>Ga0209798_10000355_pt1 | contig 26878 bp, 23 predicted proteins | sample DOMMetBare3Fresh_FD_187475 | JGI IMG/M metagenome (GOLD analysis project Ga0209798, IMG submission 187475) | Wetland sediment microbial communities from St. Louis River estuary, USA, under dissolved organic matter induced mercury methylation -... | ecosystem: Environmental > Aquatic >... | reverse complement strand
GCTGGTAAGCGCCATGAACAGGAACCACGGGAAAGTACGCGTCGCCTTCGGGATCGGTTGTCCAGTTACCGGGTGGCAGACCGTGGACGCCGGCTACCGAGATCGTATTTCCATTTTGGAAAGCCACGCCGACCACGTTGGCAGGTAACGGATCAGGCAGCAGGTCGCCCTTCGCAGCGTACAGGCTGGGCCCAGTTCGAAGCCTGATCGTCGCGTTGATTGGTTTGCCAATGTATTGCGTCGTGCCCGCTACTACGTTAGATAAGTCGCTGTTCTCGTTGTAGGCGATGTAAATACGGCCATCCGGATCCTTGTCTACCGCGAAGAAGTCGGCGAGCGAGCGGTCGGCATTAGCGGTAAGGCACCCGGGAAAGCCTCCAGTGCAGATCGTGCCGCGGTGCATCGGGTGTTCGGTGGCCTGCACTTGACTGAAGGTCGGGTTAGCGGAGAGAGCATTTGTACTCATTACCGCATAGGCATGCCAAAGAGCGTTGGTCCCGCCCGGAAAACCGCTCGAGCGGGCCGTGTCCGTTGTCCCATAGAAGACCACGGCAACTCGGCCCGGATCGCCCACAGTGATCCAGGGAAACAAGAGTTGCCGCAGATCCGGACTGGGACCCAGGGGACTGTCCTGTCCCGTATTGATCTGGCGAGTCGTCCAATTCGCCCCTCGGGTCGTCGAATACGAGAGGAACGCTTTGCATGGTGCTGTGGTCGGATTCGTGCAGCCCGTCGTCCACGCCTGGTAAAGGTTGCCGGCTGTATCGATAACGACGTTGGCAAAAAAGTTGCCTACGGCTCCGTTGTTGCCGGCGTTGGTCCAGCTGACGCCACCAGTAGTGGAACGGAAAACTCCGCTTGCCGTGGGCACGAAGATGTCCCCATTGGCCGGGTCAACCGCGAGACGCCCGATGCAGCTTGGCCCCCCCGGCAAGGCGCCCGTACTGCCCAAAACCGGGGGCTGATAGGTCACCCCGTTATCGGTCGAAACGAGGACGTAGCACCCCAGGGCCAGATTATTGGCTGAAAGGTATATTCGTCGTCCTGTAGCGTTGCTGTTGGGATCAGAAACGCCCATCCATTGGCGATCAGTTTCCGGGAGACAACCTTCAGAAGTGAGAAAAGTATTTCCTTCATCGTAAGAGCGAATAGTGCTGTTGCATTGTAGTGTCTGCAGATCGGACCCGAATACGTCGTTATTCCTTGCTATCGTAACCTCAGTATCGCCACCACCGTTCTGGCCATTCGATTTGCCTTCAGGAAGCACGCCCACGGAGTGCCACTGAATCCCCTTGTCCTCAGACTTCCAAAACCACGAGGCCTGTGTAGTACTGCCTCCCGGACCGTGGACGTAAATGCCTCCGTGGTTGTCAATGGCGATGCCCGGTTCACCAATCATGCGCACCGGATCGTTCAGAGAGGCATGGTCGAAAGTGATCCCATTGGACAGGTCCGTGCCGGGCCCGCTCATCGTCCCGGAAAGAAGGGGGGAAAGTCGTATCGCGGCCGGGGAGGTCGTTGGAACATTGAGATTAACAACAGACAGCTGATTACCTCGCTTCCCGGCAGCAGAGTTTGTAGTGGGTAAGAAGATCGCGGCGGTCCCCAGGCACACTGCTGCAATCAACACAACCTTACTCTGGAAACTCATCGCCTGATTGCGGTCACGTATCTTCATGATTTTTGACCCCAAAGACTCATCTCTTTACTTAAGTCTGAGACTACCTCGGGGCACTTGAGAAATTCTTGAGAAAACTCAATCTGCGAATTCACTGGCAAAATTCGGATTTTTCTCAGGAAACTATGCTGAGCGGCGCAAGGACGAAGGTCAGGATCCCAGTCAGACGTGCAAGAAACGACCGGGACGCAATAGGGCGCAGTAGCGCAGTATTCAAAGGCCGGCATGAGTTATTTTCCGCAACTAGTGCGCCTCTTTGCGACTTTCGGACGTCCTCGGGTGTGGTGGTTCGCCGGCACACCTCCGGCGCAAATCGCGGCACCTGGGCTTAAACGCGAGCACTAAGCCCTTCTGCACGTGCTGTAGGTCCACGGGGGCACAGGAGTTGCCCGATTTGTTTAGCGACCAGTTTGTCTTGCTCAACAGCGAGCGAGAGCGCGAATGGATTCTGGCCAAAATGGAGGCGTCTAAACGATATGCCAACCGAAGGCAAAGAAAAGAAGGATCGCGGCTGGGTGGAAGTGCACGATGAGGAATGCAAGGGCTGTGGGCTATGTGTCGACGCTTGTCCCGTCTGCGGCATGAGGCTCAGTGAACGGTTCAACGGTCGCGGTTATCATTTCGGTGAATATGAAGGCCATGGCTGCACTGGGTGTGGTGTCTGTTTCTACGCCTGCCCCGAGCCGGGCGCCATCACCGTCTATACCGAAAAAAAATAGTTTACCTTCACTGCGCGCCTCCTGCTGGATGCGACGCAGTCCTGTGGCCGATTACTAATCTATGAGGTCCATGAGATGCCCAAAGAGTTAATAAAAGGCAATGAGGCGGTGGTTAAGGCAGCTCTGCTTGCGGGCTGCCGCTCGTTTTACGGCTACCCCATCACTCCTGCTAGTGAGATCGCGGAGGCCGCAGCCAAGTATTTCCCTTTGGCTGGTGGTACCTTCCTCCAGGCAGAGAGTGAGGTTGCGTCCATTAATATGGTCTACGGGGCGGCGGCAGCGGGCGAGCGGACGATGACCGCATCTTCCGGGCCGGGACTGAGCCTAATGCAGGAGGGCATTTCGTATCTTGCGGGCTCGGAGTTACCGTGCGTCATCGTGGACATAACGCGAGGCGGCCCTGGCCTGGGCAATATCGCACCCGAACAAAGCGACTATCACCAGGTCGTCAAGGGTGGGGGACATGGGAATTATCATACGCTCGTGCTCGCGCCCAACTCCTGCCAGGAGATGTGCGATCTCACTCTTCTGGCCTTTGAGCTGGCGGATCGCTTTCGCAATCCGGCTATTGTCCTCGCCGACGGCTTTATCGGTCAGATGATGGAGCCGGTCGAATTCCCGCTTAAAACCGCGCCCGCGGGGCCGAAGCCCTGGGCCGTGCGCGGCGACGCCGAAACGCGCAAGAACCTCATCACTTCCATTTACATGTCGCCGGAGGAACTGGAGCGGCACGTGCTCCACCTCGAAGAGAAATACTCGCACGCCAATCCCGGAAAGGAAATGTACGAGAAGTACCGGACCGAGGACGCGGAGCTGGTGGTTATTGGTTACGGCATTGTCTCGCGGTTGCTGAAGGCGGCGGTTGATCAGGCACGCGAGTTGGGCTTCAGGGTGGGACTGTTTCGGCCAATCACGCTCTGGCCATTCCCGGCAAGGGAGCTTTCCGTCCTGGCCGAGTGGGTCGAGACCTTCCTTACAGTTGAGTTGAGCAATGGCCAGCTCATCGAAGACGTGCGCCTTGCCGTGGACGGCAAGCGGCCAGTCCTTTTCTATGCGCGCGTCGGGGGCATGGTTCCGACAACCGAAGAACTTCTGGCGCAGATCGTCAAAGCGAGCGAGGAGAAAGATGTACGCGAAAACCTTTCAAAGACCCAGGAGTTTTTATGGGCAGTTTGAGCGCAAACCGGGCGATCACCTGACTACGCACTACTGCCCCGGTTGCGGCCACGGCAACATACACAAGATCATCGCTGAGGCGATTGACGACTTGGGGGCGCAGGACCGAACCATCTTCATCAGCCCGGTCGGCTGTTCAGTCTTTTCTTATTACTACTTTGACGTCGGCAACCTCCAAGCCGCGCATGGGCGCGCGCCCGCAGTTGCCACCGCCGTCAAGCGCGCGCTGCCCGACGGCCTGGTCATCTGCTATCAGGGCGACGGCGATCTTGCGGCCATCGGCGGTAACGAGATTCTGCAGGCCGCCAACCGCGGTGAGGATTTCACCGTCATCTTCGTCAACAACGCCATCTATGGCATGACCGGCGGACAGATGGCGCCGACGACGCTCGTCGGTCAGAAGACTTCGACTTCGCCGGCGGGCCGCACCCCCGGTAACGATGGTTTCCCCATGCGGGTCAGCGAACTGCTCTCCAGTCTCGAAGGTCCGACGTACATCGAGCGCGTCGCACTCTATGACAACAGGACTCGAGCAAAGGCGCGCAAAGCTATCCGCAAAGCGCTTGGTAATCAGGTTGAAGGGAGGGGCTTTTCCCTCGTCGAAATCCTCTCACCATGTCCGACGGGCTGGGGCGTCACTCCCGTCGAGTCGTGCAAATGGATTGAGCAGAACCTGGTTCCTTATTTTCCCCTCGGCGTTTTCAAGGACAAGTCAGACGAGCGCGCGGGGCGTACCCAGCGACGTCAGGTAGTAGCGGTAGAAGAGTTACCGGGGATTCTCGGGCTGGGCCGCCAGGAAGTGACGAGAAAGCCTGGAGAGCAAGACCTCGCGCATGCTTCCAGGATGACTCGCCCCGACCAGCGCCTGAAGATTGCCGGCTTCGGCGGCCAGGGGTTGCTCTTCCTGGGCCGTCTGCTTGCTGAGGCGGGGATGCAGCAGGGCTTTCACGTCTCGTGGCTCCCCTCGTATGGTCCCGAGATGCGTGGCGGCACGGCGAACTGTCACGTTAACATTTCGACCGCGCCCATAGGCTCGCCGCTCGTTTCCGCTCCCACTGTGCTGATCGCCATGAACAAGCCCTCGCTCGATAAATTCAAACCGGAAGTAATTGGCGGCGGGCTGATCATCTGTGATTCGTCGTTGATTGATGAGCCGCCGGTTTGTGGCGACGTAGAAGTCATCGCGCTGCCGGCAACAGAGATGGCCGACCGCGTGGGAAGCGCGAAATCGGCCAACATGGTTGTTCTGGGCGCGCTCATCCGGAAGACCAACCTGCTCGACATGGAGGGGTTGATTGCAGTCGTGCGAACGATGACCAAGAATGCCGCGCAACTCGAAGTCAACCTCCGTGCCGTCGAAGCCGGCTTTCAATTCGCGTGTGCAAGCGCTACCGAAGATTGTCTTTGGGGGGTGTAAGGGCGGACCCGGCACCACACTGGTCTCTGCCAAAGGTGTTTTTGCGCTGGCGGAACTGACGGACTTTCACGCTGCGGTTAATGATTTTCCCTGGAATGATCCGGCAACGATGCGCCTTGAGAACAAGATTGACAGTTCAAAGCTTGCTATGTGCGTTAGAGCACAGACACCAAAACGAGAGTGGTAAAGAATAAGGGTCTATTGCAATTATGGGAGGCGGCCCTGCTTGCCCGACTTTCTGTCAACCAATCAATCATAGGAGAAGATGACATATGGTACTCAACACACGCGCATTGCTGTCAGCGACAGCCATCATACTTGTTCTTCTGGTTCCGTCCGCGGCCTTGGCCCAACACAAGCACACCCAAAGTGGACAGACAAAGCCTGGCATGGCCGGCATGCAATCGGAGATGGCTGGGATGATGCGATCACCCCATCACCTGCTGATGATGGCTCACATGAAGAGTATGTCTGAGTTTGCCCGGACACTCCGCGATCAGGCCGTCAAGCCCGAGGCTCTGGATGTTGAGTTCGCCCGCGCCGCCGTTGCCGAGTTGAGACATTGCCTCGATGCCATGGAAGCCATCCACCAAAAACACATGCAGACGATGAGCGCTGAGATGCAATCAAAGATGAAGATGATGATGGAGAAAATGGATAAGGACCGCTCCATGGTGAAGGACGAGGTCAGCGCGCTCGAGACCGCCGTGCTGGCCGATACGCCGGACTCTCAGCAAGTGGCGGCGCACAGTAATGCCTTGCTCAAGCACTTCCGAATGATGTCGAAAATGCATGGTGAAAAGAAAGCCGCTAAGAAGATGCCGATGAAGAAAATGGAAATGAAGAAGAAGCGGGAAATGAAGATGTAATCGTTAAGGCCGAACTCATTCAACACGACCCGGCCCAGCAGACGGATCCTGCTTTTTCAAGGAAATAGAAATGACCATCACTGAACTCGAACTGACGCCAACGACCGCCGCAACCCGCAGCACCGGTACTACCATGAAAGCGCTGGTCTATCACGGTCCGGGCAAACGTGCCTGGGAGGACAAGCCGCGGCCGGTCATCCAGGATCCGAGCGATGCGATCGTCCGGATTACCACTTCAACAATTTGCGGAACCGACCTTCACATTCTGAAGGGAGATCTCCCGGCGGTCATCGATGGACGCATCCTCGGCCACGAGGGCATTGGTGTCGTCGAGCAAGTCGGCCCGGGCGTCTCGGAGTTTCATGTCGGAGACAAGGTCATCATCTCGTGCGTCTCGGCCTGCCTGAAGTGCGACTTCTGCAAACGAGGCATGTATTCCCATTGCCGGCACGGCGGCTGGATTCTGGGTTACACCATAGACGGAACTCAGGCCGAGTACGTGCGCATTCCCCATGCCGATGGCAGTCTCTATCACTTCCCTGCCGACGCCGATGAAGAAGCCATGGTCATGCTGAGCGACATTCTGCCGACCGGTTTTGAGTGCGGCGTTCTGAACGGGCAAGTGAAGCCCGGAGACACCGTCGCCATCGTGGGCGCGGGGCCCGTTGGGCTCGCCGTCCTGCTAACCGCGCAATTCTATTCACCGGCGGCGATCTACATGATCGATCTGGATGACAAACGCCTGGCGGTCGCTAAAAAGTTTGGCGCCACCGCGCTGATAAACAGCGCCGATGGGCATGCCGTCCATCATGTGCTGGACCTGACGGAGGGAGCGGGCGTAGATGTAGCCATCGAGGCAGTCGGAGTTCCCGCGACCTTCGATATCTGCCAGGCCATTGTCGCGGCCGGCGGACACATAGCCAACGTCGGCGTTCACGGCAAACCGGTGGAGCTGCACCTGGAGAAACTCTGGGACCGCAACATTGCGATCACCACCCGGCTCGTAGACACGGTAACAACGCCGATGCTGTTGAAGGTCGTGCGCTCGGGCAAGCTCCAGCCGAGCCAGCTTGTGACACATCGCTTCGAAATGAACCACATCATGAGGGCCTATGACACGTTCGGGAACGCAGCCAAAGAGGGGGCACTCAAGGTGGTGCTTACGAGTGGCCCTCGTTAATGAGGTCACGGATTCAAAGGAGATAATGTCGTGAACGATTCGAGCAAGACACCCCTGGTCATCGCGTTGGTCGTCGTCGTAGTACTTTTTCTAGTCTTCGGCGGCGGGGCAATGACCGGGTCAATGGGTGGCGGGATGATGGGACAAGGAGGGATAGGCGGATATCGGATGGGACACGAATGGATAAACGGCGGGTTCAGTTGGATGTGGATTCCTACGTTAATTACCCTCGCTCTCGGTGTCGTACTGGGCTGGCTGATCTTCGGAAAGAAGTGACCGACCTAAAGGATGAATCGACAGGCTGTGGGGAAAGGAATCTAATTCAGGGGAAAAGGAAAAACTTATGAGTGCTCAGCAACCACAACATTCAAAATACGGAATCAGTAAAACAGTTGATGTTCCTTACAAAGAAGCTGTCGAACAGACGCGGGCGGCACTCATGGCTGAAGGCTTCGGCGTGCTCTCTGAAATCGACATGAAGGAGAAGCTAAGGGAAAAACTCGGTGTGGATTTTCGCAACTATGTGATCCTCGGCGCCTGCAATCCGCCGCTGGCGTACAAAACCCTGCAGCAAGAGATCCAAATTGGGCTGCTCCTGCCCTGCAATGTCATCGTTTATGAAGCTGATGAACCCGGGAAATCGGTAGTGGCGGCGATAGACGCAAGGACGATGCTGTCCGTGGTGGGAGATAACGCAACCCTCGAAGCAGTGGCGGCTGAGGTAAATGAAAAGCTCAAGCGGGTAATTGCGCAGCTTTAGTGAGCATACTCACGCGAATTCATTGCAAATGATTCCTGACCTTCGCTTTAACCGAACTCGGGACGGCGTTTCTGTAAAAAGGCCGTCACCCCCTCGATGAAGTCCGTTGAATGGAAGCACGCGTCCTGGTTGGTAGCTTCAAATTCCAGCGCGCGGGCCAGATCTGAGTCGGCCTCCTGATTGAGTCCTGCCTTAATTTTCGCTAACGCTACCCGCGGTGATTTAGCCAGCCGAGTTGCGAGCGTCTCAACCGTAACATCAAGCTCGGCAAACGGGACAACTCTGTTGACCAGGCCCAGTTGATAAGCATCCTGCGCGCTGATGATGTCTCCGGTAGCCATTAGCTCGAACGCTTTGTGATAACCCACCAGGCGCGACAGGAAGTAGGTGCCGCCCCCATCCGGCATCAGACCGATCTTAACGAAGACCTGGCCAAACAGCGCCTGTTCCGAGGCCACGATGATGTCACTAGCTAACGCGTAGTTGCAGCCAACTCCCACGGCGTGACCATGAACGCGGGCAATGATTGGGACCGGCAGACCGCGCATGGCGAGGATAGTGGGATTAACACCTTCGCGCAGAGATTTTGTGACATCGAAATCAGCAATATCTCGTTCACTGGTGGCCGCCAGATCCGCGCCGGCGCAGAAAGATTCGCCCGCTCCCGTCAGAATAACCACACGCGTACCATCCTCCGCGGATTGTGCGAACGCAGCGTGAAGCTTCGAGACCGTCTCCAAATTGACAGAGTTGCGCCGATCGGGGCGATTGATGGTGATACGCTTGATGCCGTCTTGAAGCGTGACGAGCAGATCGTCTGCACCGTTAGTCATTATCTTGAGCTCCTCGTGGAAATGCGACCTTAGACCAGACTCACCGGCGAGCCGGGTCAAACCGGGAAAGCGCTTGCGGCTGGCACTTATGTTCAGGCCCACAACGTCCCTGAATCGCGAATATCAGGCTATCTCATCGGCTCCAACTATACCTTTTTCAAGCTACTGTACGCATTCTTGTCGGCTTGAACAGCAAACGCCGAAGCCGTTTAGAGTACCGCCTCATAGGCTGGCTATGACGCTGGGAGAAACCCGACTAAAAATACTCTGAGCGCCTGCATAGTGGAGCTAATTGACAAGATATTTCTTGTATCCTATAAATCCGATTATTCGCCGCGGCAACAGCCCGGCTCGATTCTGTACGGATCAACAGATATTGGATACTGGCTGTCAGGAGTTCAAGAAATGGTTTAAGTAAATTTGACAAGTCAGTTCGAGCTTGCGTATTGACCCCGGCGAAAATCAAGCTAATCAGGCCCTCAGGCCGCAGGCTCCAAATGGGAAACTTGCGGTCCTTTTTATTGAATATTGGGGCAGGAACGCACCAGGCTTAGCCCTGCAGGGCAGATTGGGTGTGGGTAAAGTCAACCCGGAGGTCGACTTTAGAATCAAAAGCTGCGCCGCCGGCTCGCCGCAAAGCGGGAGCCGCTAAGTAACTAATTGAGGCAACCAGCCGCTGGCGCCGCTGGTTGCCTTGCTTAGAGGCCTGATACGGCAAAAGCTGGAAACAATAATCAGGAGGTATGTCCCTAGATGTTCGCTCGTCGCATTGATGCTCTGAGCAACCCGGTTACCGTAACCACCGGTGGTTTGCTTATTCTTATCGCCCTGCTCTTTTCGCTCACCGCCTGCAAAGGCCAGGCGGCCCCGGCAGTCTCGCCGGCCTCTCCGCCGCCGGTGATTTCCAATGTTGCGGCACCGCAGAATTCCTATGCGGACGTCGTAAGTCACGTCGCGCCGGCGGTCGTGACCATTCGTTCGGAGCGTCGCGTGCGCTCTGCTGAACAGTTCCCTTTCTCAAACGATCCTTTCTTCCGCGACTTTTTCGGTGACCGCTTCAGGAACGCCCAACCGCGCCCGCAGGAGCGACTGCAGCGAGGACTGGGATCGGGAGTGATCGTCAGCGCCGACGGATACATTTTGACTAATCATCACGTTATCGACGGCGCTGAGGAGATCAAAGTGGAATTGAATGACAATCGCAGCTTTGCGGCAAAAGTCGTTGGTTCCGATCCACCGAGCGATTTGGCAGTGCTGAAGATTGACACCAGCGGACTCCCAGTCCTCCCGCTTGGCGATTCAGATCGCGTACGCGTGGGCGATATTGTGCTCGCGGTCGGCAACCCTTTAGGCGTAGGCCAAACTGTAACGATGGGCATTATCAGCGCGAAAGGACGACAGACCGGCTTGTCCGACGGTAGTTTCGAAGACTTCCTGCAAACTGACGCCCCGATCAATCAGGGTAATTCCGGCGGCGCGCTGGTCAATACCAACGGAGAGTTGATTGGCATCAATTCGCAGATAGTTTCGCCATCAGGGGGGAACATCGGCCTTGGGTTTGCGGTTCCGGCCAACATGGCCAAGAGCGCCATGGATCAGTTAATCAAGTCCGGAAAGGTCCGGCGCGGCATGATTGGCGTCTCAATTCAACCGGTGACTTCCGATCTCGCTTCCAGCCTGGGTCTTTCTGAGGTACGCGGTGCGCTGGTAAATTCAGTCCAGCCGAGCAGTCCTGCCGAGCGAGCCGGCCTTCGGCGCGGTGATGTCATCCTGACCTTCAACGGGTCACCAGTTGCCGACAGTAACTCCTTGCGCAATCAGGTCGCACGCGTCCAACCTGGCACTGAGGTGTCCCTGACAATCTCGCGTGACAATCGCGAGCAGCAAGTGCGCTTAACGCTCGGCGAACTCCCGGCCGACAAGACGAAGGCGGCGGGAGACAGCAGCAGCGGGGGTGGCGGTGACACTGGTAAATTAGGTATTAGTGTCGAGCCGCTCACACCCGCGCTGGCAGCACGTCTCAATTTGCCGGCTGGCACCCAGGGGCTCGTCGTGACTGATATTGATCCGGTGGGTCCGGCCGCGGAGGCGGGCATGCGCGAGAATGATGTCATCGAAGAAGTGAACCGCCAACCAGTTCGCTCGGTAGCGGACCTTCAGTCGGCAGTTGGGCGCGCCGGTGCGAAGCCTTCGTTGCTGCTCGTCAATCGCGGTGGCAACAGCATCTTCCTTTCAGTGCGACCTCGTCAGTGACAACTTCGCGCGACAAGTCACTGACACAGTAGAGCAAGACGCGTGCGGTTGCCCGCGCCCCAGGGCCCGGGCGCCGCGCGCGACTCATGCGAGGTTGAACATCAAGGGGCCCATTCGCGCGCCTTCCCTACTCGGGCAGCTCTTTTCAAACCACCTTTCCCTGCAAATATTCCCGCTCACCCAACGATCTTGGGACATCTCGCCCCGGTGTTTAATAATCTTTCCCGGCAAGTGCCGCCTGCAAATGAAGTAGAAAAAGTGTCACGGGAGCGAGGAGTTGATGGCATATTATATGCGGTAACCCGGAGCTCCATAAGCAATGAAGCAGACGCCGACAAATGGATTTTCCAAATGGCGGGCAAGAGTAGCCGACTACCTTAGTCTGGAACGAAATGTCGCCATTGCTTCGGTAGTGGTTTTCCTGCTCGGGTTTGGTGAGGAATTGTGGAAGAAGTTTGTGCCCAAGTACCTGGAAGCGCTGGGAGCTACGACCCCCATCATCGGTCTCTTCGGCACCGCGGAAGATCTTTTTGACGCTCTCTATCAGTATCCGGGGGGCTGGATTGCGGATCACCTCGGCCGGCAGCGCGCGTTTCTCATCTTCATCACCTTGACGTCCGCAGGCTATGTTGTCTACCTCGTCAGTCCATCCTGGCCATTCTTATTCGTCGCCCTGGCCCTGGTGATGGCCTGGCAGAGTATGGCCTCGCCTGCAATCTTTGCGCTCATCGGCGATTCGCTGCCGCGCGAGCGGCGCGCGATGGGCTTCACTCTCCAGTCTATTCTGAAGCGCCTGCCCATTGTGATTGCGCCAATCATCGGCGGAATTGTGATTGCCTCGTTCGGCATCATTCGCGGTATTCGCTTCGGACTGCTAGTGACGCTGGCTCTGGCTGCGCTCACCTTTCTGTTGGCGCGGAAGATTGATGTCACCATCAACGCGGCTAAGGCGACGAACATTCGTGGTGTCTGGCAATCTTTTCATCTCGCCCTGCGGCGCCTGCTCATCTCTGACATTATCATCAGGACCTGCGAGGGCATGACCGGTGTATTGACGATTCTGTATGTCACCAATGTGCAACGATTCAGTGTGGCACAGTATGGAACTCTGATTGCGATTCAGATGACCACCTCGATCCTCGTTTACCTTCCCGCAGGGAAGATTGCCGACCGGGTTGGACGCAAGCCCTTCGTGATCGTCACGTTTTTCAGTTTCGCGCTGTTTCCAATCGCGATAGTCCTCGCTCCAGGTTTCAAGCTGCTCGTCGTTGCCTTTGTGGTTGGCGGTTTACGCGAAATCGGCGAACCCTCCCGCAAAGCGATGATCGTTGACTTTGCCCAGGACAACATCAGGGCCAGAGCAATCGGGCTCTATTACCTTGTTCGCAGTCTTTCGATCACGCCGGCGGCGGCCATCGGAGGATTGCTATGGAAAATTTCGCCGCAGGTCCCCTTCGTCACCGCGGGCATCATCGGGCTGGTAGGAACCCTGGTCTTTGCCGCAACTGTTGAAGAAAAATACGCCGGCTAACTTTACTTCTGGCGCCGGAAATGCCCTTCGCTGTAGAGCTCAAATTCCTTTCCGGGTTCGGCGATCTCAAAGATCTCCAGGAACTCGTCGGGACCGACTATCTTGTAAGTTTCGCGGGCCCTGTATCCCGTGGGGATGTTCTCGATGTTCTCGGAGGTAAAGACAATGGTCTTCCCGTCGGCGCTTGAGCTGCTCATCACATATTGATTTACAAAACCCTCAACGTGGAATTGCCTGAGGACGAATTTCTTTCTGGCCTTGTCGAAGCTCATCATGCCCCAGTCCTCATGAACCTCCCCGTTTGGATTCTTTGGCTGTGGGTCATAGGTGCTCTTGTTCTGCACCTGCAGAAACTTATCATTCAGCACCAGGCGGTACTCGCGTTGAATCCTGGAAACACCCGGCTGGCCGCTTCCCCTCCCTTCCCAGACACCAACCAGGGTCCTCAGTGGCTTCCAGATGTCGGCAGGGATTGGGTTTTGGGCGCCTGAGATAGAAGCGAGCAATAGCAGCCCTACGGCGGTCAGCTTCATTATCATGGTCATCCTCCACGTCGGTTAGGGCACATTTGTGTTGGGTTGCGTCATTGGTGAAATGAATCGCGGCAATGACTTCGATACTTCAACCGCAATGATCCTATGGACGTTCCTGACTGACAAGTCTTCATCCACGTGGCTAAAACACGCCAACCACAAAAACCGCCGGTGGCGCAGGTAATGTAATCCGGGCGCGCGCGTCCCCATGAGTGCTGCAACTTGCACTGGACCTGCGTTCAATCTCTTGAACAGGCGAACAGATGGCGCTGGCCGGGCCCTGTCAACTTCCTGTATGGTGTCCTCGGAGCACAACACTAAAATGAAACGTCTTCGGATTTTCGTGATTCTTGCTCTCGGAATGAGCGCTGCGCCCGCCCCAGCCCAACAGATAGTTCCCACGCCGACACCATTGCCGGTCGCCCAGTCCAACGCGACGCCCGACCCCTCTCAAAAAGACAAGCCCCTCAAGTCGAAGCGTCCCAGCGTCTCCCGTCCCGCCGAGTCTCAAGGTGCGGGCTTCCTGCAGGTTGAGTACGGCTACGACGGCAACTTTCGTTCGCGCGACCTGCTCCGAGACGAAGCCGGTTCGCTCACGGTCAGCTTCGCCGCGACGAACACGTTGCAGGTGGAGTTCGATCTCGACACAGTCGTCTCGCAGGTTGACCGCCCATCCCGGACGCGCACAACGGGCTTCGGCGATGCGCGCCTCGGGTTTCAATTCACGACAGTCCAGGACACCGCACGTCACCCATCGCTTGCATTCGCTTACTTCATCAAGCTGCCGTGGGCGAGCGCCACCAGCGGACTCGGAACAGGGCGGGTTGACCATCAAATCATCGCCTTGACCAGCAAGAAAGTGCGCGAAATGGATATTGATTTGAATCTCGCTCTCCTCGTCAACGGGCGCCAGTCGCAGAGCGGCCACCAGACCGGTGGCCAGTTTGCGCTCGGGTTTTCGCGGGACCTTGCGCACGGCTTCGGCGTGCAAGCCGAACTCTCCGGTCAGACACTCGATGCCGATCAACCTCGCGGGGCATTCGCCCTCGGGGCACTCACCTATAGATTCAATTCACGCCTGCAATTCGACGCCGGCTCTCGTTTCGGACTCAACCCAACCGCCCCGCGCCTTGGCATCTTCGCCGGGCTCACCGTAGGCGTGACGAACCTCTACAGGCGACGCAACTAAAACCGCAACGACAATCCCTAATCAGAAGTCTGCTGTTGTTGCTGGCGCCTGTGCCTCCAAGTTCAGCCAGCGAGGTGCTTGGCGATGAGTATTCGAAGTGTCGAGACGTCCGACAGACTTCCGTAAACTATGTTCGAAAAGTCCGCGTTTAGCGGACGGCCAAAAATAGCCCAACGATTTATCGCCGGGACCCGATGCCCTGGATACGGAGAAGTATGTGAGAAGACGGCTGAAAAACCTTCGGTTCTCCATTGTTTGACAGCCGTCCCTTTCCCGGACTGAGACTAAGGTTGGACCTCCCACCCAGCAGTGAACCTGCTGGGCTACTTTCAATTGTTCGCTAACGCGGACAAAGAGACAGCACTTTTCAGGCAAGGCTACTTCCGTATTTCTTAGCGCGACGGGCGTGGCGAGTTTGCCGCGGCTGCGCAGACGCCTCACTTATTTCGACACCCAGTTAATCTCTAGCCGCAAAAACACTTGGGAAATACACATTCATGAATAATTTCGCGATGGCACATGCGTTGCCAATAGGTCAGTTCGTAACAAGAGGCTCGGCGTTACGAATCGTAGAGCTGAGACATCCTTGATAAAAGACAGGAACTAATGGCCCAAACTAATAAGGAGATTTGAAGCGATGAAACGAATGATTGGATCAATTGCAGCGGTCGTGCTCACCCTGATCCTTGGCGTAGCGGCCTATGCCAAAGCGACGCCCAAACAAACTTCGAGCGCGAAGACTAACGCTTCTGCACCAAAGTCTGCGACTAACGGGCAGAAGAACAGAAAGCGAACGCGAAACCGGCGCACACGCCATCACAAGATGCACAAGGGCGCCATGATTAAGAGTCAGGCCCCGATGAAAATGAAGGACGCCCGGACGCCGCGCCCCTAGTTTCACCTAACCCAGTCAGCGCGGGCCGAGTGCCAAATGGCCCGCATTGGCGACAGAGGCGCTATGTCCCATGGGCAAGCGCCTCTCTGCTTTAGTCTGATGCAAATTTACAATCCTTTAAAAAGCCGCGGGCGAACTATCTGGTATCACATTCTCCCACTCTACTGCGTGACTGTGCTCATGATCATTTTTTCGCAATTGCGTTTGCAGCCAGTGGAAGAGACTGTCACTGTTGATCAAAACAGGGCAAAAGCCCTGCCACCGGCCCCTGCTTCAACCAGCAGCGAACTGCCTGTTGCGGATCGTGATATTGAAACAGCGGGCGACCAGGTGGCCGCAGCGGTGATCTATCTCAAGCGACGGCAGAATGAGCCGGCCCTTTACGCTTTGGAACAGGCCAGGGAGGCCGCTGATCGAGCACTGAATAGAAAACCAGAGGAAAGTAAAACAAGGGATCAGTTGCTGGCGACAAGCCGCGAGATTGAAATGGTTAAAGAGTTGATTCGAAAGGGTAAGCCGGGAAATGCAACCAGGGAACTCAAGGACGTAAACCAGCAGCTCGAGTCTGTCAGTTATTGACCCCCGGGTTAGTCACCATCCAACTTGATGCCATACCTTTCAGCCATGCGATACAGGGTGCGTCTATCGATTCCCATGATCTCCGCAGCGCGCGAGCGGTTACCACTCAGACTGTCAAGCACATAGATCAAATACCGTCGCTCAAGCTCCGCCAGGGAGGGCAGATCGCCATACAGGACGGTAAGAGGCGACTGGGCGTGCGCTCTTATTTCCGGCGACTGGAGCTTGGCCGGCAGGTCCTCTGGAGTTACTTCATTCCCTCGCGCGCGGAGTGCGGCATGTTCGACCGCCGACTCCAGCTCCCGTACATTCCCGGGCCAGTCGTAGGCCACCAGGGTTCTGAGGCTTTCCTCGGCGAAGCGGAAGCGGCCTCGTCCGACTCTCTCTGAAGCCAGGTGCAGGAACCGTTCCGCAAGTAGAGGAATGTCGGTACGCCGCTCTCTCAGCGGGGGCACTCGTAGCGTGACCACGCTCAGGCGATAGAAGAGGTCTTCACGGAAACTTCCATTCTTCACTTCCCTTTCCAGCTCACGGTTGGTCGCGGCCACCACGCGAGTATCAATCCGTGCAGTTTTGGAAGCCCCCACCCGACGAATCTCGCCCTCCTGAAGTGCGCGCAAAAGCTTAACTTGCATGGCGGGGCTTGTTTCGCCGATCTCATCGAGGAAGAGCGTGCCTCCCTGAGCTTCTTCCCATAGACCTTTTCGATCAGTTGCCGCCCCAGTGAAAGCGCCGCGCACGTGGCCAAAGAGTTCTGCTTCAAGCAGTGTTTCCGTCAACGCGCCGCAGTTTACGGGCACAAAGGGACCGAGCGAACGCGAGCTGTGTTGGTGAATGGCCCGTGCCACGAGCTCCTTACCGGTGCCAGATTCCCCGATGACCAGCACGGTCGCCTTTGTGGGTGCAACACGGGCGATTTCTTTGTAGAGGTCGATCATCGCTGGCGACCTCCCAATTAGACCCAGGTCTTCGTAAGTAGATGAAGTCGAAGGCGAGTCTGTCAGATCCTTGTCCCGCTCTCGTCTCCGATTCAATGCCTGTTGAGCTACAGAAATCACCTCTTCAACCTTGAAAGGCTTTGAGATGAAATCCCAGGCGCCTTCGCGCGCAGCTGTTACTGCGGTGTCAAGGCTGCCAAATGCCGTAACGAGAATGACCGGACATTGCCCGCGGAAATCCTGCAACAGGTCAAGGCCCGATTTGTCGGCCTCGAGGTTGACGTCGCTGACTACCAAATCAAACTTCTCCTGCTGCGCCTTCCGGAGGGCCTCCTCCGGCTCCAAAGCTGTTTCTACAACCCAGCCCTGTCCGGTAAATATCTCGCGGAGCAACTCGCAAGAGGCGCGATCGTCATCGACCACCAGAACTCGTTTCACTGTGCGATTACTCCTTTTTCACGGTTGCCTGGTACTTCCACTCCGGCCCCGTTATCACTTGCTGGACCACCATGCCATGCAGAAAAGGTCAGCCGAAACCGTGTCCCTGCGCCAGGATTGCTTCGGACCTCCAGCTCTCCACCGTGTTCGCGCACGATCTGGCTGACGATGACAAGACCGAGACCTGTACCTTGACCGGGTTTTTTTGTGGTGTACAGGGGATCGAAGATATGAGCGAGGATTTCGGGCTCCATTCCCAGGCCATTATCCGCGAACTCCACGACGACCTTCGGAGACGCACTGCCTCCAACGGGCTCAGCCTGCGTCGACACAGTCAGTTCGCCACCCTCGGGCATGGCATCGATTGAATTGTTAATAAGATTGAGAAATAGTTGCTGCAGGCGATCTGCAGAGCCACCAATTCGAGGTAGACTTGGATCAAACTTTTCGACCAGTCTCACATTACGCTTATCGAGGGCCGGAGAGGCACCTGCGAAGAGATGTTGCAAGACCTGGTTTAGATCAACTGGTATCACCTCAGTCTCAAAGCGTGTTCGATCAAGCATGCCGCGGACAATCCGCTCGATCCTTTCAATCTGTTCACCGATGATTTTGATACGAGCTTGGGCATCGTGCGGGCTCCGCGCGAGATCCAATCCGAGCAACTGGACGTGACCGCTGATCAGATTGAGTGGCGTGCCCACCTCGTGCGCAAACTGGGCCGCCGTTTGACCCGCCGCCGCCAGACGTCCAAGTTCATTCATCCGCCTGGTAGTGCGCCAAAGTTCCAGGTTTGCGTCTTTTAGTTCCCGGTTGCGTTCTTCAAGTTCCGAGGTTGCTTCATGAACGCGACGTTCGAGAATAGCTTGTTGCGCCTCGCGCTCTCTGGTCATCACCCGCACCTGCCCGATCATGCTGTTGAATTCAGTCGCCAGGAGTCCGATCTCGTGAGCACCGCCCGGAGGCACATGTGCTTCCAGGTCGCCCGCTTTGGCGCCAGACATCGCTCTCAACAAGTGGCCCATGGGTTTGTAAACAAGCTGTCGAAAGAGAAGGTAATTTCCCAAAGTAATCAGCAGGATTGCCACCAGCGACATCCAGAGAGTCTTCCGAGCGTAACGAAGCGCCACTGACCAGATGCTGTCAAAGCGCTCGGCTACCTCGACTGCGCCGCTGAGCCGACCTTCATTCATGATCGGCACGAAGATACGGTACAACGATTTGTCGGCACCGTATGGACGGGTGCTTACTACTTTCGAGGCCAGGCCACTGCGCAGAGCCTCTTTTGTGTCATCAGACATCTCAGCGATGGGCGCACTGCCTGCTGCAGCGACACGTTCTACGAACTCGCCCCCCGAGCGGTCCCAAATCCGCACACTGACCAGGTTAGGACGCGCGCCCATAACGAGATTTGTGGCACGTGCGAGCATGGGCAGGTCGCGGGGTGTTGGCATTGCCGTGACTTGGGCCGCGAGATTAATGGCCTGGAGTTCAGCGAGCGCCTTATCATCGTCACGTTCCAGGCTGGCAATAGCCGCGCTGGTGATCAGCAGAGCCGCCATTAGCATACCAATGGTCACTGCCGAAGCGACGAGCGTCGCCTGAGTATGAAGCTTCAGGGGTCGCATCATTCAAAGTGAATTATGCTCGTTTGCAGTCTTTCCCGCTACCCCGATTTGTCGCCGGACAATCACCTTTACGAAATGGAAAACCGGAGCGGTAACGATCAGGGCGAACAGCAGCAATAGCTCAACTCTCCTGGCCCGGCCGATAATCAAGGACGCACTACTACTAAACAAGAAACCCAACGTGGCAAAGGCGGTTGTGAAAACCACACACCCCAGGATGTCCATAAAAGCGAATTTCATGAAGGACATTTCCCCGGTTCCGGAGAGTGCCATTGTCGCGATACGGGTACCGTAAATGATGTGTGAAGCGGGGATCTGCCAAACGCCCAACCGCCGGTCGAGATCTACCGTGACCCTGGCAGTGCGCGCATAGATCCGGCTGGCGCGGATCCAATCCGAATGGGTGCGCGCAATCCAAAACCAAATGCAGTCCCCTGTGAACGAACCGCCGCTCGCTACTGCAATAGATCGGGTGAAGCTGAAGTAGCCAAGGTGAGCCACCACCCCCGTCAATACAGGTACCATGTGTGCGTCAAACATGGCAGAAAAGAATACGGCCACCAGTCCATATTTCATCAGGAAGAATTCCATTGGTTTAAGTACTTTTCCTTATGCCGGCTGCCCGCCAAAACGCAAGGCTCTTGTCGCAATGCTCATGCCACCTCCTCGAAGCCTCTTAATTCCAATAGAGCCATGACGCGGGTTTCCAATGGGACCAATACTGTGGCGGTTCTGCACTCCAGGCAAACGCGTCACACTAACGGCGCCAGTTTGTTAGCCTGGACTCGTTCATTCGCTCTACGAATCTTAGGCTTTGCCTGTGAATAGCACTGGCCGAGACATTGGTATGCCCGTTGCAGTTGGCGCCGAGTGAAGCACATCCAACGTGTTCTTCTCTTGGGAAAAATTTTGGAGGGAGAGATGTTCAAAGCGAGACACGCACTTTTGCTCGGGTTTGCTGCCCTGCTTGCCGTTTTCTCCACAGCGATTACTTTTGGCGCCCAAAGCCGCTTGGATCATAGGAAGGGGCAGACAATAACCGCGCAGACTGCCACTGAACAGCACAATCGCACCGCTCCCAGTCGCCATCATCGACTGAAAGCTTCAACAAGACATTCGAAGCGTTTGCCTAATGCGAAGTCGCTCAGGGAAGAGAGTTGGTGATCGAGTTTCACGATCAGTAGTGGTTACCAAAGAGTGGTAACAAAGGCCTGGGATCTCAATTTTGAGCGTGCTTTCTGGATAGAAGGGACTTTTTTTGATGACCAACCTTCGCTTGCCGGATCGTCCTCAAAACTCTGGCCCAGTCGTCATTAACAAAGCCATGCAGCTAACAAAACCTTTTCTGACTCCAGTTGCGGCAAAGCCTGCCGTTAAGCCCAAGCTCGAACTACAACCGGGGCACGAGACACTGGAAGCGTGGGTCAAGCGGTACGGCACAAATTCCACTTCTTATGTTCTGCTCGAGGGCCCGAAGCGGTATTTCACTTCACGTCGGGCGGATGGCTTTATCGCCTATCAGTTCAGCGCCGGAGTGGCGGTCATAGGCGGAGATCCGGTCTGTGCGCCAGAAGACGCGCACGTTCTACTGCAGGACTTTCTAACAGCCATGCAGGGACGTCCCGTCTGTGCTTATCAAGTATCGCCGGAGACACTCATTGCCTTTCGCCGCAGCGGCTTTACAGACGTCCAGATTGGAAATGAGGCGATCTTTGACTTGACCCGCTTCTCGCTGGGCGGCGGCCAGATGGAACTTGTCAGGGCCGCAACCAACAAAGCGCGACGTGAGGGCGTCGTGATTATGGAGCATTATCCATTTGCCCTGGGGGCTGCACCTATCAACGAGGAGTTGCGTGCCGTGTCCGCCGAGTGGCTGCAGGCAAAAGGAAATCAGGAGATGGGCTTCCTACTCGGCTCGCCGCTGCTGGAACGTCGTTCAGCCAAACGCCATTTCCTGGCGCGTTCAGCCGGGGGCAATGGAAGGATCGAAGGCTTCATCGTTTGCGAACCGATCTACGGACGTAACGGTTACTACCTCGACTGCACACGCAGACGTGTGGACGCGATACGCGGAACAATGGAGCTATTGACAGCGGAGATCTTTCGCATACTTGGTGACGAGGGATACGAGACAGGTTCAATGGGACTTGCACCGCTGGCGCAGCTCGACGATCCGGATCTGTGTCGCCATCCGCGACTCACGAAGCTGATGCAGTTCGCTTACGAGAGGCTGGAAGGCGCTTACGATTTCAAACAACTCTATCGCTACAAGGCCAAATATAACCCACACGCCTGGGAGCGGCGCTATCTTTGCTTCAACCAGCGTACCCTCTCACCGCGAATGTTATATGCGACTGTCCAGGTGCGGAATGCGATCACGTTGCCTGAAATCTTCAAAACAAAGAAGCGGGACGCCCCCAGCGCACAGTTTGGATTATTAAAGAGAGTGGAATCATGGAAACACGCGGCATCATTCGTAATTGGACTTTGTTCGGCGCTTTTGCTGTCTTAGGGTTCTTCGGCATCGGCCCGGGCCAACCAGCAACCCTGCTAGCCCAAACGCCGGCCCATGGCTCGACTTCGCCTCAGCCCTCTGCTGAGCAACAAGATTCAGCTCCAAAGGAACAGGTGCCGGCAGAGCATTATGACCCTGACGACACAAAGACTTACCAGGACGTCATTACCGAGGACCGCCAGGTGACGGTTCGCGGCCGGCAATTTACCATTCACTTCTATCGTCCTAAACCTGTGGGGCCTGTGGTCCCAGCTATCTATGCCTGTGGAGATGGCGGCTGGCGCGGACTTGCACCACGTACAGCACAGCAGTTGGCCCACTCGGGCTTCGCTGTGGCCGGCATTGACTCCAAGGTGTACCTGCGGGAACTTTCATCCACAAAGAACCCGCTGACGATCAAGACACTCGCCAGTGATTATGCCGAGATCGGCGGTCCTCTGCGTGAGTATGCGAGCGTTGACTCAACCACTCCCGTATATGTCTACGGTTGGTCGCTCGGCGCCGGCTTTGCAATAGCCGTTGGATCTGACCCAGGCACACGTCCCAACTGGGCAGGAGTGGTTGCGATTGGGTTGCCGGCGCAGAATCAACTGGTAAGCGGTTTAGGTGCAAATCACGCGGACCTTCACGATCCCGGCAATTCACGGTACGGTTTTCGTGCGTCAGATGTATTGCCTGACCTGGCGCCCGTGCCGCTGGTGCTGATTGAAAGTACGAGCGATACGGCCAGTCCGCAGAGGGTTGGTAAGGCATTGTTCGCCGCCGCCCGAGGCCCGAAGCAGTACGTCTTGATCAAAGCAGAAAACCATCGTTTCAGTGGGGCGCGTAGCGAGTTTTACTCCGCACTCGCGGCGGCGGTGACGTGGATCCGTCAAGCCCGCGAAAGTAATGCAGCTCAGATGTCGAACGCAAAAAACGGAGGACACCGTTGAGCGAAGCGCGCATTCCTGAATCCGGGAAATCGATTGAGCGTAAAGCTATCCCACGCCGTCTTCAATTATTGTGGGCGCTTTGCGCGCTGGTGGTTCTGACGACAGCGGCGGCCGTAGCGGGCCTGGTTTGGTACCACCGGTTCAACAACCATGTGACCTCGCAGGAGGTCTCACAACAGGTCAGGCATGTGACCTTCGACGCTTCAATCCGAGGTGATGCGCGACTCAGGCTTCATCTTTATCAACAGGCAAATGCAAAAGGTCAGCCGTTGGTGATCTTCACCAGCGGCGATGGTGGGTGGAGTCCATTCTGCGCGGACGTTGCCGCCCACATAGCGGCAACGGGAAAGACCGTCGTAGGTTTCAACGCCAAGGATTATCTCACTACGTTTGCCCGGTCGGACAAGCCAGTCACACCGGAAGAGCTGACGCGCGATTACGGCCAAATAATCGATGCCTCCCTGACTCAACCCGGCGTCGATTCCAGGGTGCCGGTTACGCTTGCCGGCTGGTCGCTTGGGGCGGGTTATAGCGTTTTGGTGGGCTCGGACAATGTTCTCAAAGGCCGCCTTAAGCAGGTTGTGGCCATCAGCCTTCCCCGATACAGCGAACTCGCGTGGAAACCAACCGATTCGCTCATCTACATCACGCATGGCACGCCACGCGAAAAGGTCTTCGAGGCGCGAGATTATCTTCGCAAGCTTGGACCGCTGCCGCTGGTGATGCTCAACGCTACGAATGACGACACCTCGCCGCTTGCCGAGGCTCAATCACTGTTTGGCCAAGCGACCGGTCCCCGTCGCTTTTATGCCGTGCCGGCCAACGGCCATCATTTTGAAGGAGGTGAGGAAGAATTTTACCGCGATCTGGAGCAGAGCTTCCCCGAATCTTAATCTAAGAACCACGAGCAAATTTACGGCAACGCCGCTGCCAGTTGAGACGGTGTCTGAGCGTTGTTAGCTCAGCCGTTTGTGGAGAGCTAAACCGACGCGTATCAGGCCAGGATGACTTCCACTCCGGTGACGGCCAAGCGCCCTTTTCATCTCTTGTTTCGCTGTGCTGACCCGGCATTAGATTCGGGATCCTGCCGCGGCAGCGCCAGGATGATTGACTTCACCTCCTGTGCTCGGGCTGCCGAACAAGTCTTTGTATCATCTGCTCAAGTCGGAGCTTCTGCTGCGCTGTGGTGCCTGGTTCCAGGTACTGCACTCTGCCATTGCGATCGATCAAACCGTAGGCCGGCAGACCAGCAATCCCATAGGCGGTTTCGTTAGCACGCGGACCAACTATGAACCCAAACCTGACTCGATGATCTGCTTTTAATGCCTTGAGTTCTGCCAATTCCTCAGCCGGGCTTACCTTCTCCTTGCTGCCGAAGAATCCGTAGTAGCTGGTAACACCGAGAACCACCAGCCCACTTGCTTCATATTTCCGCTGCAACACGTCAAGGTAAGGAAAACTCTCGATACAAGGAGCGCACCAGTGCGCCAGGAAGTCCAGCAGAATAACCTTGCCCTTCAATTCGGAGATCGTTCTGGGTTGCATGTCTATGTATTCAACTGCTGCAATTGGTGGAGCTGCAGCGCCAATCAAACGTGCGCGTTGCAGAGCACTCTCGACGCCAATCCGCACTCTCTCTTCAGAGGCCAGGGGACCTGAACGGAACCTTGACAAAAGCGAAGTATAGAACTGATCTGACTTAGGTTTCTCACCTGCCTCGCGGTACAAAGCTCCCAGTTCCATTGCCAGATCGAGCACCCAGGCAGCGTGCCCTGGATTCTTCAAGTTCCCTTCCGCGTACGTTAATAGCCTGGGCAATCTTTTTTCTGAGAGAATCACTGCCTGCCTGAGATTTGTCGCGCGTAGCGCCTCAATGAGCGCCTGTGTGCTGTTAATAATGTCCTGATCATAAGCAGTCTCATCGAGCAGATCACTTGCAACTGAAACCGCGTCGTTCCACTTTTTTTGAGCGTTCAGCGCGTTCAGCAACTGCTGGTGGGCGATGGTTTTCTTTTCCGCAGCTGACTCACGAAGGTAAGCTTTAAGAGACATCTCCGCATTCTCAGGCTGATTAGCCAGATTATACAATCGGCCAAGTTCCAGAAGTTCTTCGCCTTTCCATTCTCTCGACTTGAAAAGACTGGAATACTCCCTGGCGCGGCGTTCTTGTTCGTTAATCGCCTTAAGGTTCAACTCGAGAGTGGGCTCGGTCAACTTGAGCCAGTCACGCAGCGGCTCCGTTGCCCGCTTGTAGGCTGCACTGGGTGTTGCCGGAGCATCTTTGTCTGGCCGTTGAGCCGCAGGGGATAACTGCAGCAAGATGACTGCGATAACCAGCACGGGAAATGGTAATAGCAACACTCCAGGGCTCCGCTTGATTGAATTCTTCACATCCGTTCGCCAGATTATTCTTGGCGATCTGTTCACTGATGCGCAAGGGTGTTACCGGGTGCAAGCAATGTCCCCCGGATCTGATGGACGCTCAGGATAGGAAGCGCGGAAGCGAGTTCGTACGCCAGGCACTACGAACGACTACTTCAAACACGCCTGGATAATGCCCGGACTTCGGAGCCTGAGCCGGCTCTTCTAACTCAGTCACAGGAAGTATTTGGATTTGCGATTACTCACAAACCGACACACACCCGCACGATTGTTACTTATTTATCAAAGGGGAGTCTGTTGGCATCGGCTGGGCATTCTTCAGCCGTACCGTTTGTGACAGCAAACCTGACTACGGGAGTTGAATTTTCAGCTGACGGTCAGTGACGTCACGCCCGACTGCCCGGGATAGTAGAGGCGAAGCCTCACGTGATACTTCCGGCCTGCGAAGAACTTATAGTTAATACTCGCGTTACGATCTTCGCCGCTGTCGTCATCGGCAGTCACATATCTTGGCTGGCCGTCAATCTCCTCAAAAAGAAGAAGTAGAGTGTCAGAGGCGCCCTTTGTAGCGACTGTGTATCTCCGCGTCGCGGACGGCTGAAACACAAAATCGACCTGCTGCCCTGCAGCCAGCTCCACGGCGACCGTTTGAAACGGTTGGATTGATTCCGGCTGCGAGACAGTGGGTGGATACCACTTTGTCACCCAGGTCTTGTCAGCAGCCGACAAGATTGCCGGCGGGACGAGCCCATTCACGTCATACTGCTGTGGCTCGTCGATCAAACCAGGCTCGAATTCATACTCCATAATCGAATCGGGATCCCAGGTGGAGCCCTGAACCTGTTGAGTGCTTAGTTTCTCGAGAATGTTGTGAAAGGTTGTCTGGCGTGACCAATTGTTCGGCGGCCCGCCCAGTGACGAGTATACCGCCTCTTCGTGCCATTTGATCCCTGCGAATGGGTTCTGATGCTCGTGCTCCATGCCCAGTACGTGTCCCAGCTCATGCAGGGCCGTGCCTCTGCCATAATGCGTCGTCAGGTCCCATCCGTAAACTGTGGTCGGCTCGTTTAAGGGTACATTTAAGACATCGCGGCCAACTGCAGATGCAGAACTGCCGTCGGCGGTTGAATACCCGATCCGAACCTCCGCCTCGCTCAACTGATTTACCTCCTGGAATTCAAGACCAATGCCGACAGCCTTCCAGCTGGCAAAGGCCTGCCGAACCGCATCGGCTTGCGTGTTAGGTACTTTGAAGCGTGAATTGCCGGTGAAGAAGCAATAGTGCAAAACCGTTTTATTGGCCCACTTCGTGCGGCCTGACAGTATCGCTGCTGCACGACGCACATCCGACGATACTGATTCAGACAGTTGAGGCTTCGGTCTCGGCAAAAGACTGCAAAGTGGCTTAGTGCTTTTTGCGGCTGCTCTTCTCGCCGATTGGGCTTTAGCTTTCTTAGGATACTTTTTGGTTGCCATGAGTAATCTCCTTGAGAGGAATCAACTCGCAAATTTGCGAGCGATAACGTTGTGGGACGCCAGCAATGGATTCTGCCAGCAACAAAGCGAATTAGAGATTGTGCAAGGATCATCGCTCGTTCGCTTAGGGCGCCGCGTGAGTTTCGAGCGCGGGCTTACCCTGGAGGTGGAAAATCCAGAAGATCCCTGCTATGAGAAAGGATCTTCGGAAGACGAGGTTCTGAGATGACGCAATATATTCCCGAGTTCTTGGCGTGTCAATAAAAAACAGGCTACATCCAGCCTCCGGGGGCTGGGGCGGCGTTGCTTTTGCCGCGAGTCGTGGGCTGCGGGTAGTCCTCTGTCTGCGCAGGCATCAAGGCAGAGTGAAGCTAGCCCTCCCCTTCGCGTTCTCAGCTTTCCGGCAGAACTTTCAAGGCAACCCTGCGCCTCAGCCGCCCGCGTACGATGAGCAAGCGAGATACAAAGCGGTAGCCAGACTCCTTACGGATAGGTCACGTTTACGCTATACGTCAGGGTGTATTGCCCAACAAAGTTATAAGTTCCGTTCCGGCTAATCGAATAGAGGTTCGCGACCCCAGGGTTAGGATTTATAGAACTCCGGGTCGGATTCGGAGCAATCGTCCAGGCAACGCACGATCCGCCCGGAAGTTGTTGGGTGCACGTCAAGGTGGCTCTGCCCGTGGGTTGAGGCGAATCGTACCGCGGCCCCATGATGAGCGCATAACTCGTGTTGTTAAGCGGCACGCGCACGCGCATTCCACAGTTCGGATTGGAGCTCGTGATGCTGGACCAAGCAACGGTGTTCGTCGTGGCGCCAGTCGGGTCAAAGCACACACTGTGGAGGTGGCCGTGGAAGGAGTACGTTCCCGTCGGCCCTGAGCCGCTGAGCCTGTTGAACGTAAGCCTGTAAGAGCGGTTGGTTGAATTGTCCAGGTAGAGACTCCCATCACAGTT
>Ga0209798_10000354_pt1 | contig 26931 bp, 22 predicted proteins | sample DOMMetBare3Fresh_FD_187475 | JGI IMG/M metagenome (GOLD analysis project Ga0209798, IMG submission 187475) | Wetland sediment microbial communities from St. Louis River estuary, USA, under dissolved organic matter induced mercury methylation -... | ecosystem: Environmental > Aquatic >... | reverse complement strand
GACTGTGGCGGCTGATGCTGCAATTCCCGGGGCGCCGGTTCAGCTGCTGCACAGCGAATGGCCGTCTCCTCCGGCAAGCCGTCAATACCGCTTTCGCGCAATTCTTCCAGATAAGCGGCAATCGAAGCGGTAATCGTGGCAGGATCAATCATCGGCATAATCTAGCTGCTCCTTCTGTTGTGTCACAATACAAACTGGAGTACCATGAACGTGCAGACAATAGCAGCACTACCGGTTTCTGTCAAAATGTATGACAGCGGTGGAGCGCCACAAACTTGAAAACGGCAGTTGCATGCTGCCGAATCGAGAATACAGCGAGGATATTGTACCATGTTATTATTTTTGATCGCTCTGATCGGCTGCCTGATCCCGGTCGACGCCCTGGCCTGGGGCGGCGGAATGCATCTCCAGCTCGGCGCCAGCGTTCTGAAAAACCTCCCGGCGCTGGAACCGGCGGTGGCAGCGGTGATTGCGGCCCATCCCCACGATTTCCTCTACGGTTGCATTTCGGCTGACATCACCCTGGGGAAAAAATTTACCCATTACCTGCTGAATTGCCACCGCTGGCCGATCGGCCGCAAAATTCTGGCCTCCGCCACCAATGATCGTCAGCGCGCCTGCAGTTATGGCTATCTCTCTCATCTGGCAGCTGATGTAATTGCCCACAACTACTACGTCCCCTACAAGATAATGCGCTCATTTGCCACGGTCACCATGAAGCATACCTACTGGGAAATGCGCTTTGAGACCCATGTACAGAAGGAGATCTGGGATCTGGCGCGCCAGGTCTGCACATCCGACCAGCGGGACAACGACCAGCTGATGCGTAGTGTTCTGACGCCGACCCTGTTCTCCTTCGGCACCAACAAAAGGATCTTCAACTCGATCATGCTCCTCTCCCGCCTGGAAAAATGGCAACAGGTCATGCAGACTCTCTCTGACTCTTCCCGTTATCAACTGGCAGTCAACGACTATCAGGAATATTGCCAGCTCACCGAACGGGCCGTATTTGAATATTTACGCCACCCGTCCGAATCACCCCTGCTGAACTCCGACCCGACCGGTGAACGGGCCTTGGCAACAGCCGAGGCGGTCCGCAAGAATCTGCGCATCCTCTACAAAAGCGGTAAAATATCAAAATCAAGCGGTTTTGAACAGGTGGAGGCCTTCAAGGAAAAGTTGCGCCAGTCGCTTGATAATCCTGCCATCCTCCAGGAATTGTACCGCGGATAACCGCCCCTCCCGAAATCCACATAATTTGACCTGCGTCATGTAATCTTTGGCTTGAAAACGGCAGGATGGCATTCATGGAACAGCTTAATCGCCAACAAAAAAAAGATATCCGCCTGCTGGCAACCTTTGTCCAGGTCTACTGCCAGGGGAAACACTCCGGGGTGGCAACCGAGTCCAGGGAGCTGCCGGATGCACTGGGGGAGTCAAACCTCTGCCAGGAATGCCGCACATTTCTCGACTATGCCATCAGCCGGCGCCTCAAATGTCCACTGGAAGCGGAAAAACCGACCTGCAAACATTGCCGCATCCATTGCTACGCCAGGGAACAGCGTATAAAAGTGAGGGAAATCATGGGGTATGCCGGTCGCCGCCTGATGATGCGCGGACGGTTCGATTATCTCTGGCACTATTTCTTTTAGAATTCAGCACCATACCAATCACAAACCATAACGGACAGAACACAAGGAGAATTATCATGTTGAGAAAAATTGTCAGAATCGATGCGGATAAATGTAACGGCTGCGGCGACTGCGTTCCTTCCTGCGCCGAAGGGGCCATCAAACTGATCAACGGCAAAGCGGTATTGTCTGCCGATAATTTGTGCGACGGATTAGGCGCCTGCCTGGGGGAATGCCCACAGAATGCCATTACCATTGAAGAGCGGGAAGCTGATCAGTTCGATGAAGCGGCAGTTGCCCAGCACCTGGCCCAGGAAGGGAGACCGGCACCAGATCATGCTCCCCCGGCCGCAGTCCCCCATCATCACCATGGCGGTGGCGGCTGCCCCGGCTCCCGCGCCATGAGCTTTGCCCGTCCGCAGGAAGCGACAGCACCGGCTGCCACCGCCAGCGTACAGAGTCAGCTGGGGCAATGGCCGGTGCAACTGAACCTGGTTTCAACCACTGCCCCCTATTTCCAGGGCGCTGACCTGCTGATCACCGCCGATTGCGTCCCCTTTGCCTATGCCGGCTATCACAACGATTTCCTGAAAGGGAAAGCAGTGGTGATCGGCTGCCCCAAACTGGACGACAACCAGTTCTATGCCCAGAAACTGACCGAACTGTTCACCCGTTCCGATATCCGCAGCATTACGGTATTGAAGATGGAAGTTCCCTGCTGCGGCGGGATCGCCGTGGCAGCGCAACAGGCGTTGGCGGCCTGCGGCAAACAGATTCCGCTCAAAATTGTCACCATCGGCATCCAGGGAGATATCAAGGGGTAGCTCATATCCTGACACGACAGCAGTAAAAAGGGCACACGGAAAATTCCGTGTGCCCTTTGTTGTACAATCAATCCTGAATAGTGCCATCAACCACCCTGCATTCAGACAAATATGATTACGCAGAAGGAGGTTCCATCTCCCTGATCAGCTTCATCTGCTCCTCAGCACAGACAGGACACATACCGTGGCTGAAGAGAGCCTCGGAATGTTCGGTGATGTATTTTTCCAGCTGTTGCCAACTATTTTGATCATCACGGATCTTCTTGCAGTACATGCAGATCGGTATGATCCCTTCCAGCTGTTTGACACGCGCCAGAGTTGACTCCAGCTCGGAGTTTTTGTGATGCAACTCGGTCGTGCGCTCTTCAACCCGCTGCTCCAGTTCCGCATTCAGCTGATAGAGACGGACCTCGGCCTGCTTTTCCTGCTTATATGTGGTGAATAGAGTCCATGACAACAAGAGCGTTACCAGGACATAAAACAGAGCCACCGCTACTATTCTGCAGGTCTCACGCCGCCACTCGGCCAGGTAGTCGTTGGTTGCCAGCCCAACATTTACGAAAAGCGGGTACTTGCCGACCTTGTGATACGAGACGATTTTGGCCGTATTATCCCAGCTGGTGGGGGTAAAGAAGGTACCCTCCGGTTGTCCCGCCTCGAATAGCTTGCGCAGTTCGGGTGACAAGGTTTTGTTACCGATGATAGTGGCGATATTCCTGGGAGCCGGATATCGGGCAATAATTCCCATTTCGGCGTCACGCAGTGAGATCCCTCCGCCCGGGCCGATATCCAGGGAAGCGAATAATTTTGAAATATGTTCGAGTGATAATGTGCCCCAGACAACACCGCGAAACGAGCCATCCGCATGGTTGATTCTGCGCGCAATCGCAACAACCCATTTGTTGGTTAATCTGCTTATGATCGGCTTGGAAATGTACAATCCTGCCTGGGGATTGTTGCGATTAATCAGAAAATAATCGCGATCGGCAACAGTAACCATGTTGCTCTCCAGGCCGGCAACGCCGGAGATGACATGGCCGTTTGAATCAGCCATGCGCAGATTATCAAATTCCGGTATGCGCGGCAGCTGCCGTGCCATAAACCCATTCATCGCCTGTGTGTCGATGCCGCCGTTGCTGTAGTGCCGTCCGGCTTCGTCGGCCACGGAAAGCAGGGTAATATCGATCTTGTCGAGTATGTTGGTAATATCATGTTCCAGAATGCGGGAGAGATTATGGGCGGTCACTTTGGCGCGTTCTTCACGTTCGTGCTGGAATTGGCGCACGAACATGATCACCAGGCAGAGCACAATCAGATTGGCAACGAGTATTCCGGCTGCCAGACGTTTGGCGAACGTGCGTATGCTCAGTTGATATTCCGTCGGATTAGTAGGTGATCCTGAATCAGCATCAGTCATGTCAGCCATCCTGTTTGCCCTGTCATTACCGGTGATCTTCCTCGAACAACATTTCCTCTGGTGATTATGCCAGCTTCCGCCATGAAGTAAACCCCCGGCATTTGTCGAGCCTGACCAGACCGTATTCCTTGTCACCGGTGGGTTGCCTGCTTAATCGATAAACTCTTCCAGTTCCTTGATCCGCTTTTCAGTCAGGTAGCTTTTGATACTGTCGCCCGAGCACACCCGATATCTTTTCCCACAGAATTTCAGCCAGGCATCCCGATACTTGAGCCACATGCGTTGTGTGTTCCTGATACCTTGCTTGGTAACAGTCCCTCCATGATCGTCATAGTTCGCCTGTAGCTTCGCATACAGCATGTTCAGACGCGCATCGGCATCCTTGAACTGCTGGCTGGTCGAGCGGGGAAACGAGTGTTGCTCCAACATCTGCAACATGTGCAGGAATTGCCCTTCCTGTGATGCGCTGTCATCGATAAATAAAGCCGCCCTGGCTGTGCCGGACTGATCCACTTCGTTTTCGGCATGGACCGTAAAATAACGGTCAGCTATCATCCGGAGTGCTGCATATTCCTTCAGATCAGCAACACTCCAGCCAGCCTGAATCGTGTTCAATTGTTCACCCCGCACCCTGGCAGCGAACTTCTCGCCATGGTCGGCACAGAATCCGGCCATGTAGCCGCTGGTGATGTCATCACAAAGCGAAAAATCCGCCCCCTGCCATTTCCGCTCCCTGAGTTCTGCCAGATGTTGAACCCGTCCCTCGATTTCTGCGGGAGCGCCACCGATCTCACAGGCCAGCCTGATGGCCAGTTCAAGATCACGCCGGGCGCCAACGCCATTGGCGTAGATGGTCATGAGCATCGCCTTGCCGGTAAACGGGCTATTGTCATCGGGTCGGTTGACCTCATCATAAGCGCAGACCCTCCCCTTCTCCGGGTTGCGAGCCACGGAAAAACCATAGTACAGGTCGTACGAACTACAGTTTTTCAATGTTTTGGTCATGTCAGCAGTGGGACGGTCTTGAGCGGGAAAGGGGTGGTTGGCAACCTGTCGGCAAATTTCCTGCCAGCTCTTGGGCTGGCCATCAGCCATTGCCGGTTTGCCGGAAGTGACAAGGAGTGCAGTGAACAGCAAACAACCAAACATGGTCAGTTTTTTCATGTCCGTTCTCTTTCTGCCAACGTTTTTTTTGGAGGGGGGAAAGATACCACCAAGAAAGGACTAACTCAATAGCGTATTATGAATAACTTCTTATTTAGCAGACATATACAGGTTCTATCGATCAGCCGCATTCACCTGCAGCGGTTGCTCCGCCACGGACTCCAAACCATCGGCAACCTGCTTGATTATTCCCATTTTGATGTAGAGCGGGCGGATTGCTTCCCTGATTTTGGGAAGATTTCTGGCGAATAGTATCGTGCCGATCAGGCAACATGCCGCACCGGTTAAGAGCGTGACGCGGGGACCAACTATACCGGCCATTGTTCCGGCTCCAAAACTTCCAAAGGGAGCCATTCCCAGAAACGCGACCGTGAACAGGCTCATCACTCTCCCCCGCTTGTCTTCCTCCAGAATGGTCTGGAGAATGGTATTGCACGACGCAATCACCGTAATCCCGCCAAAGCCGGTAATAACCAGAGCAATTAATGAAACCGCGAAGTTGCTCGAGAGCGCGAAGGCGGAGATCCCCAACACGAACGCCACTCCTGCCATCACGATCAAGCGGCCAAGACCAAGTACCGTAGAGCGTGAAGCGAGATAGACGGTTCCGATCAAGGCACCGCATCCCCCGGCTGTCAGCAGAAACCCGTAGGTATGGGCGCCGCCGTGCAGTATTTCCTTGGCAAACACCGGCACTAGAATCGTGTACGGCATGCCGGTCAGACTGGCAACGGCAACCAGCAGCAATATGCTGCGTATCGGACCAAATCCAAAGGCATAGCTGAACCCTTCCTGAAGTTCGTGAATAATTTTGCGATGTGGCTTATCTTTATGGGAGCTTGGCTCAATCCGCATGGCGATCAGCGCCACCATTACCGCCAGGTAGCTGATACTGTTTAAAACAAAACAAATCCCCTCCCCCATCGACGCCACCAGCAGACCGGCAATCGCCGGGCCGATCAGACGAGCCCCCTGCACCATTGAAGAGTTGAGGGCAATGGCATTACTCAGGTCTTCCCGCTTTGAGACCATTTCAATCACAAATGATTGCCGGACCGGAATTTCAATCGAGTTGGAGATGCCGAGCATCAGGCTTAATACGATCAGGTGCCAAACCTGAACGGTTCCCGTGAGAACCGCGGTGGCGAGTAATGCGGCCTGGGTAAGGGCCAGCGCCTGCGTAGCAATCAGCAACTTGCGACGATCCCAGCGATCGGCCAGCACTCCGGCAACCGGCGCAAAAACAAGCGTTGGAATCTGGCTGGTAAAACCGATCACACCAAGCAGAAAGGCTGAGCCGGTCAAACGGTAGACCAGCCAGCTCATGGCGACCTGCTGCATCCAGGTTCCGACCAGAGAGATACTCTGTCCAGCCACAAATAGCCGGTAGTTGCGGGATTGCAGCGACCTGAGCAATATTTTGATTCCGGAATACTTCATAGTTACTATGTGAGCCCCCCGCCAGGTCAAGAATACCCCATATGGGTTATCCATAAGAGCATTCCAGCCGATTTCAAATATAGTTCAATTCACTTGCAGGGTAAATAGCTTTAAATTTAACTGGTTATAAATTTATTTATAATGGCACGACTGATGCTATATACAAACCATCAGTTCAAACTCACTCAAGGAGATTCAAAATGAAAAAAGTTCTGTCCACTCTCGTTGCTGCTGTTGTTGCTCTTTCTTTTTCTGCTGTAGTATTCGCTGCTGATATGCCTGCTGGCCACCCTGCACCTGCAGGCGACGCTGCTGCTGCACCTGCTGCTGAGAAAAAAGAAGTAAAGAAAGTAAAGAAAGCTAAAAAAGTAAAGAAAGCTGCCAAGAAAGCAGAAAAGAAAGAAGCAGCACCTGCTGCTGAAGCTGCTCCTGCTGCTGCTCCTGCTGCAAAGTAATTTTTTCCTCCCAAGGAAGATCAAAAGCCACATCGCGAGATGTGGCTTTTTTTGTGTTCAAATCAGATTCGGCATCGGTATGCCCAAATTTTCGCCAGCGGGAACTTCATGTTTATTGCCCGTAATCCCGGGCGCGTGAGAATGCTACGATGGCACAAGCCAATCCGATCACCGGGAATAGAAAGGCGCCGTGAAAGGCCTGGGGTTGGAGGTGCTCTGCGCTGCGGGGGTAGTGGGAAATGATGATCCCCATGATCTGCTGGGTCGCAGCCGCGCCCATCAGCACAAAAAAATTGAGCGAGGTCAGAGCGGTTCCGACAATTTCCACCGGGAACATGGAGCGGATGATCGGATAAATCATGACACCGCTGGAAACCGCCAGGCCAATAACCAGAAAACAAGCAGCCAGCAGCGGCCTGGTAATCAGATCGGCCGGTCCCAGGAAGAGCGCCACGCAAAGCACCAGCAGCAACTGCCCTGCCAACAATGTTTTTTTGTAGGAATGAAACAGGGTACGGGCCACCTTGTCGATCACCGTACTGCCAATAATAAAACCGATCGAGGTGAGCATCAGCATCTGCCCGGTTTCCGAACGGGTCAGCTGCTTGACCTCCATCAGATACGGCCCTCCCCACAACCCCTGCAACGCCAGATAATTCCCGTACCAGAAAAAGGAAATCATTCCGAGCAGCAGAAAATCCTTGTTGCTGAAGATTGTTTTCCAGGCTTCCAGCATTCCGGTCTGTTGCTTGACCGGCGCTTTTGCTTCAGCTTCTCCGGCCAGCAGCGGGTAATCCCGCACCAGGCCAAACACCAGCAGTGTCGCTACCACCTGGGCCAATCCGGTCACCAGAAAAGATGAGCGCCAGCCGATGGCGGCTACGGCCAATGCCAGCGGAGCGGTGGCGGAAAGGTTACCCAGATTGCCGATCGCCACCATGAAACCGGAAACCCGGCCAAATTCCTGTTTGGTGTACCAATGGCTGAAGATGGTAAAGGTCGCCATCAGGACGCTGGCAGTGCCGATACCGATCAAAATCCGGGCGGTCATTGCCATGGCAAGGGAATGGCTCTGGGAAAAAAGGATTGCGCCGCAGGCGGTCAACAGGCCGCTGGCGCTGATCACCACACGGCTGCCAAGCCGGTCGATCATAGGACCCAGCGGCAGTTGCGCCACGGCATAGACGTAGAACAGAATGCCGGAAAGGGCGCCAAGTTGTTGCGGAGTCAACTGCAGCTCGCGGGATACATCGCCGGCCACCACCGCCAGCGATACGCGGTAGAAATAGACCAGAATGTACATCAGCGCCAGAACAGTGAAGATGGTCGTGCGTTGCCGGTAGTAGTTTTTATTCAGCATGTGGCAGGAGAAAACATGGCGTTAAAACTCGATGTTGGGACGGATAACCGCCACCACACTCTGGAAGTTACTATCACGGAGGCGGCCGCTGTATTGCGCCTTGTCTTCCCAGATCACGCCGGCATCCAGTTTGAGCGCCACACGCCATTTGGCAATCGGGAACTTCTTGCCAAGTGTGTATTCCTGGCGCAACGGTCGCCCGTCCCTGGTGGAGAAATCCCAGCGAAAATCAATGGAGCTGTTCTCAAGAAAGCTGAGAAAACGGCCACTGAAGTCAAGGTTGCTACGCCGGAAACCGAGATAAAAACTGTTGGAAATCTCCGGATTGTCATGCACTTTTGCTCCGATCCGGAAACTCCAGGAAAGTTTTTCATCCGCAAAGATCCGGTCTCCCTTCAGCTTCCATTCCGATTCCAGGCTGTGATCAGGAATCAGGATGTTCCGCTTGATGTGCTGGTTGGAGTAACTGAACATGTACCCCATATACCCCCGGTTGGAACAGATCTTCTCTTCACCCGGTTTGACAAAACTGACCATGTCACCGAAAAAAATCGACAAGGCATACGGCTCCTGAAATCCGGCGGTAAAGGCTTCCAACAGGTTCAAATCGCTGGTACCCACATTGAAGAGCCGGTAAAAGTCCGGCGTATATTTTTTACTCCCCACCCCCAGCAGCGGCATCGGGAACACGGCAGCCTCCACCAGCATAAAGCGGGGCACCAGTACGTTCTCCAGCAACTGGCGATAGATGGCAAACTCATTTTTGCCGGTAACTTCCGGTATCGCCGTATCGGTCAAGGGAATACTGATGGAAACATTGCTGTAATACGGGTCGAGTTCCCAGCCGAATTCATGCGGGGCACCCTGTTTAAGCGGCAGCGGGCACTGGGCGGGTGGAGTTGACTGGACATCGGGCACCGGGACGGCACTCGTCAACGGCAACGGCAACGGCAACGGTTCCGGCTCCCCGGCGGCAGAGGTTACGGCGGTCGAGGCAATACAGAAAGCAGATAACAGGGTGATCAGCTGACGTGACACTCTCTTGATTTTTTCAGCATTAAGCACAGCTACTCCGGTACGGATCCGGCTCAGATCCTTTATCACTGTCTCTACTTTGACTGTGGCGTCTCTTTCGGCAGGCGGGGTTTCTTTTCAACCGCTTTTTTCTTCACCTTCCCCAACGAGGTTGGGGCAGCTGCAACCCGGCATTCAGCTGCTTGCGGATCGGTAAGCAGCGCTGCCATCAGAGCGGTGCGATACCCGCTGTGAGCAGCCAGCAGGCACTGGTTTGTATAGATTTTTTTGAATGACCTGATCCAGGCCGGGGTAATTTTTCCCCTGGCAATAACCCGCGCCGTAAACATCCCCCAGGCCAGCAATTCTTCAAAACGTTCTTTATTGAACCACTCCACCCCTTCACTGGTATGTACCTGCAGGTAGCTGCGGGGAGCCGGGGAGGAAAACATGGTTTCGGGGTTAAACGGTTGCATAGTGCAGAGCGCCGCCACCAACTGGCTGCCACGTCCTGACAACTCCTGTGTAACGGCTTTACTCAGGGTGGTATCCAGCCCGAACAGCTCCACCCCTCCTTCCGGCAGATCGGCGAGCAATAATGCCGCCAGCACGATCCGAATCCCGTCACTGGTAGAAAATGCCCCGGCCAACGGCTCACCAAAATGGTCAACCATCAGGTGTTGCCATGACGCAACCGGCACGGCCGCCAGCATGAGCAGATCGTGGAAGGCACGGTTGATCTCCGGATAGCGGAACTGTTTCATCTCATCTTCCAGATTCTCCACACCACGCCCCTGCAAGTCGGCGCACAAGGCTCCCCATGGCAGCTCGGCGGTGTCACACAATTCGCGGAAATTACCGAAGATATGAAACTCGTATTCACCCAGCTCGGCATATAAGCCGGCATCGTGCAGTTCCTTACCACTGCGCAGGTATTCCAGGTTGCGGGTGTGATCATGGAAGGCATAGTAGCGATCCGGGGCAGCGGAAATTGCCAGGGCAGAAGCCAATGTCACCGTTGCCGTTTCAGGATCATCCCCCCCGCTAATCGCAATCGGCGATGATTCCCGGATCCAGCCGGCGGTAGAGGCATACCGGTTGTGATACAGCACCAGCACCCGCTCATCACCGCAACGGTTGGAGTAAGCGTACACATGTTCGTCAACACCGCTGGCGGTAACAAAATCGTAGAGGGCAAAGTTTACCGCTCCGGAAAAGAGCCAGCGTTTGCGCAGGATCGGGAAGATCCACATTTCGTGCCCCTGCACCAACCCCTGATCCACCGGTTCATTCCAGTAGGCACGCTTGTACTCCATGCCATATTTTTCGTGAAATCCTTCCACCTGACCATGGCCGAACATCGGCAAGCCGGGCATGGTGGCCAGTAACAGGCACGAACCGAAATACTTCCCCTGGGAACCGAACTGTTCCGCGGCGGTCTTTTCGTCCGGATTATTCATAAAATTGACAAAACGCTGCAACACCTCGGGATTGAACGCCACCACATTCTTGATCGTCTGGCGGTACTTGGCGTTTTCTTCTTTCATCAGCATGTTCATGAAGGCACTGTTGTAGACCCGGTGCATACCGAGGGTGCGGACAAAATACCCTTCCATCATCCAGAATGCTTCGGCCAGCAGCAGGGTTCCCGGCGCTTCAACCGCTACCCGGTCAACCACTTCGCGCCAGAATTCCACCGGAAAAACGGCATCAAACTCATCACGGCTCATGCCATGTTCGGCTCGCGACGGTATCCCGCCACCCAATCCACGTAACGGGAACCAGAGCCGCTGATAATGCTTTTTGGCCAGTGTCATGGCTGCATCAAAGCGGATGATCGGAAAATTGCGGGCAACATGCAGGATGGTCTGGATCACCGCCTCACGCACTTCCGGCAACAGGTAATTGAGCTGGGCGGTATCGTTCCATGGGATGCTGGTACCATCATTGCCGTGGTAGATATAGCGGGTACGGCCGGTTGAACGTTCGATCATGCGAAAAACCACCGCAGCCTCGGTCTTGGTCCAATAGCCGTCTTCCAGCTGGATCACCGCATCGTCAGTGGTCGAAAGGTTTTCCCCTTCAAAACGGTAGGTGGGAAAGGGGAGGTAATCGGTCTGCACAAACCAGTCGGGATGGTGCCTGACCCAGCGGGAATAGATGCCGGTATGATTGGGGACCATGTCGCTGGCCAGCCGGATACCATGCAACTGTGCCCGCTGCCGAAAGTTTGCCAGCGCTTCCCAGCCACCAAGATCGGCGGCAATTTCATAATCGTAGAGCGAATAGGCCGAGGCAATGGCGTCCGGATTACCGCATAATTCCTTGATCCGGCGGGAAGCGGGAGAGCGTTCCCAGATCCCAATCAGCCACAGTCCGGTAAACCCCCGGCGTGCCAGGGTTGCCAGTTCCGCTTCCGGAATCTGGTCTAGCCGGGTAATCGGATAGCCATACTGGCACGAGAGCTGATCGAGCCAGACATAGACCATCTTTGCCAGCAACACCACGTTCGGCATCCAGTCGGCATCCTGCGAGAAAGCCTCATGTTCCGGATAGTCGTAACCACCAAATATCGACCCGCCATCTGCCGCGTGCCCTCCCTGACCGGCGCCAGCCTGACCGCGACTGCCGAACTGCAGCACCGGCGGCAACGGCGGTTCGCCACCTCCGCCGCCACGCTGCCGTTCCTCCTCCCGCAACGAATCAAAGGCAATAGCAACCTCTTCCAGAACCTCGGGAGGGAGAATTTTCTCCCATTGACTGCGGATATAGCCGAGCTGGTCAGCCAGCGAGGCCGGATTGGCCCGCAACGGCGCCCGCAAGGCGTCGATCAACGCCATCCCCAACTCCGGCAGGTGTGGCGCGTCGTGCAGCGCTTTTTCCAGGCGCTGGAAAGTGACGCCATACTGTTTGCTGGCGGCACGCAAGCCGGCATCGTCACACAACTCGCGGAACGGGTCGAGAGCACGGTTCTCCTGGGCAAGACGAAGCAGCAGCATTTCGCGCATCAGAATCGGAAAACCGGCGGCCTGATCATGCAGCCACTGGTCGGCTCTTCCCTGCTGCCCGGGAATGCCGGGTGGGAAATGTGCCACAAACTGCTGTTGCAGCTGACGGTTTTCAGATGAATGGGGATTGCCGCCGGAGCGGCGCAGCGCATCGGCCAGCGGATCGGGCGTATGTGCGGATGCCACCACATCGATCAGATAGCGGTAGACGGTCAACAAGGTAGCATAGAGCTGCAGCTGGGCCGCCGAAACCGGTGGCGCCGCCGGAGAATGTCCGGCATTAAGCTGTGCTGCCAGGTGGCGATAAACCACAATCTGGGGGAGGGAACGTTCGGTCACCAGATGGGAGACTGGCGCCAGATCAAGCCTCTGCCAGCAGGAGGCATCGATCTGGATGAGATGGTCGAAATAGGGGATTTTTGTCGTGTCAGCAGTCATATTCAACCCCGTGTTGCTAACCAGCACGAAACAATACTGTTCGTGCTGGGCTGGTGTTATATGTACTCAAGGTGTGCCAGCATGCGCCTGCTGGTGAGAGATGAAGGGGGAGGATACTCTTTATTGTTTCTTGCTTTTTTTACTCGTCTTCTTGCCGCTCTTTTTGACAGCGCTTTTCTTCGATCCTTTTTTGGCTTTACTCAATTTTCCTTTTTTACCCCGTTTGACGATCTTGTTGGGCGCCGGATCAAAATCATCCCGGATATTATTGAGCAGTACCGTTGTCTCTTCCAGATTGGGATCAGCTTTTTTGGCTGCTTCCAGCGCTACCCGCGCCTCTTCAAGACGCCCTGTTTTCATGTACAAACGCCCCAGCGCATTCAGGCTGCGGGCATGATCCGGTTTGAGTTCGATCGCCTTCTTGTAGCAGGCCAGCGCGTTGTCGTAGTCTTTGCGAAAATCGTAGATCAGTCCCAGCTTGTAATGGTTGTTGGGGTCATCGGGAAACAGCTCGGTGGTCCCTTTTAACAGCGCCGTAATTTCATCGTACTGCTTGTTCTTGACATACAGGGAGACCAGCGCATTACGGGTTTCCAGATCATCTTTCTGTTGTTCCAGCGCTTTTTTATAGTGGCTGATCGCCTTTTCCGAATCACCCTGGGAACGGTAGATCGCTGCCAGCTCCCGGTTGGCGTCCACGTTGGCGGGAGAGTGTTGCAACACCTTCAGGTAGGAGTTGATGGCCAGCGTTGCTTCCTTGCTGCGCACGAAAATCCGCGCCAGCTTGAGTTGAATATCAGGACTGTCCGGCTTCAGTTTCAGGAAATCGCCGTAATGGGTTGCCGCTTCCTGGTACAGACCACGGCTACTGCGAATATCAGCCAGCCGCAGATGCGCATCGGCACAGGCCGGCTGCACCGCAATCGCCTGTTTGTATGCCACCACTGCTTCATCAATACGATTCTGCTTTTCATGCAGAATACCGAGGTTGAGGTAGACATCGCTGTTACTGCTTTTCAGATGGGCAGCTTCCTGATAGGCGGCAATCGCCTCATTATCCTTGTCCAGCGAGCGGTAGAGCGCACCCAGTTTTTCATAGAGCACGACGGAGTCCGGATGTTCCTTGATGGATGCCTTAAGCGTTTCAAGCTCGTTGCCAAGCGCCGCTCCCATGGCTGCCGGCGGTGTTGCCTGGCTCGGCTGTACGGCGGCGGATTGCTGTGCTACTCCCCCCAGCAGGGCATGGTACTGGGCCGAGGTGGCATCTCCCTTTTTGGTATAGATCTCAGCCATCATCAGATGGATTTCGCGATTCTGGGGCTGAATTGCTTCGGCCTGTTTCAATGCTTCCAACGCCTTGGTCTGTTCCTTCTGTTGCAGGTAGATTCTGGCTATGCCGAGTGGCGCCCCGACCAGGCCAGGATCGATGGTCTGCGCCAGGCGGTACTTTGCCAAGGCCTTTTCCGGCTGTCCGGTGGCGACATAGATATCTGCCAGTTCAATAAACACCGTGGCGTCACGCTCTGAAGCGAGCAACGACTCGTTGTAATGGTAGATGGCCAGCGGATAGATCTTGCGTTCCGCCAGAATCCGCGCCATGGCCGTGTGATAGGCCGGTTTGGAAAGCACTGCCAGCCCCCGCGAAAGCTCCACCATTGCTTCGTCCTGCATCCCCTTTTTGGCATACAGTAATCCCAGATTGCCACTTGCCAGCGGAAAGTTCCGTTCCTGCTGCAGTGCCTTACGATATTCGGGGATGGCGCCATCGATGTTGCCAACCCGCTCCAGTTGTACGGCAGCCACATAATGGCCGGCGCCACCATCGGGACAAAGGGAAAGGATCTTTGCCTCGGCCTGGCGAATTTCAACATCATTCCGCATGGTATCAAGCTTGCTGGTCAGTTCCAGCGCTTCCTTGCACGAATCATTGCCAAAGCCCCAGCCAAAGCCGCTTAAAACAAGAGCAGCACAGCAGAGCAGTGAAAGTATGAATAGTCTTCGCATATTGGTAAGTTCCTTTTTTTGACAGGGAAAGGTTCGTGATTATACATACCATGGGGTAAGAATTCAATTATTTAGGCGAAGTTCTTGATTATTTATGACAGTATGCAATAATACAATGGCGGATAGCATGGCTTTACAGGCAGGCTGGGAGATGCTGAAAATGCTCCACCAGGGGGATTACCGATGAACAGGGAACTGGAACTGATGATCATGACCGCAAGTGATTTGCCGACCATTCCGGTGGTGGCAACCAAGGTCATGCAACTTATAGAAAACGAAAATGCCTCGGCGGAAGAGCTGGCCCGGGTGGTTGCTTCAGACCCTGCAGTAGCTGCACGGGTACTAAAAATTTCCAATTCATCATTTTATGGCTGCCAACGGCAAATCCAGACCCTTTCCCACGCCATCATGGTGCTCGGGTTCAGCACTCTGAAAAGCATGGTTGTCGCCGCCTCAGTCAAGCAGGTGTATCAACCCTATGGGCTGACCGAGAAACTGTTGTGGGAACACTCCTTCGGTGCAGGACTGGCAGCCCGCATTCTTGCCAACTCCACTCGTCTGGTCAATGAAGAAGAAGCTTTTTTAGGGGGGCTTTTTCACGATATCGGCAAAATAATCCTGAACACGCTGGATCATCAGCAATTTCAAAGCATCATGGAAAAATGCTATAATGATGACATTTCATTTCTGGATGCAGAGCAACAATTATATTCCTATACCCATGCCGAAGTCGGCGGCCTGGTTATCAAAAAATGGAATTTTCCCTCCATCCTGATGTTTGCCGTCTTAAAACACCACAGTTTTGATTTTTCCGAAGACGAAGATATTTATCAGGTACGCCTGACCTGCATTGTCGGACTGGCCAACCTGATCTGTCACAAACTCGGCATCGGAGTGCGGGAACCGGCGCAGGATCTGCTGTTGGAGCAATCAGTTCCGGCACAGCTGCTGGGACTCGATGCCACCAGACTGCAGTCCATTCTTGAGACCATTGACGACGCATTTCAGAGTGACAAGAGTTTCTTTAATTAATCAAACTCTCCGGTCAATGATTGTCTTCCTCAAGCATCTCCAACAACCCTTGTTTTCTGTCCCGGCGCCCCTTATTCCGTGCTTCATCCGAAATATCAACAGAATCCTCTTCGGAGACCAGATGTCGCAGCACCCCATGCTTTTCGCCGCGATAACTGCTGTCATGGGAATTTTTTCGACCGGCCCCGGCAGTCCTGCTGATTTTTGAAAGTGCATCCGTCACGCCGCCTCCTGTCATCATAAACACGATGAATTTGATTTTTTTTGTAGCAACAGTTACTATAGCGCATCTGTTGTAAAATTCCATCGTAAGGTTATCCATGATCCGTACCATCCTCACCTATCCCGATCCGGAACTTAAAAAGAAATCAGCCCCGGTCACCATTATCAATGAAGCGGTACAAACCCTGGCACATGACATGGCTGAAACCATGTATGCCGCGCCGGGAGTCGGCCTGGCAGCGCCACAGATCGGTGTTCATCAACGCCTGATCGTGATCGATGTGGCCGGTCAGGACGAAGCGCCCGAACTGATTACCGCCATCAATCCGGTTATCATTCATGCCGAAGGGGAAGTCTTTGAGGAAGAAGGATGCCTCTCGGTTCCCAAGTATGCCGCCAATGTTCGCCGCCATGCCCGCGTGATTGTCAAGGGGCTCGATATCGACGGGAACGAGTGCACCTGGAAGGCAGAGGGGCTGCTGGCAATTGCCTTTCAACACGAAATCGACCATCTGGAAGGAATTCTGTTTGTCGATCACCTTTCACCACTCAAGCGCGACCTTTTCCGCCGCCGGGCGCGCCGTATGGCTACCGGGGGTGAATCGTAATGCCAGCCAAGCGTGTCATCTACATGGGCACCCCCGATTTTGCCTGCCCGACCCTCAAGATTTTGATCGAGCGGCCGGAGCAGGTAATTGCCGTTATCACCCAGCCGGATCGCCCCAAGGGGCGCGGCCAGAAGCTCCAGTTCCCACCGGTCAAGGAGCTGGCGCTGGAACATGGCCTGCCGGTATATCAGCCACTGAAGGTACGCGATCCGGAATTTATCGAGATCATTCGCAAACTGCAACCTGACCTGATTGTGGTGGTCGCCTTTGGCCAGATTCTTCCCAAGGCGCTGCTCGATATTCCCCCCTTTGGCTGCATCAATGTCCACGCCTCGTTGCTGCCGCGCTATCGTGGCGCTGCGCCACTCAACTGGTGCCTGGTGAATGGCGAAAGTGAAACCGGCGTAACTACCATGCTGATGGACGTGGGGCTTGACACCGGCGATATGCTGCTCAAGCACAGTTCACCGATTGATGAAAACGAGGATATCGTTACACTGCACGACCGCATGTCCCGGGCAGGCGCCGAGCTCTTGGGTGAAACCCTTGATCGGCTCTGGGACGGCAGCTTGATCCCCCAACCGCAGGATGATTCCCAAAGCTGCTACGCTCCGATGTTGAAAAAAGAAGACGGCATCATCAACTGGAATCGGCCGGCCCGTGAAATCCACAACCAGATCCGGGGATTGTCAGTCTGGCCAGGGGCAATCACAACCCTGGACGGACTACCGTTGAAACTATACGCCACACGGGTTAGCGAAGGTTGCGGTCGGCCGGGCGAGATACTGCGGACTGATAAGCAGGGAGTGGAAGTGGCATGCGGCTCCGGCAGCCTGATCATCGGCGAGCTGCAGCTGGCGGGAAAAAAACGACTGGGGGTTGCCAGTTTCCTGGCAGGCTACCCACTATCAGCAGGTTCAACCCTGGGGAGTCAACCAACCGTGGAAACAGCAGCATGAGCAATTCTAACCCGAACGACCAATTGACTCCGCCGCGCAAACGGCTCTTCATCTCCCTGATGGGGGTTACCTGCCTGATTCTGGTGGGGCTTATTTTTCTTGCCTGGTGGGTCCCTAACCGGGGACTGGCCAACATCCACCCCAACCTGCCGCATCTGGTGGGAGTGGTAATGGCAATCCTTTCCGGACTCGCCATATTGGGGACCGGCCTGCTGGTACTGACCACCGCCCTGGGAAAAGACATTTTCTTTACCCGCTTCATGCGCCTGATCGTGATCAAGTTTTTGTTGCCGATGATCGAGTTTGTGGGACGGGTAGTGGGGTTGGACAAGGACAAGATTCGCCAGTCATTCATCGCCATGAACAACAGTCTGGTGATTTCACAACGGATGAAAATCAGCCCCGACCGTGTGCTGGTGCTGCTCCCCCACTGTATCCAGCTGTTTGACTGCGAGATCAAGGTTACCGGCGATATTCACAAATGTGTGCAGTGCGGACGGTGCGACATCAAAGGGCTGGTGGATATCGGCAAGAAATATAATATCGATATTTCCGTTGCCACCGGAGGAACGCTGGCCCGCAAGGTGATCGTGGAAAAACGGCCGAAACTGGTGCTGGCTGTCGCCTGCGAACGCGACCTCACCTCCGGCATCAAGGATTGTTACCCGTTACCGGTGATCGGCATACTGAACGATCGTCCCTTTGGACCCTGTTTCAACACCACCGTCGATGTCAGAAAAATTGACGAGGCCTTGCAACAGGTTCTGGTAACACCATGATAATAACAACATTACCTAGACCATCAGAACGAGGTACCGCATGAAAAAACTTTACCGTATGCTGGCAGTCGGCACCCTGTTGTCACTGTTGATGAACTCCACCGCTGCTTTTGCAGCCGATGACAACGCCTTCCGCGAAACCTTTACGGACGCTTTTTACGGAGCAGCGGTCGGCACATTGGTTGGCGCTGCTTTTATGGCCTTCACCAAAAAACCGGCCGACCATTTTGATTACATGGCCTACGGCGCAGCCTCCGGTGTGCTGGTCGGCACGGCCTACGGCGTGGCGCAATCGGCCCGGGCCATGGCATCCATCGAAAACGGCACGCTTAAAATGGCGATGCCGACCATCGTGCCGGTAGCAAGCGAACATCGCAACAACGGCCAGATTTCGGTGGCCTGGTACGCCAACCTGCTGCAGGGATCATTCAACTAGCAAACCCCGGCGTTAGCCACAGGGTTCGGCAAGCTTAGCTCCGGCTTTCCGCTGCAAGCTCGCTGTGCTCTGTGGCAGCTGTTTTTTCAAGTTCATCCACCACATCCGGATTCACGACTACCGTCTCTTTGAGCGGTTCTTCCAAACTGATCCGTCCCAGTTTCCCCGCCCGCAATTCCCGCAAGAACGCTTCCGATGCCCGGTGCAGATCAATTTCACCACCGGCAATCAGACATCCCAGGCAGCGCCCGATGGCCGCCATCAGATCGGTCGGATTATCGGGAAGCTGCTCCAGTTTATACCGTTTCCTGAGTGCTTCCGGGTAGCGATCCATCAGAAACTGACCGGCAAACAAACCGACCGTGGTGTAATCAAGGGCATTGGCGCCGATGGCGCCGCTGGTCGCCAGGCGATAGGCCCCGTCCTGATCGTTCATATCAGGCCACAACACCCCCGGCGTATCGGAGAGTACCACACCGTTGCGCAGGTCGATCTGCTGGGTGCAGGTCGTGATCGCCGGTTTGTCGCCGACCTTGGCCATACTCTTCCCTGCCAGGGTATTAATCAGGGTTGATTTCCCCACATTGGGAATCCCCACCACCATGACCCGCACCGGAAAACCCGGTTTACCCCGTTTGGGAGCCAGGAGCTGACAGAGCTTGATCAGCTGTTTGGTCTCGCCATGTTGCTTGGCCGACATGGGGAGTGCCCGAATACCGGCCTGTTGTTCAAAGTGACGAATCCAGGCCTTGGTGGTAAGCGGGTCGGCCAGATCATGTTTATTGAGCACCTTGATCCACGGCTTGGTACGGCGCAGTTTTTCCAGCTGGTGATTGGAACTGGAAACAGGGAGACGGGCATCCAGCACCTCGATCACCACATCCACCCGCTTGATTAAATCCGCAATCTGTTCCAACGCCTTTCCCATGTGTCCGGGATACCATCTGATGGTCATAATTCAATTCTTTCTTGTTGCCAAAAATAGTTGCGGCCACACCATAGCATAAAAAGATCTGCCGTGGCGACTATACCTGCCGGCCACCGGTCAAAGCTATAAATTGCTGTTCAACTTTGCGGAGCAGCATGAACACCAGCTCTGCCAAAGGGCGGGCTGCAAAGGAGACGGTGGGGCGATTGATCCAGCAGGGACGGGCGCCGGCATTGAGCGCTGCCAGGCAGCCGGTCAGCAGACGGTCATCCACCATCAGCACCGACGAGAGCGGAACCTGGGCCTTTGTTGCAATCGTGATCAGGCCATCGGGATACGGTTTCTTGCGCACACCGCCAATCAAACGGAGGGAGGGGAAGTGCCCGGCAAACCACGCCTTGCGAACGGCAGTCGGCTTGTTGGACAAAATAAAGAGCCGTTCTTCACCAAAAAGTTCCGCCGCCGCGCGCAGCCAGGCAATCGCTTCCGGCTGCGGCGTGTCGGCGCCATGGTGCGCCAGCACACCGTCAAAATCGAGCGCCAGCACCCGGATACCTTCGCTAGCCAGACGCTGAAGATCAAGGGAGAAAATGGTGGTTGCGCCGGGTGTTGTCGCCATGATCCGCGCCAGCACCTTACGTTGCGCATACCCCTGGCTGAAGCCGAGCAGAATCTGACCGGCGATCATGGGTGAGGCGCCTCTTTTAGCGCCTTTGATACCAGGTAGTAGACAATTCCCAGAATCAGCAACGTGCCGGCCAGAAACGCCTGGGTTGTCAGGTCATCGTGCCGCAGGGTTGAGATCAGAATCTCACGGATCATGGCAACGATGATCACGCCGATAAAGACCAGGATGTTGAATTTTCCCCCCTTGAGATTTTTGATCTCGTTGTCCATCAACTCGATCATCATCCAGAGGATCAGCAACTCCCCCAGGGCCGAGAGAATCCCTTTTTCCGGATCACCCTGCATCACGTGCAGCAGGTCATTGCCAAACAGCCAGACAACCGAAACCGAGACCACCACCAACGCCATCACCAGCACCAGGTTCAGCCCATAGGTAAAGCGTTCACACGCCTTGATCAGAAACGATTCCAGCTTGCGGGAGACGAATACTTTTTTCAGTTCTTCCTCACGGTAGGAACTGCTCATGACATCAAGATGCATATCGAGCATTTTTTCGGTCGCTTCGCGCAGCACCCGGCGCTGTTCGCGATCGGAATAGTTGGTATCAATCAGGTTGAGAAGGAAATGCCGGATCTGGTTCATGGCGGCATTGACAAAATGCACGTTCAGACCGACCCGCACGTGGGCATTACCGATGCGGGTCAGATGATTGAGATAATGGTTGTCATAGTCACCGGCAAACAGCGACAGAAACCATTTGCTGTGCATCTCCCGCAAACGTTCACGATTGCTGCGGTTGAGAATTTCAGCCGTTTCCGGCAAACCGTACAGGTAGTCATAAAATTCGCGGTTGAAGCGCTCCACCTGTTCTTCGGCCAACGGCTGTAACGATTTGAGCAGTTCCGCGTCATCATCGGTAAAACGATAATGTTCTTTCAACTCCTGCATCTTCATCATGATCTTTCTCCATACTTGAAGGCAGCGGCACAGGTCCCTTCGCTGGAAACCATGCAGGCTCCCACCGGAGCTTCCGGTGTACAGACAGTTGCAAACAACGGACAATCAAGGGGAGATAATTTCCCCTTCAGCACCTCGCCGCAACGACAGCCGGGCTGTTCCACTCCCGGGGTGTCGGGGAGATTCAGAACTTTTTCCGCATCAAACACCGCCAGCTCCGGGCGAATGGCCAGCCCGCTGCCAGGCAGTATTCCCAGCCCGCGCCACTCGGCATCACACGGCACGAAGACCCGCGCCATGATTGCCAACGCCTTGGGGTTGCCTTCCCAGGAAACTGCCCGGCGATACTGGATTTCCACCTTGCTCTCACCTGCCAGCTGCTGAGCCAGCAGCATCTCGATTCCCTGCATCACATCCGCCGGTTCAAAGCCGGTCACCACGCACGGTATGCCGTATTTCTCCGCCAACGGCTGATACGCCTTGCCACCGATCACGGTACTGACATGGGCCGGACAGAGGTAGCCGGAAAGCCCCAGATCAGGATCGGCGGTCAGAATCTCCATCGGCACCGGCATGGTCTTGTGGGAGGCGAGCACACAATAATTGGAGAGCCCCCGCCGACTCGCCTCCAGAATCGTGGCGGCAATGGTCGGAGCGGTGGTTTCAAACCCGACCCCCAGAAAAACCACCCGGCGCTGCGGATGTTCCGCCGCCAGGGTAACGGCATCCAGCGGCGAATAGACAATCCGCACATCGGCGCCGCCGGCACGCGCTGACATCAGTGACGACTGGCTGCCGGGAACCCGCAGCATATCGCCAAAGGTTGCCACGATGTTGGCAGGATCAGCAGCAGCGGCAATCGCCTTGTCCACGTACCCGACCGGCGTCACACAGACCGGGCAGCCGGGGCCCGAGACGAGCCGTACATTCTCCGGCAGCAGCGAGCGGATGCCATACTGATAGATCGACATGGTGTGGGTGCCGCACACCTCCATGAAATTGACCGGCTTCTTCAGCCGGGCAGCCATTTTGCGGATATTGTCCGCCATGATAGCAACCAGCGCCCGATCCCTGAATTCATCCTGGTAGTTCATGCCATATCCTCATCACGGAACACTTCCCGCATCATCTGCAAGGTTTCTTCAGCTTCGGCCGGATCAAGCCGGGAAATGGCAAACCCGGCATGGACGATCACGTAATCATCCACTGCCACCAGATCCCCCAACAGCATGATGCTCGCTTCCTTCTGCACCCCGTCAACCTCCGCCACCACCATGTCGCCATCAATCCGTACAATTTTCATCGGAACACCGAGACACATCGCGAGACTCCTTTATCACCAGACAAGCTGTTTTATTTTGAACTGTTGCAGGCTACTGCCGAATAGGGGATTACCGTTGGTGAAAACCGGCCACCGCCGCCTGTCCCAGGGCAATACATCCATCGTTGGGGGGTGTCAGACGGTGAGTGAAGACCCGTAAGCCTGCTTTTGTCAAGCGAGTATACAGCATTTCGCTTAAAAGCCGGTTCTGAAACACACCGCCGGAGAGGACAACCGTATCCAGCCGGCTGCTGCTGGCCGTGATCACTGCCGCCTGCTCTGCCGCGGCTGCCACGCTGGCGTGGAACTGCCAGGCAATCTGTTCACGACCAACCCCCTGGCGAAGATCGGCCAGCAGGGGAGGAAACAGCGGGGTAAAATCGAGTTGAAAACAGGGGGAGTCAATGCCGGTCAGGACATGGGGGTACGGTTGATTCCGTTGCTGGCCGGTGTACTGTTCAGCCAGCGCTTCCAGCTCGATGGCGGCCTGTCCATCGTAGGAAACATGGCGGCGCACACCCAGCAGTGCAGCGACGGCATCAAACAACCGCCCGCAACTGGATGTCAGCGGCGCGTTGAGCCCCCGCTCCAGCATGACCGTAAACAGCGGGCGTTCCTGCGGCTTCAGTTCGGCGGCCACCGGATGATCGATCAGCAACGCCTCGGCGCCAAGCTGCTGATAGAGATAGGAAAGTGCCATGCGCCATGGCTGCCGCACCGCCGCATCCCCACCCGGCAGGGGAAGCGGGCGAAAATGCCCGGCCCGCCGGAACGATCCATAGCCACCAACCAGCACCTCCCCCCCCCATAACGTGCCGTCACTGCCATAGCCGGTGCCATCAAAAATCAGTCCCACCACCTCCCCCATCAGACCATTTTCCGCCATGCAGGCTGCCAGATGGGCGTGGTGATGTTGCACCTTGACCAGTGGTAATCCCGTTTCCCCGGCATATACCGAAGAGAGATAATCGGGATGCAGATCGCACGCCACCAGCTGCGGCTGCAGTTGCAACAGCTCGGCCAGCCTGTCAATGGTGGCGCGAAAGGTCGAGAGGGTGCGATCATTTTGCAGATCACCGATATGGGGACTCAGGGTCGCTCGCTCCCCCTGGGTCAGGCAGATGGCGCTTTTAAGTTCCGCACCCACTGCCAGCAACGGCTGGGTGGCAAAGGGGAGCCGAATCCCCCGGGGGGCATAGCCGCGACTGCGGCGATAGAGCAGCGGCGCTCCCTGAAAAACCCGCAGCACAGAATCATCACAGCGATTGTGGATCGGCCGGTTATGGAGCAGGAGGTAGTCCGCAATCCCCGCCAGGCGCTGCAGCGCTTCCCGGTCATCACACACCAGCGGCTCATCGGAACTGTTGGCGCTGGTCATGACCAGGGCGCTGAAGGGCGGAGCAGATGAATCGGGTAGAGCAGCAAACAGCAGATGGTGCAGCGGCGTGTAGGGGAGCATGATCCCGTACCAGCCATTACCGGGAGCGACGGCAATGGAAATGGCTGCGCTTTCACGCTTGCGAACGATCACCACCGGCGCTTCCGGCGAGGTGAGCAAGCGTTGTTCCATCTCGCCAACGGAAGCAATTTTTTCGGCAGCCAAAAGATCGGCGACCATCAGGGCAAACGGTTTTTCGTCCCGTCGTTTGCGCTGCCGCAAGCGTTGCACCGCCGCTCCGTTTTCCGCATCCACCGCCAGATGATAACCACCCACCCCCTTGATGGCCACGATCATTCCCTGCTGTAACAGCTCAATCGTTCGGGCCAGGGCTGATTCTGCTTCGCCACAGACCATTCCCTCCGTATCAACCAGCTGCAGTCGGGGTCCGCAATCGGCACAGGCCAGCGGCTGGGCATGGAAACGGCGATTAGCCGGATCCTCGTATTCGGCACGGCATGCCGGGCAAAGCGGAAAACCGGCCATGGTGGTATGGGGACGATCATAGGGAAGGGCGGTGATGATGCTGTAGCGGGGTCCGCAGTTGGTACAGGTAATAAACGGATAGCGATAGCGCCGGTCGTCCGGGTCAAACAACTCTCGCCGGCAATCGGGGCAAAGCGCCGCATCGGGCGCCACCTGGGTGTCTGCCATCCCGCCGATGCTGGGACGGATGACAAACTCCCCATCGTTTCCCAGAGGCCGTTCTTCCCTGTTACAGCTGGTGATGACGGCCAGCGGTGGCGCGCTTGTCACCAGCAGTTCCCCGAAACGCATTACCTGTTCTGGCGTGCCTTGTACTTCCAGTTCCACGCCGGCCGGAGAGTTGAGCACCCAGCCAACCAGCCCCAATTCACGGGCCAGATGATACACGAAGGGACGAAAGCCGACCCCCTGCACCGTGCCGCTGACCTGAAAATACTGCCGCACATTTGAAATATGGCCGATTTTAGCTGTCATTGTGGCAGGTTATCGTTGTTTACCGCACTATGCAAGCCCATTTTTTGGTATATCTCGGTAATGACAGTATGGTACAAATACACATTATTCATGTGTGAATCAGCTGCGGGAGCAGCAGACAATACATACATGGTTCAGATCAGTATACCTGCAGAAGTGAGGATCGAATGACCGCCCGACCGGTTAAACCATTACCCAATTACCGTAGCTTACGGCGGATCGTGCGCCTGGTGGTGGCGCTCTTGATTGGACTTTTGATTGCATTTTCTGCCTGGAAAGCAACCAGTGAATACAATCTGACCGTTCGCGGCGCAGAGATGCAGAGCCGCGGTTACGCGGCTGCCCTCAAGGAACACGCCGACCGGACATTCACGGAAGCCGATGCGGTCTTGAGCGACCTGATTGCACATGTGACCACCCACGGCGGTTTGTCAGCCCAGACCAGTGAAAGCTTGCTCGCACTCTTCCAACCGCTGAAACAGAGCACTCCGCAACTCGCTTCGCTCGCCTTGTTAAACCGTGACGGCGTGCTGTTTGCTCACTCTCTACCTTCGCCAAACAAACAGGCCTCAGCAGCTGACCGTGACTTTTTTATTCATCATCGTGACAACCCGGCTGATGACACGACCTTCATTTCAAAACCATTTAAAAACCGCCTCAATGGTGACTGGCGGATCACACTTTCACGCCCGCTCCGCACAGCTAACGGCGAATTCAACGGTATCGCCGCCGTTGGCCTCAATCTCACCTACTTCAACACCTTTTACTCCTCCCTCGATCTGGGTAAAAAGGGGAAAATTGCCATGGTACGCAAGGATGGCGTACTGCTACTGGCACAGCCATTCAAAGAGAGTGACTATCAAACCGATTTCAAAAAATCCCATCTGATCCGTACCTATCTCCCCAAAGCAGCCAAAGGAACCTTTCAGATTGCCGGCGGCAAGGCGCTGCTGGAACCGGATGGCCGCATCATTTCCTACGATTCGCTCTCCCGCTACCCGGTGGTAGCCAACGCCAACATGGGGCTCGATGAAGTTACGGCCAACTGGCGTCAGGGAACAGTGATCCAGGCTTTGCTGACCGTACTGGTATCTATTGCACTCTGGATACTTTCGGTCATACTGCTGCGGCAAATACGACGGATTGAAGAGGGACATGCCGTCCAACTGGAGCAACAGCTGGAAATCGAAACCTCGGACAAGGCCTGGGAAAGCACCTTTGACGCCGTTGCCGATGGTATCTGGGTCATGGATCTGAATCGCAATATCCTGCGCGCCAACCAGGCAACCAGCAGCATCTTCGGGACCGACAAGGACGCCATCGTCGGGCATCTCTGTTGTGAAGTGGCGCATAACAGCAGCACACCGCTCGCCTCCTGCCCGTTCCATAAAATGCTGAACAGCGGCGCCCGCGCTTCCATGCAGAGCCACATCGGTGGACGCTGGTACGAGGTTTCCGTAGATCCGATCAAAAACGAAGCGGGCAAGATCACCGGCGCTGTGCACATAGTTTCCGATATCACGTACATCAAACAGGCGGAAGAATCGGCCCTGGAGAGCGAAACCCGCATCCGGGCGCTGCTCTCCGCCATCCCCGACGCCATCTTTTTCAAGAACGGCGAGGGACGTTGGCTGGAGGTCAATCACGCCGGCATCGAGCTGTTTGATCTGGCAACAACCGAATATCACGGCAAGGATGCCCGGGAACTGGCGGAAGAACTTCCCTTCTACCGCGAGTCGCTGCTCCGCTGTGTCGAAACCGATGCGGCCACCTGGTCAGCCGGAGTACTTTCCCGTTTTGAAGAGCGAATTCCGGCCAAAAACGGTGAAATGCGAACCTTTGAAAGCATCAAGATCCCGCTATTCAAGGAAGACGGTTCGCAACGCGGTCTGGTGGTGGTGGAACGGGA
>Ga0209798_10000353_pt1 | contig 26970 bp, 20 predicted proteins | sample DOMMetBare3Fresh_FD_187475 | JGI IMG/M metagenome (GOLD analysis project Ga0209798, IMG submission 187475) | Wetland sediment microbial communities from St. Louis River estuary, USA, under dissolved organic matter induced mercury methylation -... | ecosystem: Environmental > Aquatic >... | reverse complement strand
CGGGGCTGAATTTTCTGTGAAGGCCCTGGAGCAGCGGGCAAATTATCGAGTAAAACAAGCATTACACAGATGGCTGATAAAAGATAAAGAGAAAGATTCAGTTGCAGCTGGAGCGGATATCCAGGTAGCCATCGATGACCTTTTGGCGCTCTGCAGAATGGCGCCCACTCTGGAACGCCGAGCTTTACTTGGAAGCGCCTATAAACGGCAAGCGTGGATGCAAAGCGATCAAAAAGCGATGCTCTCGTCGATAAGGGAAATGCGTGAGCATTATAAACAAGCCTTCGACAAAATTTTTGAGACCGGTAAAATCCACCCTTATACGCTCACCAATTGGCTGACTGCCGAAGCCATTCTTGCCTGGAATGACCCAAAACATGATAGACAGTGGCAAAGCAGAGTTAACGGCTTATGCACTGCGGCCATCGAAGACGCCCATGATCAGCTCAACACCAATCCTGACTTCTGGAGCAGCGCAGTAGAGCCCGATTGCTTACTGTTGATGGGTCTAGTGGCTGGCATTTTCAAAGAGGAGGAAAGGCAAAAGATTGTTGAGGGTTATTCGCGGGCGTTTAATCGGGGTGCAAGCCCTAAAGAAAGGTCTATTGTGCTGGAACATCTGGATTTCATAATCACTATGGCAAAACGGGCAAAAAAGAATAAACTCCTCAAGTTGCTTTCCGATATTCGTGGCCAACTGGCCTAAGTTATTTTTTCGTCTTCGACATATTGATATGAGAGCCAGTAAAAATTCAATAATCTCCTTGTATTTAATCATAATTTTTATTGGATTGATGCCGGTTAGTTGCGGCCAAATTAAAGGAAAGGCAATCCTGGTGCCGGATAACTGGAGTCCTTCGCTCGAACAAGCCCGGGTATTTGTCGATGAAATAGCCAATAATCCGGCGCTGGTTAATCAGCAGTTTTTGTCGAAGACCAGCCAGAATCTCGCCGATCTGAGCGATGCTCAGTTATTTATTGTTTATGTCCGCCTCATACAATCGCTAAGGGATAAGGAACGGGATGTTCTGTTTAATGATCAGCAGCAATGGCTGAAAAAACGTGAGGAAACCGCAAGGGCGGCCGTTATTTCAAAGGGTGGATCGCTTGCCCCACTAGAATATAGCTTTGCTTTTCGTAAAATGACGGAAGCAAGGCTTTCAGAATTGAAAAAAGAGTTAAACCAGGTCATTACCATTGATTATAAAGAGGAGAAGAAGCCATGAACCTGACTGAACGACAAAAAAGAATTTGTGAACAAGTCATCAATGTGTTTGAAACCGGCAGCATTCAGGGTAATTATGGCGCTATTTCCATTTTTGCTGACGGCCCGCATGGCATTCGCCAGATAACCTATGGGCGTTCGCAGACGACAGAATATGCTAACCTTCACGAACTTATCCAGATGTATGTCGAAAGAAGCGGAACTTATGCTCCGCAATTACAACCCTATATTGCCAAAATCGGTGTCACTCCCTTGGTTGAAGATGAGTTTTTTAAACTGTTATTACGTGATGCCGGACAAAATGATCCAATTATGCGCAAGACTCAGGACGATTTTTTTGATGAACGTTATTTCAAGCGAGCTATTCAGTGGGCCGATAACAATGGTTTCTCTCTGCCGCTTTCTGCGTTGGTGATTTATGACTCTTTTATTCATAGCGGCTCCATCCTTGATTTTCTTCGTAAACGTTTTTCCGAACCACTGCCGGCACAAAACGGTAATGAAAAGACCTGGATCAAGCAGTATGTCGATGCAAGACAGGATTGGCTGAGCACGGCTTCAAATCCCGTGCTTCATGCCACTATCTATAGAACCCAATGTTTTAAAAAAGAAATAGCCAGAAATAACTGGGATTTATCGCAGTTGCCGATCGATGCACACGGTGTCAGCGTCAGCGGTTTATAACTAGGCAATTTACTTTCTGTCGCACGGATAGAAAGGGGCTATTTGCAGATTGCGCAAACTTCTTACCAACCGGTATGTAAGAAGTTTGCCTTGAATGGAAAGTAAGTTAGTTTTTAGCCAGTTTTTTTATCAGCTTGTTGCCATAGTCAATAATGGGTTGCCGGTAAATAATGACTGCATAACTCAAGATGCCCAATAAAAAGCCAAACAATAACTTTCCAAGTGCAGAGCCTTGTTCAGTTACTGTTGAAGACGGTGTGGCTTTGGTCGATGAAGATGCAGCACTAGCCGAGGATTTTGCAGGTGTTTGTACGGCGACTTTCAAAGGCTTAACTTCCGCTTTCAAATCCGGCAAACCTAAACTATGCCACTCATCGTAGTCTTGCCAGATAGGATATTTTCCTTTCCATAATCCTTTGGTGAAATAAGGTGCGAGACTCATGCCATGTGAGGCTGGAATACCTTTTTCATCGATATATCCCTTATAGACGACCAGGCTGATATCGCCGCCTTCACCATGACCATCAGTCGTAAACGATTTTTCAACGTGGTCGTGAAACATCCAGATACCCTGGCCGAAACTATGCAGGCCGTCATCCTCGCCGCTCAATTCCAAATCGATACGTTGCGCCGGCACCATGCCATGAACATCACGGGTGATATAGGAGCCGGGCCCGTTATCAACGCCGTCATAATGGGTAATGGTAGGTTTATGTCCATGAATATGCAAAGCAAACGAGTCTGTATGGCCATTCAAAACACGTAGTTTGACTTTTTGGTTTTCTTCCATGGCAATCAGGGACTCCCTTAACGTATAGGGAAAGGAACGGCCATTGAGCATATAGTAGTCATCCGTGGCGTCCGTGATGTCGTACTCCATATTCATATGTTTGGCAATCAGACGTGGATCGTTGGCTGATCTTGCAACTACTTCATGTAGTTCTTTATCAGCGGATTCATAATGTAAATCATATTCCCGGGCGTATTTTTCAAGAACGGCGACGGAAGGATGGCGGACCTGGCCGGCACCCACGTTGAGCGTTTGTGGCCAATTGTTGGGGCGATTTTCCTCAATGACAAAAATACCCTGCAAACCCATCGGAATATGTGTATGTGGCTGTACATGGCAATGGTAATACATGGTGCCGGGTTGCCGCGCTTTGATGACATATGTTTTGCTTTGCCCCGGCATGGTATCCATGTTGCTGGTTTGCGCCACACCCTCGTTGCCACTACCACTCATATCCATAAAGGGATGGTCAATGCCATGCAAGTGGATGGAATGCGGCAAATAATGCGTGTTTTCCAGGACTATCCAGACCACGTCGTCCTGTTCGACGCGAATCACCGGCGAAGGCAAGCGTAATAAAGGATTGGCTTCCAGCTCGTAAAGACTTTTCGTGGACATGTCCCGTGTTTTGGGAGCAAAAACCCAAAAAGTCGGCTGTATGCCGGGGGCAATATCAAAGGTAGTGGTTTGGCCTACGAAGTCGGGCGAATGGCCGTTAAGTTCAACCACCTCTAGTTTAATAATGATTTTATCCGGATCGCCATCACTGTCCATATCATCCGACATCGTAATGGCATCCGCGGCAAGCTGGGTTTGCATCAGCGTATCCATGGAAATACCATTCGTGCCTTTGACAAAAGCGGCGATATCAGCAGGATTGTCGGGGTCACATAAACGCGATTCCTGTATGGTTACCCCATCTATGGTTTGTTCTTTGCGCCATTCAGGAGGCGTAAATTCGGAACAAACTGCTTCCGTAGGGCCTGTCTCAATCTTGGCCGTTGGAGGCAAATCAGTAGCCGCCCTAATATACGGATGCAAAAGAAGTAGTATGATGCTCCATGTGATGGTAGCAAGTTTTTTACGCATACGTTGACCTCAGAGAATACATGGTAATAATTGTGGATGTAACGACGCTAAGAAAAAGCGAGGAAGTTCATACTTGCCAGTTATTTTAACTGAATATGGCAGGGAAGTCTTTCTTGGCGTTTGAATAAAGCAAGACGATTTCGGTTTCTGTTTTTTTATTTTTCCTTTATTAAGAAGGAAATAATATTAATAAAGTTCATTAACATTTAAATAAATTTTTTTAAAAAAATATTTTAGGATTACTGCTAACTGCCTGCATTCAAAAAAAATTCTATGGTGGCAGTATAAGTTTGGCAATTTTTCGTGGTTAGGCACTGCCTCATTGACGGAAAGTAGGAAAAAGTCCCGATTCATCTAAACCATCGAATTGGTGTGCGTAACTCAACCTGTACAATAGGCATAAAAGCGTTTTAGCAGCGCATTCGCAGCGTCAGTTTGTTTGATGGCTTGCTGTATCGCCGCAACATCATAACCCTGGTTGAGCAGCGCGTCGACTTGTTCGCTGACGTAAGCGTGCATAATGTCCATTGTAAACTCGGGATGAAACTGCACGCCCCAGGCGTTGTCGCCGAGACGAAACGCATGATGTCGTTCAAATGGATTGGTTGCCAATGGTAGGGCATAAGCCGGTAACTGGGTAACCGTTTGTGCATGGGTGACATGCGCGATAAACACATCCGGCAAATAGCCCAGCAGAGGATCCCGCTTGCCTTCTTCGGTTAATGTGATGGAAACCGTGCCGATTTCGCGCCCTAGCGGATGATAATCCACACGTCCTCCCATTGCCTGCGCCAACAGCTGATGGCCGAAACAAATACCCAGCAATGGCACCTTTTGCTCCAGTACCTGCAAAATCCAGGCAGCCAGGGACAGCATCCAGCCGGCTTGTTCGGTTACCATCGCAGGCGACCCGGTAATAATCACGCCCGATAAGCTGTCCACCGGCGGCAAAGACTTGCCAGACATTACATTGATCACCAACAGCGGCACGCCTGACAAACCGCAGCCCTCGATCATCCAGTCTTCAAAATCGCCGAACTGTCGTCGGACTCCTGGAAGTGTTGATCCGGTTTTGATGATAACGAATGTTTTCATGATGGCTTGTAGAAGGTAAATTTTAACAGGCATCAGACCAAATGATGTGGCCTAATACGCTTTGTTATTGGCCTCTATGAGGTGATTTACGGAATTATCCTGTCGCCTTACCGCCCTGTAGTTATTGGCTTGTTTCGTACTAGCAAAACACCGGTTAAGCCATAGTTACGAAGCAATATAATGGATATTTCGAACTGTTTTTATAGGGGACAAGCTTAATTTAACGCATATCGTTAAAATTCGCATTCATTATGAGCCGTATTGATAATACCAGTTTTTTGATTTCGCAAACTTCAACAGAGTTCACTTTTTGTTGCAGGCGGTTACTCTTTTCGGGTCTAAAAAACACTGTTATTGCTTTGCTGGATTATTGGCCTTATTTTGGCGCTAGTCTCTTTTTTGAAAATCCGTTGAGGAAGAGCTTGAATTCGCCTCGTCTGGGTGGGGAACCATTTCTTTGCTTGCGACAACGTCAAATTATTCGTTCACATATGATTTCCTGACGATCATCCGGTTAAAGCCGTCATCATTGCTTTGCACGGATTTAACGATAACAGCAGCAGCTTTAACAGTCCAGTTACCCTAAGCTATTTGAATATGTTGACCAAGCAAAAAAAGGCCGGAGAGTATCCGGCCTTTTCGATCCTCAGTGCAGCAATCCCTGCAGCAAACCATTCAGCTTATGCACAAATGCGGCGGGGTCTTCCAGCTGGCCGCCTTCCGCCAAGATGGCCTGGTCGAATAAAATATGCGTCAGATCGGCGAAACGCGCATCATCCTGCTCGGTTTTCATGCGCGCGACCAAGGCATGGTTCGGATTGATTTCGAAGATCGGTTTTTTGCCGAAATTCATCGATTGGCCCGCTTCCTTCATGATCCGCTCCATGTTGAGGCTCATGCCGTAGGCGTCCGAAACCAGACAGGCCGGCGATTCGGTCAGGCGGTGGCTGACGCGAACTTCGCTGACTTTATCAGCAAGCACATCCTTGATTTGTTTAAGCACCGATTCGAAATCCTTGCTGATTTCTTCCTGATGCTTTTTTTCTTCTTCATCGTCCAGCTTGCCCAGATCCAGAGTGCCTTTAGCTACCGATTGCAGATGTTTGCCTTCGAATTCATCGAAGCTCGATACCAGCCATTCATCGACACGGTCTGACAACAATAATACTTCGATGCCTTTCTTGCGGAAAATTTCCAGATGCGGGCTGTTTTTCGCAGCTGCGTAGCTATCGGCTGTCACATAATAGATATGCTCCTGGCCTTCTTTCATGCGGCTGACGTACTCTTCAAGACTGACTGTTTGTTTATCGCTATCGCTGTGCGTTGAGGCAAAGCGTAGTAACTTTCCGATGCGTTCTTTATTGGCATGATCTTCAATCGGGCCCTCCTTAATGACAGCGCCGAATTGCGACCAGAATTTCTCGTATTTTTCCGGCTCGTTCTTGGCCAGACCTTCCAGCATGCCCAGCACTTTCTTCACGGCGCCCGATTTAATCGTGCTGATTTGCTTGCTTTGTTGCAGAATCTCCCGGGACACGTTCAGCGGCAATGAATTGGCATCGATAATACCCTTGATGAAACGCAAATAACGCGGCATCAATTGCTCGGCGTCGTCGGTGATGAAGACTTTGCGGATATAGAGCTTGACGCCGTGCTTGTTGTCCCTGTCCCATAGATCGAACGGCGCGCGCGAAGGAACATACAGTAATAAGGTATATTCATTGGTGCCTTCCACCTTGCTGTGGACATAGGTCAACGGATCCTGAAAATCGTGCCCCACATGCTTGTAGAACTGATTATAGTCGTCTTCGCTTATGTCCTGACGGGCTTTTGTCCATAACGCGGAGGCGCTGTTGATGGTTTCTTCCTCAATGGTTGGAACCGGTTTTTCCTTAACTTCTTCGCCTTCTCCCTCGTCCATTGGTGGCATGATCTCCTTATCCATGACGATAGGCAGCGAAATATGGTCGGAGAATTTCCTGACGATAGAACGGATGCGATAGCCGTCCAAAAATTCGCTTTCCGATTCTTTCAGGTGCAGAATAATTTCGGTGCCGCGTTTTTCTTTGTCGACCGATTCCAGCGTGTAATCGCCTTCGCCGGTCGATTCCCAGCGCACGCCTTCGTTTTTGGGCGCGCCTGCTTTACGGGTGATTAAAGTTACCTTGTCGGCAACGATAAATGCTGAATAAAATCCAACCCCGAACTGGCCGATCAATTCACTGTCCTTAGCTTGGTCGCCGGTCAAGGCCTCGAAAAACTGTTTGGTGCCGGATTTGGCGATCGTTCCAATATGCTCCTGGACTTCGGCGCGGGTCATGCCAATACCGTTGTCGATGACAGTAATAGTGCGTTTATCTTTATCGAATTCCAGGCGTATTTTCAGGTCGCTGTCGCCTTCATACAGGCTTTCATTCGATAGAGCCAGAAAGCGCAACTTGTCGGCGGCATCGGAGCCATTCGAGATCAATTCCCGCAAAAAGATTTCTTTGTTGCTGTATAAGGAATGGATCATCAAGTGCAGCAAGTGCTTTACTTCGGTTTCAAAACCTAATGTTTCTTTTTTCGTTTCAACAGTCATATTGTCTTGTCCCAGGTTATCAAAATTCTTATTTGGAAATGGGGCCTTGTTAAGTTTTTTCAAGGCCTGATTGCTAGGTGACGTTTATTAAATCAAAGGACTTTTAAACTACGCTATCGTAGGCGATTTAGGTTATATTGTTCATCCAATTTTGATAACGATGCACACATGAGAACTCAAAGAAAGTCTTTTACTGTTGCTTGTGATGACCGAAAAGACTTGTTATCTTGACTGCAAGCCATGTAAAACTGATGATATCAACAATCTTCGTGATGAATAGTTACCTTTTTTCTTTTTTTGACCAAATTTTATGACTATGAGAACTGCGTTATTGGTTACGTTGGTGATAGTTCTTAACGGACTCTTCGGCTTGTTATATAACTTACCGAAAGCGGTAGGAGATGATGTTCCGGAAGGAAAATTGAACAGTCTTTCCTTCGCTCCTTTTCGGGAAGGCCAAAGCCCGCTTGAGGCTATCTTTCCAACCTCAGCGGAAATTGAAGAAGATCTCAGGCTGCTGGCCCAAAAAACGCATACCATCCGTACTTATGCAAGCGGTGAATCGATGACTTATATCCCGGCGTTGGCACAAAAATACGGGCTTAAGATGATTCAAGGCGCCTGGCTAGGCTACGTGGAAGCCGACAATCGCAAGGAAATCGAGGAACTGATTAAAGCAGCGAATACTTATCCAGACGTGATCAAACGAGTCATTGTGGGTAACGAAATCTTGTTGCGCGGAGAAATGGAGCCAGAAAAACTGATCGACTTCATCAGGGAAGTCAAGCGTTCGGTCAAACAGCCGGTTTCATATGCCGATGTCTGGTCGATGTATATGAAATACCCGGAATTAATCAAGGAAGTCGACTTTATCACTATTCATATTTTGCCCTATTGGGAAGATGAACCAATTCCTGTCGATAAAGCGCCTGCGCATATCGAAAAGATTTATAAAGTAGTGCGCAAGGAAGCTGAATCGATTGCGCCCGGCAAACCCATCCTGATCGGCGAATCGGGTTGGCCCAGTGCCGGTAAGCAGCGTGGCTGGGCAATTCCCAGTGTTGTCAACGAAGCCAAGTTCATACGTGGACTGATCAAAGTGGCGCAAGCCAATCGTTTCGATTACAACATAGTCGAGGCCTTCAATCAATCCTGGAAAAGCGAGCTGGAAGGCATCGTTGGTGCCAATTGGGGGCTTTTTTCAGTTGACCGGCAAGAAATTTTTCCACTGACGGGCAAGGTTTATGAAAATGTTAAATGGTTGAGTGAGTATCTTTATGCATCCTTGTTGTTGGTACTGGTTGCACTTTTTTACTGGAATAGACTGCAACAATTATCGTTCTGGAACGCGGCCTTGTTTTTAGTGTTCGTGCAGGTTCTTACCGCATTGCTGGTGAGTCAGACCAATCAATCCTGGTATACCAGCTATTCTGACTGGCAACGTTTGCAAGCGGTTCTGGTCGCCGGCTTGAATGCGGTTTTAGCCGCTTTTGTCATTTACAGGGCTTATGGCTTACTGGCTAGGCGAGCCCCCAATCGAACTGTTGCAGCAGGGACTTTCCTCATTTATGCCACGATATCTGGGCTGGTTTTTTATATTACCTATCAATTGGCGCTCAATGGACGTTATATTAGTTTCCCATTTGCGCTCACTGGAGTTGCCGTAGCCAGCCTCATGGGATTGGCTGTTATTCGTTATCGAGTTGAGCGGCGCTGCTCAAGTGAAACTTTTGAATTTAACAATTTGATAGGCCATAACGTAACAAAATTGCTGAGAAATAAAATTCTCGGCTACGGCTTGGTGTTTATAAGCATTGCGTTGATTATCGGTGAAACGAGGGCATTTATGATGGGCCGGGATTTCGTTCTCGCTTACCCTGATATTGACAAAAGATTGTATTGGGCTGTTATGTTCACGGTGACTAATCAGCAATTGATGGGGTGGCTCGCATGTTTGGGCGTTTTGGCAATACCATTGCTGGCCAGTGGGGGCAAAAAATTCCAGCAAACATAAATTCCAAAAGTCACCATTAAACTTTTTTCGGTCTGTTTTGGCAATCTGGATTTTGTCAATGCATTATTTCTTCGAGCGTCAACCGAAATATTTCCAAGTGGTATTGAATCTATCCAGGGTTATTACCGGATCGACGCCCAAATATTCAGGCCCCAGCAGGCGGTGCATAGATTGGCAATTTTGCGCCGAGGTATAGCGGAGCGTGGATTCAATACCAAATCTTATTGCGCTTGACCAATCAATGATACCCAGGTTGCAGTTAACCGCACCTCGGGTTCTCCTGTTGGTCAAGAATTCGGGCGAGCCCAACTTTAAACTTCACTGAGTCAACTCGATGACTTCCAGCGCTGGAGACGCTGCAATGAAGATCTATTAATCGTTCATTACGACCGTGCTTCCGACCACTTGCTTTAGCGTAAATAGCTGCTGATCGTTTGAGAATGTGAGAGAATTCAAAAACGAATGCGTTCTTTAGTTGGCGGAAGCCCAAAAAGTTTTCAGTCTTTCAAGTGGATGAAAAATTTCACTTTGGAAGGGGCGAAATAGCCAACCCTGTTACCCTAAATTTTAACAATGCATTAACATTAATAGTTGGGAGGATTAGTTGTATCTGCCCCCAGTTATTTATGGGGCGTACGCTTCAAATCTTGGCCGGTTTTAAGTTACCGAAATTTGAAGCGTAGGGGGGATTATCAATTAAAAACTTAACCAGCCGGATCCAAAAGATGTGGCGAAGACGAGACTGACTATACTCATGAGCTTGATGAGAATGTTCAGGGCCGGACCGCTGGTGTCCTTGAATGGATCGCCGACAGTGTCGCCAACCACAGCCGCTTTGTGAGCGTCAGAGCCTTTGCCGCCATACTGCCCCGTTTCAATCCACTTCTTGGCATTATCCCAGGCACCGCCTGCATTGGCCATCATCACCGCCAGCAGAAATCCGGAAGCCATTGTGCCAATTAACAGACCGGCGAGCGCTTCTTTGCCAAGAGCATGGCCAACAATCAATGGCACGATGACAGCCAGGGAACCTGGAAAAATCATTTCTTTCAGCGCGCTTTCGGTGCTTATGCCAACACAGGCCTTATAGTCGGGTAGTCCGGTCCCTTCCATCAAGCCCGGAATTTCATGGAACTGACGGCGCACTTCGAGCACAATCTCATGAGCGGCCTTGCCGACCGCCATCATGGTCAAAGCCGAAAACAGATAAGGCATCATTGCGCCGATCAAGATGCCTGGCAGCATTGTGGGGCCTAGGATATTCAAATTATCGATTTTTGCCGCAGTCACATAGGCAGCCAACAGCGCCAGCGCTGTCAATACGGCTGAACCAATGGCAAAGCCTTTGCCGGTAGCAGCCGTGGTATTGCCCAGACTATCCAGTGCATCGGTACGATGACGCACCTCTTTTGGCAAATGACTCATCTCGGCAATGCCGCCGGCATTATCGGCGACCGGGCCATAGGCATCAGTTGCCAGGGTAACGCCCAGTGTGCTTAACATGCCGACACCTGCCAGTGCAACCGCATAAAGACCTGCGGTAATCGTGCCATCAGCCTTATGCCCCAGCCAGATGCTTAACAGAATACTTGCGGCGACAATTAATACCGGCAATACCGTGCTCATCATGCCGACCGCCATGCCTTGGATAATAGTGGTCGCGGGCCCGGTCTGGGTTGCCTTGGCAATCGCCAGTGTCGGTTTCTCGGTGTAAGAAGTAAAATACTCGGTCGCATAGGCAATGGCATTACCGGCAATCAAGCCGACCAGAATGACCAGCCAATAATTAAAGTGTACGCCCGATACCAAAACGGCTATTAATGACAGCGCTAATATCATCACGGATGCGCCCCATACGGAACGACGGAGTGCCGACAGCAAATCTTCTAGCGTCGCATTTTCATCGATGACGGCGACATACTGTCTCAGGAAGTGGACGACACGGACGGTCAGGGCATGTGAGGTAAAGATGTTCGAATGGGTGACATCTTTTTCTTCGCCAATCACCATATAGATGCCAAAAAGTGAAGAAATGACGCCAACCGCAGCGACCAGGAAGGGAAGGCCTATAAAAGCAGCTGCAGAGTCGCTACTGACGGTAGCCCCCAGTGTCGCTGCGGCAATGATCGAGCCCGTATAGCTTTCGAACAGGTCTGCCCCCATACCGGCGACATCGCCGACATTATCGCCGACATTGTCGGCTATTACCGCCGGATTGCGTGGATCATCTTCCGGAATGCCTTTTTCGACTTTACCAACCAGATCGGCGCCAACGTCTGCGGCCTTGGTATAAATGCCGCCACCAACCCGGGCAAATAACGCAATACTGCTGGCGCCAAAGCCAAAGCCGGTGACATAGATCAGTTGATTCGGATCGCCATTAAACGCCAAAAATAGCAATGTCATACCGATCAGGCTGAAGCTGACGACTGACATCCCCATAATGGCGCCGCTGCCGAAAGCAACTCTTAACCCTTCATGCAAGCCAATACTTGCCGCAGCAGCAGTGCGGACGTTGGCGCGGACCGCAACATACATGCCCAGATAGCCGGCGCCCGCGGAGGCGATGGCGCCAACGACAAAACAGAGCGCCGTTTGCCAGTGTAAAAACATACTAATGATGGCCGCGACAATAGCAACGAAAATTGCAATCACGCGGTATTCACGCGATAGAAAAGCAGATGCCCCTTCTTGAATAGCTTTAGCTATTCTCTGCATGGTATCGTTACCCTGCCCATATCTAAGTACGCGCTGTAGCTGCCAAATTACGAATCCGACGCCGGCAATACCCATCAACAATGCGATGATAACCGATGTAGATGTTTGTAACACCATACCTTTCTCTCCTTTGATTGAGTTTATATTTATTATTTGTAGCTTGGCTCGTTCGTTTCAAGATATTGAATAAAAAAAGGGAATGCTCTTTTTCAGCCCTTTTTTGGCATATCCCCGGTTAGTCGTTACAAGACCACGAAAAACGAGTCCCTAGGGTACTGAAAAGTTGGCGTAACCACAATAAAAATTATGAATAGAGTGTTGAGGATTGCAGAAAAGAACATATTCATAGTGTGTGCATGGCAAATTTCAGCATTGATAATGGACATCGAACTGTTTGGAAAGTGTTTTCAAAGCAAGGCTGATTTGCTCCTGGGCAATTACTGAAATACAGGATATCGAGCAAGCGGCTTACGCAGAGGCAGTTTACCGTCCTGCTATATGATTGCAAATGATGTGAATTCTGCATCCGGTTCCAGTTCGATAATTTCAACGTGATCGACACGGGCAGTCACTGGTCCCTTATGACACCATTTGACCAGTTTTTCTATGAGCATTTCGTCTGCTTGCGCAATAATTTCAACACGGCCATCAGGCAAGTTTTTGACGCTGCCACTTACTGATAGTTGTTTCGCTTTGTTCTGGGTGAAGGCGCGAAAGTATACGCCTTGTACACGCCCCGTCACCAGAATTTTAACTTTACGCGTCATTTTGTTATCCTCCAGCAATAATGAATTTTGGGATTTCTAGCAAAATCTTCAGGTATTGTGATCGCTGAAATATCTTCAACCGTTAAACCGTTTAAGGCCTGAGTATCGATTTTAAAGCGTCTGAAGTTTGTGGAAAAATACAGGATCCCGCCAGGTGCAAGCAAAGATACGGCATTTTTGATCAAAAAAACATGGTCATTTTGTATATCCAGCACATCATCCATTCGTTTTGAATTAGAAAAAGTCGGCGGATCAAGAAGAATTAAGTCGTAGTATCGACGACACGCTTGTCTGGCCTCGTTGGCCAGCCATTCCAGGCAGTTAGCCTGGATAAATTCATGGTTACCCCGGCTAACGTTCAACTCCAGGTTTCGTTTAGCCCAATTCAGATAGGTATTGGACATATCCACGCTCGTGGTTGTAAGAGCGCCACCCATGGCGGCATTTACAGTTGCGCTGCCGGTATATGCAAACAAATTCAAAAAGTGTTTATCTTTGGCCTGGCGCTGAATTAGCAGCCGAATTGGCCGGTGATCGAGAAACAGGCCGGTATCCAGATAATCCTCAAAATTAACCAGCAATTTGCAACCGCCTTCTGTAATCACATGAAAGTGGCCCTGATTGCCTTGTTTATCGTATTGATCAGTATTTTTTTGTTTGCGCCGGATTTTCAGGAATATCTGGTCGCGATGAATGCCAAAGATTTTGGGTAATTCGGACAGCAGTCCTGTTAATCTTTGATTAGCTTTTTGCTGATCGATACTTTTAGGCGGTTCGTATTCCTGCACGTTGACCCACTGATTATCGCCCTGGTAGAGGTCAATGGCGACCGCATATTCAGGCAAATCTGCATCATAAACACGATAACAGCTAATGTGGTTTTGACGAGCCCAGCGGGATAGTTTTTTCAGATTTTTTTTGAGCCGGTTGGCGAACATCTCAGCGCCCGCCCCGTTATCCGCCCGCCCAGTTTCGCCATCCCCGGTGATTTGCGAAATGCGTTCTTCCGGTGTTTTGGCTTTGGGAATGAAGAAGTTGTTTTTTTCAATAGTCAGCAATAATAATTTGCACTCGAGAGCGCCGTTAAATAACGTAATGGGTTTTTGTGAACGAATTCCCAAGCGAAACCCCAGTTCGGGATTGCTGATAATAATCGCCGCTTTCCAGCCGGTAAAATTGGCTTTAAGTGTTTCGCCAAACCTTCTGTATAAATTCGCGGTTTCCAGTTCATCACCCAGGCGTTCCCCATAAGGGGGGTTGCAAATCACTAAGCCGGGTTTCCAACTATCCGCGGCTAAGGCATCTTGAATGTCGCGACGCTCTAAATGGATTTTATTTTGGAGCCCGGCATTGGCAATATGTGTTAATGCGGCGTTGAGGGCGTGACGATTTTGATCAAAGCCAACGATGACAGGCAGTTTGGCTAAACCGGCGATTTTTCGTTGCTCCGCTTCCTCTTTTAAGTTCTGCCAGCAGGTGGCATCGTGTCTTTTCCAGCCGATAAAGCCGAAATAATCGTGTAACAGGCCTGGTGCGTAATCCGCAGCCATCATGGCACTTTCCAGAAGCAGAGTTCCTGAACCACACATTGGGTCTATCAGTGAACCCTGCTGTTTGGCAATTTCCGGCCAGCCGCTGCGTAACAGCATGGCGGCGGCCAGATTTTCTTTGATCGGGGCTTTAGTGGTGATGTCCCGGTAGCCGCGGCGATGCAGACTCGCGCCGGAAAGATCCAAGCTCAGCTGGGCAGTTTCTCCATGCAAATAAACATTGATACGAATTTGCGGACGGACTGTATCGATGCTAGGTCGTTGTTGAAATTTCGCGCGCATTTGGTCAACGATGGCATCTTTAACTTTTAACGCTCCGTAGTGACTGTTGTTAATGGCGGGTGAATTCTTCACAGTAAATGTGACGGCAAAACTGCCGCTCGGATGCATATGTTCAAACCAGTTGACTTTTTGTACCCCGCTGTAAAGATCTTCTTGTGTTGTTACTGCAAATGAAGTGAGCACCAGCAAAATTCGGTTCGCCGTTCTCGACCATAAGCAGGCTCGATATGCCGTTTCAATATCGCCATGAAAAGCGACGCCTGCTAATGTGGTTTTAATTGCAGTAGCGCCCAGCCCCCTCAGTTCATCGGCAAGAATTGTCTCCATTGCTTTTGGCGTGGTGGCGAATAACTGGTGCATGGATCGGGTGAAAGCTGAAAGATACAAGGAGGCTCCCTGATTTATCAAGATCCTAGGCTTTTTTTAACTGGTATCTTTCAGCTAAACAATCACTGAATCTTGATCAGTTCAATATCAAATATCAAGGTTGCATTTGGGCCGATGGGGCCGACGCCATGTTCTCCATAGGCAAGTTCCGATGGAATATAAAAGCGGTATTTAGCGCCTTCCGTCATTAATTGAACACCTTCAGTCCAGCCGGGTATGACTCCGTTTAAAGGGAATGTCGCCGGTTCGCCTCGGCTATAGGAGCTATCAAATTCGTTGCCGTCCAGCGTTGTGCCTTTATAATGAACGGTAACGCTATCGGAAGCAGAAGGTGATTTAGCACCCTTTCCAGCCGATAAAACCTCATATTGCAAGCCGCTTGGCGTTGTTTTGATGTTCGGTTTTTTAGTATTGTCGGCTAGAAAAGCCGCCCCTTGCGCTTTATTTTCTTCCGGTGTGGTGGCGTTTGCAATTGAAAACACAGTAATTCCTGTAAGTAAAACAGTAAGAATGGAAATAAGCTGAAATTGAATTTTTCTCACGAGTTCCTCTTTATTTTTGAAATAAAAAAAGTAGTGTATCAAAAAAATTGATTTTTGGTTTTTGACAAATTTTATAGCTCCAGTTGAACTCATTTGAGATTTCCTTTTCTATGAAAGCATAAAGAAATGCATCAATAAATAAATCAGTTGCTAAAAGCCATAAAGTATTTATAATAGGCTGAATTATCGCGGGGTGGAGCAGCTTGGTAGCTCGTCGGGCTCATAACCCGAAGGTCGTAGGTTCAAATCCTGCCCCCGCTACCATAAACGGAACCCCATTTTGGGGTTTTTTATTTTCCGGGCTTCGGTTTGGGATTTATAGCTTAAAGTTGATGGAAGAGCCCTAAGGCTCTTTTTTTTTGTGCAGTAGTTAAGGTGAGGAAACATGAAGCAGGCGCCTGAACATTTGGTTAATTTGATTGAACCGATTGTTGAAGGGTTAGGCTATGAATGTGTTGGTATTGAATATCACAGGCATCCCAAACATGGACTGTTAAGAATTTATATTGATAGTGACAATGGCATCCTGGTTGATGACTGTTCCAAAGTTAGCCATCAAGTGAGTGGCGTTCTGGAGGTGGAAGATCCCATACCAGGTGACTATCACTTGGAAGTTTCATCACCTGGCGCAGACCGACCTTTTTTCAAGGTCAGCCAGTTTGAACATTTTATTGGCAGCACAGTGATGGTCAATTTGTTTAATTTGATAAATGGACGGCGGAAAATAACCGGTCTTATTGAAAAAGTGGATGGCGATACGATTACGCTTCGCGAAGCCGGTCAGATTTTTGAGGTTCCATTTAACGCAATGAGTAAAGCGCGGTTGGTTCCTGATTATTTACTTGATAAAGGAGGACGCAGTGGCAAATAAAGAAATTTTGTTAGTAGTCGAAGTTTTTTCTAACGAAAAGGAGATTGAAAAAGAGGTCGTGTTTCAGGCGATAGAATCAGCGCTGGAAGCCGCCACGATCAAGCGCCACTTAAATCAAATCAAGGCTCGGGTTGTTGTTGATAGAAAAACGGGCGATTATGTTACCTATAGACGCTGGGAAGTCGTCGAAGCTATGGATCAAAGCACTGGCCGTGTCGAGTCTCCCGAAACCCAGATTCCACTGGAAGTGGCAAGGCTTGATAATCCGACTATTCAAATAGGCGACTGGATAGAGGAAGAAATTGAATCGGTGGATTTTGGCCGTATTGCAGCCCAGACCGCAAAGCAGGTTATTATCCACAAAGTTCGAGAAGCCGAGCGCCGTAAAATTGTCGAGGCCTATAAAAGCCGGATCGGTGAACTAATTACCGGCATTGTAAAACGCATTGAAAAAGGTAGTGTCTTCCTCGATCTTGGCGGCCACGTTGAAGCTTATATCGCCAAAGAAGACATGATTCCCCGTGAATCAGTGCGTGTTGGCGATAGAATCAGAGGATATCTGAAAGATGTCCGTTCGGAACCGCGCGGCCCCCAGTTATTTGTCAGCCGGACGGCGCCGGAATTGCTGATTGCGTTGTTTAGGCTTGAAGTGCCTGAAGTAGGTGAAGGCTTAATTTCTGTATTGGGTGCGGCGCGTGATCCAGGGGTGAGGGCCAAAGTTGCCGTAAAAAGTAACGATCCCAGGCTGGATCCTGTTGGTGCATGTGTGGGCATGAGAGGATCGCGGGTACAATCGGTTTCCAACGAGCTGGCTGGCGAGCGTGTTGATATTATTCTGTGGAACCAAAGTGACGCTCAATATGTTATCAATGCCATGTCCCCGGCCGAAATCCAATCCATTGTGGTCGATGAAGATAAACATAGCATGGATTTGGCGGTGAATTCCGATAATCTATCCCAGGCTATAGGACGCGGCGGACAAAATGTTCGCCTTGCGACACAACTGACCGGATGGGAATTGAATGTTATTGATGCATCCAAGGCCGAAGAAAACAATGAAGTTGAAACAAATAAGATAGTTCGCTTATTTGTCGAACAACTCGATGTCGATGAAGATATTGCCTTAATCCTGGTCGAGGAAGGTTTTAATACGGTTGAAGAAGTAGCTTATGTTCCGGTCAGTGAAATGCTGGAAATTGAGGGCTTTGATGAAGAGCTTGTTAACGAACTCAGAAGCCGGGCTAAAGACGCTTTATTGATTAGCGCCATCGCCGCGGAGGAAAAAATAGAAACGGCCGAGCCGGCAAAGGATTTGCTGGAAATGGAAGGCATGACTAAGGAGCTGGCTTATGAATTAGCCAGCCAGGGAATTATTACCATGGACGATTTGGCGGAACAGTCCATTGACGATTTGCTGAATGTTTCAGGAATGAATGAAGAGCGAGCGGCAAAATTAATTATGAAGGCCCGTGAGCCTTGGTTTGCTGAGGATCAGGCGAGTAGGTAAGGGGATCAGATGAGCGATAAAACAGTACGGCAATTGGCTGAGGTTGTAAAAATACCTCTGGAACGATTATTAGAACAATTGAAAGAGGCAGGATTATCTGCGAACGCTCCTGACGATGTGATCAATGATGACGAAAAAATGAAATTGTTGGCGCATTTGCGCAAACGGCACGGCAAGGGAGAAGGTGAAACCGAGGGAACGCCTAAACGAGTCACCCTGGAGCGCCGTAAAGTGACGGAAATAAAACAGGCGAGCATACCTGGCAGCTCTACCAAAACGATAAGTGTTGAGGTCCGCAAAAAGAAGACATATATCAAACGAAGTGAAGTTGCCGATACGGAGCCGCAAAAGGAATTGGAGCCGTTGAAGACCGCAGTTGAACAGGCTGCAGAAAAAGCCTTGCCGGTTGAGGAGCCGGTAAAGAAAACTGAAAAAGCTGTAGAACAAGAAACAGAAACAGCAGAGTCAAAGAAAAAAATAGAAACCATTGAAACCGAGACGCCCGGAGCTGAACCTGAAGCACCGCTTGTGGCTGAGGTTGAAGAGATTATTGAACCGGAACTGGTAATTGGATCCGAAGCTATTTTTGAAACCCTCAAAATCAAGGAAGAAAAGAAAAGCAAGCATGAAAAAATTGGAAAAAACAAAGAAGCGGATGAAATTAGAAAAAAACAGACAGAGAAAGAACGCCGTCTTGAAGAATCCATCAAAAAAAATGCTGATAAAGTAAAACAACAAGCATTAGCCAAACAACAGACTTTGCATCGAAAAAGCCAAGACGAAGATGAGCTAAGGTCATTAGGAAAAGATTTTAGAAAAGGTAAAAGAAAGGCTAAACAACCTCAAAAAATTACCCTTCAACCGGATGGCAAACATCAGTTTGAAATGCCTTCTGCACCGATCATTAAAGACGTGACCATACCGGATACGATTATTGTTTCCGATCTCGCGCAAAAGATGAGTGTTAAAGCGGCCTTAGTCATAAAGCATCTGATGAAATTGGGCATTATGGCAACCATCAATCAAAGTATTGATCAAGATACTGCCGCTATTCTAGTGGAAGAAATGGGGCATAAAGCCATCATGCAGAGCGATGACGATCTTGAAAAGGAAATGTTGTCTGAAGTTCAGCAAGATGAGAGTCGCATTGCCTTGCCCAGGGCACCAATTGTTACGATTATGGGTCATGTCGACCACGGGAAAACCTCACTACTGGACTATATCCGGAAGACCCGGGTTGCAGCGGGAGAAGCTGGCGGCATAACCCAGCATATTGGGGCATATCAAGTAAAAACCGATCATGGCTCGGTTACTTTTTTGGATACACCGGGCCATGCTGCGTTTACCGCAATGCGCGCCCGAGGCGCTGATGTTACCGACGTGGTTATTGTCGTTGTCGCCGCAGATGACGGCGTGATGCCGCAAACAAGGGAGGCTGTCGAGCATGCGCGAGCGGCAAATGTACCGATTATTGTGGCCATCAATAAAATCGATAAGGCCGACGCAAATCCTGAAAAAGTGATGCAGGAGCTTTCGGTCATCAATGTGCTGCCGGAAGAATGGGGTGGTGATGTGCAATTCCTTAAAATCTCGGCTAAAACTGGTGAAGGTATTGATGATTTGATCGAGGCTTTGATTGTACAAACTGAAATCCTGGAACTAAAAGCACCAGTCGAGGGGGCGGCGTCGGGAATTGTAATTGAATCAAGGCTTGATAAAGGCCGAGGTGCAGTAGCGACGGTATTGATCCAGAAAGGTACACTGGAAAATGGCCAAATGGTTTTATGCGGACAGGAATTTGGCCGTGTCCGGGCCATGTTTAACGAAAATGGCAAAACTATTAAATCAGCGGGGCCTTCCGTGCCCGTGGAGATTCTTGGTTTATCCGGCACCCCAAATGCAGGTGATGAATTCCTGGTAGTGCAAAACGAACGTATTGCCAGAGATTTGGCGAAACACCGCGAAGAGCGGAAAAAATTCAGTCGTCAAGCCGCTCAACAAGCATCCAAACTGGATGAGATTTTTTTGAAAATGACCTCCGGCGAAATTGCAAGTCTGAATCTGGTCATTAAAACCGATGTTCAGGGTAGTCTGGAAGCATTACGCAGTTCTTTAGTCGATTTATCCACTGAAGAAGTCGAAGTAAAAGTGGTTTTTGGTGGTGTGGGCGGCATCAACGAAGGAGATGTCAATCTGGCTCTGGCTTCAGGTGCAATATTGATGGGCTTCAATGTCCGGGCGGATGCAACTGCGCGAAAACTCATCGAAGAAAAAGGGGTTGATTTACATTATTACAGTGTTATTTATGATGCCATCGATGAAGTCAAGAAATCCATCAGCGGTATGCTGGCGCCGGAAATCAAGGAACAGATAGTAGGGCTTGCCGAAGTGCGTGATGTATTCCGTTCGCCAAAATTCGGTGCAATTGCGGGCTGTATGGTTATCGATGGCTATGTAAAAAGAAACCTGCCGATCCGGGTATTGCGTGATAATGTGGTTATTTATGAAGGACAACTGGAATCATTGCGTCGCTTCAAAGATGATGTTGCAGAAGTTAAAATGGGAATGGAATGCGGCATTGGGGTGAAAAATTATAATGATGTCAAAGCTGGCGATCAGATCGAAGTGTTTGAGCGCATCGAAGTTAAACGGGAATTTTAATGAATTATGGCAAAAGAATTTGGCCGTAGCGCCCGTGTTTCATCGCAAATGCAAAAAGAACTTGCGGTTATTTTACAGCGTGAAATCAATGATCCCAAGCTGGGATTTATTACCATCAATGAGGTTGAGCTCAGTAAAGATCTGGCAGTCGCAAAAGTCTACCTGACTGTATTAAATGTCGGCGAGCAGGGCAAAAAAGACAATATAAATCGGCTTAATGAACTGGCGCCGGTCATCCGGCATGCTCTCGCCAAAAGAATGCGTTTGCGGCATATTTCCGAATTGCGCTTTTATTATGACGATTCCTTTGAAACCGGTATGCGTGTTTCAGAGCTATTGAGCAATCCCGATAGGCAGGGCTAACCAAGTTATGCCTTGGTTAAAGCACAACGCTTTTTTTATTGGCCGCAAGGTTGCTTGAGGGATGCTGTCTGTTATAACGCCAGGCCGGTGTCATGCCCAGCATCCTCAGGAAAATTTCCAGGCTTCACATGTTGATTTGAGATGAGTCTACCTACATGAGTAAACGCAAATCCGGGCGCGATATTCATGGATTAATTTTATTGGATAAACGATTGGGGATATCATCTAATCAGGCCTTGCAGGAAGTAAGACGCCTTTTTAATGCCAACAAGGCAGGACATACCGGAAGTCTGGATCCGCTGGCGACGGGTTTGCTGCCGCTTTGTTTTGGTGAAGCGACTAAAGTCTCCGGCTTGATGCTGGATGACGACAAACGTTATCAGGTGGTTATCCAGCTGGGCATCACGACTGATACGGGCGATGCCGAAGGTAAGATTATCGCAAACAAGCCCGTGCCTGCGTTTTCGGATGAAGACATATTCGCCTGTTTATGGAAATTTACCGGTGAAATAGATCAGGTGCCGCCAATGTATTCAGCATTGAAGCATAACGGCAAAAAGCTCTATGAACTGGCGCGAAAAGGCGAAATAATAGATCGTAAGCCACGACGTATCAGCCTATTCGAACTGCAGTTGATGGATTTTTCACAAGACCTGTTAACGTTAAATGTCCTTTGTTCAAAAGGCACTTATATCCGATCGCTGGCCGAGGATATAGGCAATTATCTGGGGTGTGGTGGAACGGTAAGACAATTGCGCCGTCTGGAAGCCGGCAAATTCAGTCTTGATGACGCAAAAACCTTTGAACAACTGAAGGAAATGGATGAACAAGGCCTGTTGTCCGCTCTGATCGATGTTGACAAGCCCCTGGATTTTTTGCCCGCACTGAACCTATCAGACGAACAGGCCGTTCGTGTCAAGCATGGTCAGTCGGCCAGAGTTCCAGAAGGTTTGCCGGGCCAGGTGCGCCTCTATCATGCCATGGCTTTTTTAGGCTTGGGAGAAATACTATTGGATGGTAAACTAATACCGAAAAAAATGTTTAATATGAACAGTGAGCTACAATCTGAAAGGTAAAAGGTCCATGATTGATTGTCTTTTATGTTAGAGCCACTTCCATCTGTTTCTGCACCCTATCGTGGAAACAGACTGCTTGCTGAGCCGTCATTCAACGGCTTTGTTTTTTAATTTTTATTTTTATATCAATAGGGATTACCCATGCCATTTACTGCAGAACAAAAAAAAGCGGTTGTCGAAGCGTATCGTTTATCCGAAACCGACACCGGCTCTCCGGAAGTGCAAATAGCGCTACTGACCGCACACATTACTCATTTGACACCACACTTTGCGGAACATAAAAAAGACAATCATTCACGCCGCGGCCTTTTACGAATGGTTAATCAGCGGCGTAAATTACTGGATTATTTAAAAAATAAAGACAGTAATCGCTACCGTTCATTGATTGAACGCCTTGGCTTACGCAAATAACAGTCACTTTAAAACGGCACACAACGGTGCCGTTTTTGTTGTAAGCCAGGAAGATAAGTCTTCCCGGCGCCGCACTCAAAATAAACTTAACGCAAAGGAACTTTATAGTGAATCCTATCAGGAAAGAATTTCAATATGGTGATCAGAAAGTCATCCTGGAAACGGGTGAGATAGCGCGTCAAGCAGACGGCGCTGTTATGATCGATGTGGCTGGCACAGTACTACTTGTGACGGTTGTCGGCAAAAAAGAAGCCAGTGGAGGCGATTTTTTTCCATTAACCGTTAATTACCAGGAAAAAGCCTATGCCGCCGGAAAAATTCCCGGTGGCTTTTTCAAACGGGAAGGACGGCCAAGTGAACAAGAAACATTAACGTCGCGTTTGATTGATCGGCCTTTGCGCCCCCTGTTTCCCGAGGGCTATACCAATGAAGTCCAGATTGTCGCCACTGTCATCTCGTTAAATCCCGAGGTTAACCCCGAAATTCCGTCATTATTGGGCGCTTCAGCGGCACTGGCCATATCGGGCTTGCCGTTTAATGGACCTGTTGGTGCGGCCTGTGTCGGTTATAAAGAAGGCAACTATTTATTGAACCCGACACCTGCTGTGTTAAAGGAATCAAAACTGGAGCTGGTAGTTGCCGGTACCCAGCAAGCCGTGTTAATGGTTGAGTCGGAAGCTCAGGGCCTAACGGAAGAAGTCATGTTGGGCGCGGTGTTGTTCGGTCATGAACAAATGCAAACGGCTATTAACGCCATAAATGATTTCGCTCAAGCGGCAGGTTGCGGGAAAGTAGAATGGTCGGCTCCGGAAACAAACGCCGAACTTAAAAAACTGGTGACTGCAGAGCTTGAAGCCGCTATCAAATCAGCTTATCAGGTAGCTGAAAAGCTGGTCAGGCAAGAACAGCTAAAAGGCATCAGAAATGCTGCGGTTGACAAAGTGATGGCTATGGGTGACTACGCCGAAAATGATATTCGCGCGATTATCGAGCATTTGGAATCAAAGATTGTCCGCAACGCCATTCTCGATGAAGGCAAGCGCATCGATGGACGCGCATTGGATTCGATCAGGCCGATTACTGTCAGAACCGGCGTTTTGCCGAGAACGCATGGTTCGGCATTATTTACCCGGGGTGAAACTCAGGCTTTGGTGGTGGCCACGTTGGGAACGCAACGGGATGCTCAAATCATAGATGCCTTAGCCGGGGAATATAAGGAACCGTTTATGCTGCATTACAATTTTCCTCCTTACAGTGTTGGTGAAACGGGCTTTGTTGGTTCACCCAAACGCCGCGAGATTGGCCATGGTCGCCTAGCCAAACGGGGGGTCAGTGCCGTATTGCCCAATATGGATGAATTTCCCTATGTGATCAGGGTGGTTTCTGAAATTACCGAATCCAATGGTTCAAGTTCAATGGCATCCGTTTGCGGCAGCAGTTTGGCATTAATGGATGCCGGCGTGCCGATTCAAGCGCCAGTGGCCGGTATAGCCATGGGCTTGATCAAGGAAGGTGACAGGTTTGCGGTTTTGTCCGACATCATGGGTGATGAAGATCATCTGGGGGACATGGATTTCAAAGTTGCAGGTTCGGCAGAGGGTATCACTGCCTTGCAGATGGATATCAAAATTGACGGCATTACTGCAGAGATCATGAAGACAGCTTTGCAACAAGCAAAGACCGGTCGTTTACACATTCTGGGTGAAATGAATAAGGCCTTGTCATCGACACGGGAACACATGTCCGATTTTGCGCCACGGATCATTACCTTTAAAATTGATCCCAGCAAAATAAGAGAAGTCATTGGCAAAGGCGGGGCAACCATTCGCGGTATCACGGAACTGACGGGGGCAAGTGTTGATTTAACCGATGATGGTATCGTTAAAATTGCTTCAGTCGATAAAGCTGCGGGAGAAGAAGCCCGTCGTTTGATCGAAGAAATTACCGCTGAAGTTGAAGTGGGAAAAGTCTATGAAGGCAAAGTCGTCAGATTGATGGATTTCGGTGCATTCGTTACGATTTTGCCGGGTAAGGATGGTCTGGTCCATATCTCGCAAATATCTGAAGAGCATGTCGACAAAGTCAGCGATAAATTAAACGAAGGCGATGTCGTTAAAGTCAAAGTGCTGGAAATTGACCGTCAAGGCAGGGTCAGGCTCAGTATGAAAGAAGCGGAAAAGGGATAGACTTTTTATATGTTTTAATTGCAACAAAGAAAGGGCCGTTTGGCCCTTTTTTCTGACTGCCGTAAGGGCTTTTTATTACTGGTACGATATTCTTTTTGTTACAACAGTATTTTAGTCTGATCAAATCAACTGGCGTCAGCGTTTTACAACTTCGAAGGCTTGTCCAGCTATTAGGCCAGCTTGAAGACGAAATCTGATCCAGCTTGGGAACCAAGCTATCTGGCAACCTCTAGTGGTTTTCCATAGCCGTTATCCTGATGGCGATAACCCATTTGATTTCCGAAAATCGGAAAGATATCTTATTTATAATGATCATGTAAACTGGAAAAAATCTGATGAACTACAAAAAAATTGGCTGGATTATGTTCAGCTTCATGTCGGCTCTAACAATCGCCGCCGAGGAAAGGTCTCCTCTGACATTTGCTGAATTGCCGGAAGCTGTGCGTAGTAGGGTTTCACAGTTCATTGATCAAGCCAATATTACCAAGGTCGAAAAGATATCGGATAACGGTTATGTCAAGTTTGAAATTGAAAGTACCAAGACAGTCAATAAAAAAGATTTTGTTGATACTGACATGGTTGTTGCAGCCGATGGCGCCATTATAAAAATGGCAAAAGAAGCGCCTTTTTTCGATTTACCATTTCCTGTCATGAAACTACTCAACCAGCGTTATCCAAATCTCAAAGTTGATGAAGTCGAAAGTGTCCAAACGCGTTATTTTCAATTGACTGGAAAAAATAACGGAAAGCCGGTTTATTTGAAAATATATGATAACGGCGAGATACAAGATCTTGCCGTTGACCAAAACGGCAAGGATAACAGCACACTCAAACAGGGTAGGGGAAAACCATTAATAAATCGTTAAACCCACAACAAGGCGGTGCTCAATTACCAAATCCAGGCCAAGAGGACGAATTGCTAATAGATCATACTGAGAATATTTTTGATTTGAATCCGAGCAAATAAAACAGGCATCCTGCCTGATAAAGTGCCAGTTCAAACTTTCCGGGCTATTAGTAGTTACTAGTGCCGATAGACATCAACCCGATAACAAGAAAAATAAGCACTAACACCGGCCAAAAATAAGGTGCCACAAAAATAATTCCTAAAAACGCGAATGACAATACCCCAAAAAACAGTAGTAACCCTACGCCAAAAAACATTAAAAGACCAAGCAATACGGTAATGCTTAAAACCAACAGCACACTGGTCAATGCCGCAAACGGAACCAACGGTTTAGCGACGGGTTCGCCGTTGATAATCAAACTCATCTGTCCCACGCCGGGATGGAATAGATAGATGAGCGCTGCAATCAGCGCTCCGATGAAAACTATTTTAGCTATTCGATGACTCTGTGGATTGTTCATGGATTACTCCGTTAAGCAGTCAGATTCTTAAGCAAGCCTGACCTGATATAGTGCAGACTTTAATCCCAGCAACCTAAAAGTGCATTATGCCGATATCTTGAATGGCAACGCAGCGTCTATTGTCCAGTTGCTGCTTCATCGGTGTAATGAGTTCTTGTAGTATCCTCACATTGGTTCAGAAAGCGCGGATCTTCAATCGCTCGGGGTAGCACAGGGGGCTTTACAAACTGGGGCTGTTCAAAATCAAACATGTCCATGGGTGGCCGGGCATTGGCGTCTCGGGCTGTCAGCGCAGGCAAATTAAAGCGAGCCTGCACAAAACGCAAAATCGATGTGTGATCATAGACATTGTGTGATACGTAGTGTTTTTTGGCATACGGTGATATGGCAATCATCGGCACTCGCACTCTAAAACGATCGAATTTGCCCGGAACATCCTCGGATTCAAGGGTAGGTTGTAGATCATCCGGCGGACACGCTTTTGGCGGTGGAACATGGTCATAGAAACCACCGTGTTCGTCATAAGTAAAAAACAGAACTGTTCTTGGCCAATTAGGACTTTTCATAACCGCATCTATGATCCGGGCAACAAACATCTCGCCGGCCTGAATGCTTTTCGGTGGATGTTCATTATGACGACCTGCAGACGTAACCCAGGAAAAACTGGGTAATTTGCCGGTTTTTGCTACGTTGAAAAATTCGTCTGTTGGCGCCGATTGAAAACTGACCACCCGTACCGATTGAAAATTGACCAGGGGGAATTGCTGAATATCGTACTATACAGCATTGGAATAGTCGACCAG
>Ga0209798_10000351_pt1 | contig 26996 bp, 22 predicted proteins | sample DOMMetBare3Fresh_FD_187475 | JGI IMG/M metagenome (GOLD analysis project Ga0209798, IMG submission 187475) | Wetland sediment microbial communities from St. Louis River estuary, USA, under dissolved organic matter induced mercury methylation -... | ecosystem: Environmental > Aquatic >... | reverse complement strand
TCGGCGGATCTCCGGGTGGGCGAGCGCCCCGGAGGGCGCCGTGCCCATCGACTCGACGGGCCCTCCTCCCGTTCGACCCCCCGTTCATCTCCCGCTCGGCGCCCGCGACCAGGGACCCGCGCTGGTCCGCAGGGGGTTTCACCGACCGGGGCCCCGTCGCGCCACGCCGAGCCGGTGCAGAGACAGGTTGGCAACGCCCTGCACCCGCGTCCTGGATGCGTTGACCCGCCCGTGCGCCCGGCGAACACTGACTCAGGGAGGTCGGGATCTGGTCCGTCGTCCTGGGGTCCGGCCTGCCAGTCGCGCCCGGCGTCGACCCGGTCTCGCTCGGCCGCGAGTACCGCCTCAACGGGGCCGGGATCACGAACGCGGCCCTGCACGCCGCCTACCTCGCCGCCGCGCGCGGTGGGCAGGTGGATCTGGCCACGGTGCCTGAGGCGGTGCGCCACGAGTTCCGCAAGACGGGCCGGGTCCCGCCAGAACCGGGCCCCGACGCGCCGGCAGCCGACCCCGCAGCGGACCTGAGGGGGTGAGCGGGCGTGTTCCAGGACCTGGACGCCACGCTCGCGGCCATGTTCGCGGACCCCACGCGCCGGCCGACGTTCGTGCGGCCGATGTCTCGTTCGACGCCCCGGCCATAACTACCGGCCCGCCTATCTGACGCTCAATGTGTTCCTGCACGAGGTGACCGAGAACCGAGCCTTGCGGGACGAGGGGCGGGTCGCCGCCCGTGTCGGGGACACCTGCCCGCCGAGGTCGACCGGCTTGGGGCGGACGTCCGGTACGGGGTCGGGGCCGGGGCGGACGACGTCGTCGCGCTCGGCGCGGAGGTCGTCGTCGTCGCGACCGGGTCGCGGTCGGTGCCGGCGCCCGGCCCGGTACCGGTGCCCGAGGCCGCGGCGGACGTCGTCCGGTCGTGGCCGTCGGTGGACGCCTCCGCCCGGTCCGGCGAGGACCGGGCCGCCGTCGACGAGCCGCTCGCCGAGTGGGAGCGCGAGCTCCATCTCCGGCCGGAACCCCTCTTGACCTGCAGTGATGCGATTCCGATGGGCCGCGGTGGGCTGTTCTGGCGTGTCCTGGGCGAGGATCACCGCAACCACTCGGCGACGGTCGTGGACACCCGGACGGTGCGCCGGCGCATCACCTCCAGGGTCGGTGGAGGTCGATGGTGTTGTCGATGAGCTCGATCGCGCCGTCCGGCGCGTACTTGCCGCCGGAGGGGTGCGTGGGATCGCGTGGTCGACGCCGTGCGCGTTCGGGTGGGTGCCTCCGTGCCGAGTCAGCGGGTGAGGGGCTCATGGAGACACAGGATGTTGCCGTCGGGATCCTTGAACCAGGCGGCCTTTTCGGCGCCGAGGACACAGACGTGATCGACTGTCATCAGTCCGGGCAGGTCGTAGTCGTCGAACTCCACGCCGTTCGCCTGCAGCTCTCGGATGGCCTCACCGATGTCGTCGACCTCGAAGCTGATGGCCGTGTGGTTCGCCTGCGAGCCGGGCGGCTTCTCGATCAAGGCCAGGGTCGAGCCGCCTGCCAGGGCGAACAGAAGCTTCCCGTCGGCGTCCAGGCCGCGGAACGCCAGGCCGAGGATTTGGCCGTAGAAGGTTCGCGCCCTGTCCGGCATGGACGTCGGCAGGATGGTCGTGGCCGCCGCGGAGTCAAGGCCCATGACTGATCCTTCCGGTCAAGCGGTCCAGGCGATCGTGCCACGCGTCCCCTGGGCCGCCAAGGCCATCGCGACGGATCAGGTCGGTGTGTCCGAGAAGCGGGGCTCCCCGAGCGGGCGCCTGACCCAGTCGTGGAGCATACCGGTCCGGTGCGCCACCCGCGGGGGTGACGGTCTGCGGAGTTCGGGTGGGCCGGATGCAGCGCTATCCCGGTGGCCGAGCACCCAGTGCGATCGACCCCGCCCGGCGGGACAGGAGTCGGCTCGATGTCGCCGAGCGCGTTGTCCGGCAAGGGCGCGTCCCCCGACGCGCCTAAGGCGCCTGGGCCGTTTGTCAGCGCCGCGTTCGGGCTGACTTCACCATCTGGGAACCGGAACAACCGCACGGTTCCTCGAGCACGTCGCGAAGGACCGGATGTCGGCCCTGTACGAGGTCGCCGCGTACGCCGGCCTGCGACCCGCGGAGCTGTGCGGGCTCCGGTGGCAGGACATCGACCCCGACGGGCGTGGCCTCACCGTGCGGCAGACGATCGTCGAGGTCGCGAGCAAGGACCTGCGCCCAGAGGATCGGACCTGCTCTGTCTGCGGGGCGGAGCACACGAGCCGGCTCGTCAAGAAGCCGAAGTCCAGGCCCGGCACGCGCTGGGTGCCGCTCGTCGGTGCCGCACAGCGGGCGCTCGCGGCGCAGCGCGGGGTCGTCGACGCAGACAAGAACCTGTGCGGCGGCCGGTACCGCGACCACGACCTGGTGTTCTGTCAGGTCGACGGCGACCCGCTGCGGCCCAGGTCGTGCAGATGATCCTCGGCTGCAGCAGCCCGACGGTCACCCGAAGGGTCTACGCGGCGGCGTATGGCTTGGGCAGGTCCCCACGGTCGGGGGCCTCGCGCTCACATTTGAGCGTTTAAGGTCCTCAAGAATGTACAGTTTGACGGTTCATATTTGGTACCTTGCCTCCGTGGCTGATGAGTCCGGACTGATCGCGAGGCGTGTCGGCGTGCTGCTGTCGCAGTTGGTGGCGGAGGAGCCGGTGATCGCGCTGCACGGGCCGCGGTCAGTGGGGAAGTCCACGGTGCTGCAGATCCTGGCCCGTGACCGTGGTGTCCCGGTGATCGATCTGGACGACGTCGAGATCCGCGAGGCGGTCGCCGGCAACCTTGCTCTGGTCACCGGCGGCCCGGCGCCGTTGTGCGTCGACGAGTACCAGCGGGTCCCGGACGCTCTGGATGCGATCAAGACCCGGCTGAACCGCGAAGGCAGTCGCGCCGGGACCGCTGTGATCACCGGGTCGACACGCCAGGACGCGCTGCCGACGACCGCGCAAGCACTCACCGGGAGGCTGCACACGGTCACGATCTGGCCGCTGTCCCAAGGAGAGCTCGCAGGGGTCCAGGAGAACCTTCTCGAAGGCCTTCGCGCGAACCCGGATGCCGTTGTCGCGCAGCACCCCGCCTCGGACACCACTCGCGAGGACTACGCCGCCCGGGTCTGCGCCGGCGGGCTGCCGCTGGCGGTGAAGCGGTCGGACGCCGCGCGAGCACGATGGTTCGACGACTTCGTCCGCCAGTCCGTCGAGCGTGACGCCCTCGAGCTGAGCCAGGTCCGCCAGCGGCAGTCCTTGGCGGACCTGCTGACCCGGCTGGCATCACAGACCGGGCAGCTGCTCAACATCACCAAGGCTGCTGAGGCGATCGGGGTGGACCGCCGGACCGCGGAGGCGCACTTGCGGCTCCTGGAAGACCTGTTCCTGGTGGTCCGGCTCCCCGGGTGGGGCAAGACGCTGCGCTCGCGGGTCAGCGTGCGCCCCAAGGTCCACCTGGTCGACTCCGGTCTGGCCGCCCGGCTGCTGCGGATCACCCCGGCCAAGCTCGCGACCGCCGAGCCCGCTGCGCTCAGCGACTTCGGCAACCTGCTGGAGACCTTCGTCGTCGGCGAGCTGCGCAAGCAGGCGTCCTGGCTCGACGAGCAGGTCGCCCTCGGGCATTGGCGGACCAGCGACGGAACCGAGGTCGATATCGTCGCCGAGTTCGACGACGGGCAGGTCGTCGCCTTCGAGGTCAAGGCCAACCAGCGTGCCACCACTACTGACGTGGCAGGCTTGCGGCAGTTGCGTGACGCTCTGGGGCCGCGGTTCCGGGCCGGCGTCGTCCTGACCACCGGACAACGCACGTACACCCAGGACGACCGCATTCATGTCATGCCCATGGACCGGCTCTGGCGACCCACCCACCTCGACTCCGTCTTTGGATGAGGAGCGTGCCGGCTGGGCACTGCTGGGCACTGCCCTTGTTCCTCGAGCGGCGAGCCCCGTGCGTGAAGTCACTCGGAGGGCAGCGGGATGGTGCCTGTCGCGCTGATGTGGACCGGGCCGTCGACCCGGATGCCGTCGGTGGTGTCGACGTGCAGTCGGCTGGGTTGTCCCATCTCGATGCCCTGGTCGATGTCGAGTCGGTGCAGCCCCCGGTGTTCGCGCAGGTAGACCCCCAAGGGCACGGCGGCGGACCCCGTGGCTGCGTCCTCGCCGCCGATGGTGTCGAGTGCGAAGGAGCGGGCGCTCCAGTGGCCTATGGAGTGCTCGGCGACGAGGTAGCAGTTGAGGGCATCGGGGTCCGCGACCAGGCCGGCGAGCGCGGACGCGAGCTGGGGCGCGGAGTACGTCGCTGCGGACAGGGCGGCGGGGTACTCGAGCGGTATGAGCAGCGCCGGGAGCCCGGTGGAGACGATCTGTGCAGGCAGGTCGGGGTCGGCAGTTGCAGGGTCGACGCTGAGGGCGTCGAGCACGGTCGAGGCATCGAGGATCTCGCCGAACACCGGCTCGTTCTGCCACAGGGAGACGGTGCCTGAGTCGCCGTCCAGCCTGACGTCGAGTCGCTGCTGGCCGGAGGTGGTCTCCTGGACGACCTCCGCGTGGTGGATGCCTCGGCGGTGGCAGAACGCCGCGGCGGCGCCGAGGGAGGGGTGCCCGGCGAAGGGCAGTTCGGCGGTGACGGTGAAGGTGCGGTGGCGGTAGTCGGCGCTGTTGAACGTCGCCGTCTGGACGTACGACGTCTCGGACTGCCGCATCCGGCGTGCGAATCGGGCCATGGTCTGGTCGGAGACGTCGTCGGCGTCGTGCACCACCGGCAGGAGGTTGCCCTCGAGTGGGCGGACGGCGAAGACATCCACGAACGTCACCGGGTGCAGTCCCGTGCGGGGTGAGGTCATCGGTCCACCTCGCCGGTGAGGAGCCGCGTGGTCACGACTTCGACGATGGTCGCGCTTGACGCCGAGGCCGCACAGGTCGGCCACGCTGATCTGTTCGTTCGACGTCCGGCCGGTGCTGCGGCCGATGAGGACGTCGCCGAGGGTGACTGCACGAGCGCGGACGTCGGCGTCGGCGTGCCGCAGTTCCCCGGCGTGGCCGGCGAGGTCGACGTCGTCGCAGACGACGACCTGCGCGTGGGTGGCATGGTGGCTGTGATCTCCTGATTGCCGGCCGTGTCGGAGCCGACGCAGGTTAGGCGGGTGCCGGGCCGCACGGACGCGGCATCGATCAGCGGCTGCCGGCTGCTGGTTGCTGTCACGACGATGTCGCTGACCGCCACGGCGGCGGCAGGGTCCACGGCGGGCTCGGCGCCCACGGAGGCGGCCAGGGCGGCGGCCTTCGCCCGGTCGCGTGCCCAGATAGTGACGTCCAGCCGAGGCAGGGCTCGACGGTGCGCGTCGATCTGCGCGCGGGCCTGGTCGCCGGGCCGACGACGACGAGGCAGAGTGTGACCCGGCTGTGTCCAGGCGAGCGTGACGCGGTGCCGCCCCCGCCTGAGGCGGCGAAGGCGGTCTGGGCTCAGGACGCCCGTCAGTCCAGGATCGCCACCGCGCGGGTCGGTCCGCCGTGTGCTCCGACGACCTTCAGCGGGAAGCCGGCGAAGGTGAACCGTTTGCCGACCACCTCGGACAGGACGAGGTTCTCGTAGTGGGTGATGTGTTCGCGTCGGCCCATCATGTGCACCGGGTAGGTCTTCGAGACGGGGTTGTCGGGGGTGGGGGAGTCGACTCCGAAGGTCTTCACGCCCCGCTCGACGATCCACTCGGCGGCTTCGGCCCCGAGGCCGGCGAAGTTGGACAGGTACTCCTTCGTTCCCGCGTACTTGTCGTAGGTGGCGGTGTAGAAGAAGACCATGTCGCCGCGGGTGACCTGCAGGCCGCCGGCCTCGAGTGCCGCCTCGATGTGGTCCGGGGTGATGTCGGTCTGCTCGGGCACCGCGGAGACGTCGACGCATACCGCGGGCCCGTAGAACAGCTCCAGGGGCATCTGGTCGATGCTCTCTGCGGACGGGTCGGGGTCGAGGTGGCTGAAGGAGTCGACGTGGGTCGGGCCGTTGTCGTTGAGCATGAAACCCCAGGTCTGGAAGGAGAACCCACCCTCGAAGCGCGGCGCGGTCTCCTCATGCGTCGCGTGCTGGAAGGTCACCGTCTTGAGGTGGCCGGGGTAGACCTTCATGCCTTCGTAGATCTGTTGCGACAGATCGATCAGCCGTGCCATGTCCGGTTCCAATCGTTGAGGGGTCGAGGGTGGCAACTGCGGCCGGGCTCAGTACATGACGACGCCGGCGTTGACGTTGAGGTCGGTACCGGTGATTCCCGCCGCGGCGTCCGAGGTCAGGTAGGCCACGGCGTTCGCGACGTCGGTGGCCTCGGTCAATCGGCCCAGGGGGGACTGGCTCTCGAACTCGGACCGGATCGCTGCCTCGTCCAACCCCCTGGACCTGGCCTGCGCGGCGATCACCCAGTCGATCCGCGGCCCCGCGACGAACCCCGGTGAGACGAGGTTGACCCGGACGCCGTGGGGCCCTGCCTCGAGCGCCAACGTCCGGACGAGTCCGACCAGGGCCATCTTGCTGGTGGTGTACGCGGTGCGTCCGTAGAGCGGACGCTTGCCCGAGATCGAGCCGATGACGACGGCCGCGCCCGTCCCGGTGCTGAACATCGCCGGCAGTGTCGCGCGCAGGGTGTGGAAGACGCCGGTCACGTTGACGGCCAGGGTGTCGGTCCACTCCTGCGGGGCAGACTCCCAGAGCGGGCCGCTAGGCCCTGCGACCCCCGAGTTGGCGACCACGACGTCGAGCCGTCCGAACCGCTCGACGGTGGCAGCCACCATCGCCTCGACGCTCGCGAGGTCGGTGACGTCGGTCGGGAGCGTCAGGGCGGTGCCGCCGGCCGCGCCGATCTCAGCGGCGACGTCCGCGAGGTTGGGCTCGTTCCGGGCGGCGAGGACGACGGTGTCCCCTCGGCGTGCCAGTGTCAGGGCCAGGACGCGTCCGATGCCCTGGCTGGCGCCCGTGACGATGCTGACCCGCGCCGGGCCTGCCGGGTCACCCATGCGCGCTGTCCGGGAGCAAGGGCTCGACGTCCGGGAAGAACTTGGGGTCGAGCCGCAGCCGTGCGCTGATGGCGTGCCCGAACATCAGCTCCGCGTCGGCGACGATCGCGCCGTGCTCGGCCACGGCGAGCGAGCCCGACGGCCCGCACCGCTGGGTCGTGACGGTCTTGAGGAATTTCCCGACCCACAGCCCGCCGGTGTAGCGGGCCGCGCGTCGGGTCGGCAACGTGTGGTTGGTCCCGATGCACTTGTCCCCGTAGGCGACGGTGGCGTGCCGCCCGATGAACAGGCCGCCGTAGTTCGTCAGCCTCGGGACGAGGCGGTCGGGATCCGCGGTCTGGACCTCGAGGTGCTCGGGGGCGATCTCGTCGGCGACCCTGCACAGTTCTGCTTCGTCCTCGCACAGGATCACGGTGCCGAAGTCCCGCCAGGCGGGCCCGGCGATCTCCGCCGTGGGCCAGGTCCCGAGCCAGCGCTCGACCTCGCGCGTTGTCGCCTCGCCGACCTCCCGGGACGTCGTCGCCAGGATCGCGGGCGAGGTCGGCCCGTGCTCCGCCTGGCCGAGGAGGTCGCATGCGAGCACGATCGGGTCGGCGGTGTCGTCGGCGATGATCATGATCTCGGTCGGGCCGGCCAGCAGGTCGATCCCGACGGTGCCGAAGAGCTGGCGCTTGGCCTCCGCGACGTAGGCGTTGCCGGGGCCGACGATCATGTCCACCGGGTCCGCGTCCTCGAGCCCGAACGCCATCCCGGCCAGGGCTTGCACGCCGCCGACGCAGAAGATCTCGTCGGCGCCGGAGCGGGCCATCGCCCACAGCTGTGGTGGGTGCATCCCGGCGCTGCCGCGCGGGGGCGCCGCCGCCAGGACGCGAGCCACGTTGGCGACCTTGGCCACCGCGACCGTCATCACCGCTGACGCGATGAGCGGGTAGTAGCCGCCCGGCGAGTAGGCCCCGACGCTGTCCACCGGGATCCAGCGCTGTCCGAGGATCACGCCGGGAAGCGTTTCCGCCTCGAAGTCGACCAGGGTGTCGCGCTGCAGCTGGGCAAACCCGACGACCTGGTCGATGAGGAACTGCGAGCTGGCCGCGACAGCGGGCTCCATCCGCGCGGTGGCCCGCTCGACCTCCTCGAGGGGGACCCGGAAGGTCGGGGGTGACCAGTCGTCGAACCGTTCCGAGTAGCGCCGGACGGCGTCGGTCCCCTCCCGTTCGACATCCGAGATCACCTGGCTGACCGTGTCGCGGATCTCCTGGGTCACGGCGGCCGGCGTGGGGGCCGGCCGCTTGAGGTACTCCATCAGTGGCCGGCCTGTTCGAGTGCCTCGACGATGCGCTCCGGTGTCGCGGGAAGGTGCCGGACCCGGACCCCGAACGGCTCCAGGGCGTCGTCGATGGCGGCGAAGATCGCCCCGGGGGCCATCATCCGGCCGCCCTCGCCGCCGCCCTTGATCCCGTACGGCGTGTACGGAGAGGGGGTCTCGTAGTGTCCGCACTTGATCGTGGGGACGTCCATGGACGTGGGCAGGAGGTAGTTGAGGAACGAGCCAGACTGGAAGTCGCCGTTCTCGTCGTAGACGAACTCCTCGAGCAGGCTCGAGCCGATGCCCTGCGCGGTACCGCCGATCATGTGTCCCTCGAGCGAGCGCGGGTTCACCATGGTCCCGGCGTCGTGGACCGCGACGTAGTCGAGGAAGGACACCTTGCCGGTGTCGACGTCCACCTCGACGACACAGATGTGACAGGCGTGTCCCATGAACGGGTAGAAGACGCCGAGGTCCTTGCGGTCGGCCGACGGCATCGTGGTGTACGGGTGGTCGAAGACGTGGCTGGCCTCGAGCCCCGACTCGATCTCCTCCGGCAACGAGTGCTTGAACAGGTGCGCCGTGATGGCGATGTCCCCGAGCGTCTTGCGAGCGTCTGCGCTGCCCTTGACCTGGATGCCCCCGTCCGCCCACTCGAGGTCGTCGACAGCGGCCTCGAGGAGGTGGGAGGCGATGGCGAAAGCCTTCTTCTTGATCTTGGAGACAGCACCCTCGACGGCGCCGGCGATCATCACGGTGAAGCGGCTACCGCCGGGGCCGGTGGCCGGGAGGCCCTGACCCGTCCCGGCGTAGACGACGTTGACCGAGTGCGGGTCGACGTCGAACTCCTCGGCGATGAGCTGTGCGGCCATCGTCTCCGGGGAGTTGCCCCAGAACGCGCACGAGTACAGGGTCGCCGTGATGTTGCCGAGGGCGTCGACGTCGATCGTCACGCTCTCGGGCATCGACGTGACCGGGGCGCCGGGCTCGTCGAACCAGAACCAGAACTCGGTCGCGCTGAAGACGCTGCGCTCCTGACAGGTGACGAGGCCGAGGCCGATGTGCCTGCCCTCCTGCTCCCGCAGCCGGATCTTCTCCGCCTGCCAGTAGTCCCAGCGGGCCATCTCAAGCGCCTTGTCGAGCACCGGCTCGTAGTCGCCGGAGTCGTAGACGTTGCCGGTCGGGATGAAGTACGGGAACTCGTCGGGACGGATGAAGTTCATCCGCCGGATGTCGCGTGGATCCATCTCGAGCGTCCGGGCGGCGAGGTCGACCATCCGCTCGAGCATCCAGTTGTTCACCTCGGACCCGAAACCGCGGTAGGCACCCTGTTGGTTCTTGTTGGTGAAGACCGCCTGCAGGCCGTACTGCACGGCCTTGATCCGGTACGGGCCGACGACCTGCGCGAGGGCGTTGCCGTGGTGCCCGACCCCGAACTGGATGTAGGCGCCGTAGTCCTCGATCGAGTGCAGCTTCAGGGCCGTGATCGTCCCGTCCTTCTTGAGGCCGAGCGTGACGTAGTAGATCCGGTCGGAGCCCTGGTGGTCGTTGTTGGCCAGCGCGTCGTGCCGGTCCTCCATGTACATCACCGGCCGGCCGACCGCCTTGGAGCACATGCCGGCGATCGCGGCGGGTTTCACGGCCCAGAGCTTGGAGCCGAAGCTGCCACCGGCCGGGACGGGGTGCAGGTCGAGCTTGTGAGAAGGGATCTTCAACGTGCCGGCCAGCATGAACAGGTAGCTCGTGAACGACAGCGAGTTCTCGTAGATCGTCATCTGGCCGGTCGCGTCGTCGTAGTCGGCGATAGCGCCGACGGGCTCGATCGGCTGGGAGCCGGAACGCCCCCAGTGCAGCCTGTCCTCGACGACCAGGTCGGCCTCGGCGAAGGCCGCGTCGACGTCGCCGAACGTGAAGGTCCGCTCGTAGGCGATGTTGGACCCGAGCGCCTCGTGGACGAGGGGTGCCCCCGGCTTGAGCGCCTCTTCCGGGTCGACGAGGACGTCGAGCGGCTCGTAGTCGACCAGCACCTCCGCGACGCCGTCCTCGGCCGCGTACCGGGTCTGCGCGACCACCGCTGCGACGCCCTCGCCCACATAGCGCACCTTCTCCGCGGCGAGCAGACGCCAGGTGTGCTTGGACGGGTCGGGCCCGAAGTCCGGGAGCGGATCGGCGAGGGACAGGGCGTCCTGCCCTGTGATCACGGCGACCACGCCGGGGACCTTCAGCGCCTCGGAGGTGTCGATCGACACGATCCGTGAGTGCGCGTACGGGGACTTCACCAGGGCGACGTGCAGCATCCCGGGCAGTGACCGGTCGCCGATGTACCCGCCCTTGCCGCGGAGGAACTTCGGGTCCTCGACACGCCTGATCGACTTGCCGACCCAGTTCGTGACCTTCGTGTGCTGGCGCTCGGCCGGAGCGGTCATGGTCGGCCCTCTCAGCTCTTGGGTGCGGTGGTCGACTCGGACGCCGAGCCCGCCATCCGGTCGGCGGCGTCGAGGACGGACTCGACGATGAACTGGTACCCCGTGCAACGGCACAGGTTCCCCGCGATCGCTTCCCGGACCGACTCGGCGGTCGGCGCCGGGTCGCTCGCCAGGATCTCCTTGGCGCGCATGAGCATTCCCGGCGTGCAGAACCCGCACTGCAGGCCCTGCTTCTCCCAGAAGGCCTCCTGCAGGGGGTGCAGCTCGGGTCCGGAGGCGAGTCCCTCGACGGTCGCCACCTCGCAGCCGTCGGCCTGGACCGCGAGCATCAGGCAGGACAGCACGGAGGTCCCGTCGACCAGGACGGTGCACGCACCGCACACTCCCTGCTCGCAGCCGATGTGGGTGCCGGTCAGGCCGAGTCCGTCGCGCAGGAGGTCGACCAGCGCCGTGCGTGGGTCGACGTCGCGCTCGTACCCCACACCGTTCACCGTCAGGGACACACGGACGCTGGGCTGGCTCATCGGATTCCTCCGGCGTTGGTGACGGCTTCGTCGAGGGCGCGCCGGATCAGGGCGATGCAGACCCGCTTGCGATACTTGGTCGACCCGTGGATGTCGGCCGGCGGTTCGAGGTCCGCGACCGCGGCGCGGGCCGCAGCCTCCACGGCCTCGGCGGTGGGGGGCAAGCCCACGAGGCCGGAGACATCGGCCGTGACGGCGTTCGCCGCCATGCCACACAGGCCGATGCTGGCCCGGGAGACGACGCCTGCGTCGAGCTGGACGAGAGCGGCGACGCCGACCACCGGAAAGCCGTGGAAGATCCGGCTGAACTCGACGAACGCCGTCCCCGTGCCTGCGGCAGAGACCGGGACGGCGACGGAGGTGATGATCTCGTCGTCCGCGAGCGAGACCGTGAACGGGCCGTCGAACAGGTCAGCGGCGGCGATCGTGCGGGTGCTGCGGGTGGAGGCTGCCGTCACCTCGCCGGCCAGCGCCAGCAGCGCCGCTGGGATCTCCGCCGAGGGGTCCGCGTGCGCGATGCTGCCCACGACGGTTCCGCGATGGCGGACCTGGGCGTGCCCGACCCAGGCCACCGCCTGGGTGAGCAACGGGCTGGACTTCGCGTCCGCGGCCTCGAGCAGCTCCGCGTGCCGGGTGCGCGCACCGACCGTCAGCCGATCGTCCTGCCGACGCACGAAGGCCAGCTCGTCGAGCCCGTTGATGTCGATGAGGTGGGCGGGCTGCGCGAGCCGGAAATGCATCATCGGCATCAGGCTCTGCCCGCCGGCGAGCACCCTCGCATCACCTCCGAGCTCATGCTTGAGCTCGAGCGCCTCGGGTACGGAGCGTGGACGGTGATAGGTGAACGGCGCCGACTTCATGCAGCCTCCCCGGGCCCGAGGCTGACGTCGTCGTCGGCCTCGGCGAGAGCCTTGTCCGCATACGTATGCATGTCAACGGTGCGGTCCGCCGGAGTCCGTCCCGACCAAGGCCTTGACTACGTATGCAAAGGCAGGTGCACTCTCGACCCATGGGTGTGACCAGTCACGACGTTGCGCGACTGGCCGGGGTGTCCCAACCAACCGTCTCCCGGGCGCTGCGTGACCAGGCCGGTGTCTCGGCGGCCACGAGGAAGAAGGTCCGCGAGGCGGCCCGCGCGCTGGGGTACGTGCCCAGCCAAGCCGGTAGGACACTGGCCACCCAGACGACGGGTCGGATCGGGATCGTCAGCGCGGAGCTGACGAACCCGTTCTACCCCACGGTTCTCGAGCCTCTCCACGACGCCCTCGCCGAGGCGGGGTACCGGACGATCCTCATCACCGACCGAGGTGACCACCCGGTCGAGCTCGAACCACTGCTCAACGGGTCGCTCGACGGCGTCGTGCTCACCACGACCGAGCGGGGCAGCTCCCTGCCGTACGAACTGGCTCGCAGGGGCGTCCCGTTCGTGCTCCTCAACCGGGTCGTCGACGGCCCTGCCGCGGACGAGATCGTCGCCGACAACCGTGCCGGCGCCGCGCAGGTGGCGGAACTGCTCGTGTCGCTCGGCCACCGGACGGTCGCCGCGATCCTGGGGCCGGAGTGCACGAGCACGGGAGACGAGCGGTACCAAGGCTTCCGCGAGCGGCTCGCGGAGCTCGGCATCCGGCTCGACCCGCGATACGTCCTCCGGGGTCCCTTCTCCGAGGCCAACGGCCGCCAAGGGCTTGCGATGCTGACCAGGCTCCGGCCGCGGCCCACGGCGTTGTTCTGCGGCAACGACGTCATCGCGCTCGGCGCCTGCAACGCCGCGCGGGCGCTGGGCATCGAGGTGCCCCGCGACCTCACCGTCGTCGGGTTCGACGACATCCCGATGGCGGCCTGGGACACGTTCGCCCTGACCACGGTCCGGACGGATCTCGGCGCGATGGCACGGACAGCCGCCGCTCTGCTCCTGCGGCGGATCCAGACTCCCGACGCGCCGGTGAGCAGGGTGGTCCTCCCGGCGACCATCGTCCGGCGTCGGACCGACGCCCCGCCCGGTCGCCGGGACCGACTTGGTGTCCTGCTCAGCGCGGGTCCGGTGGTCACGGAGTCGCTCGACGGGCCAGCTCCGGTCTGAGGACGACACGCTTCGCGGACCCCAGGGTCCTCTCTGCCGTGACCGATGGCCCGAAGCGAGCAGGATCAGGTACCGCCGCGCCTCGTGGCCCGCGGCTGGGCCGACCGGCGCTCGACCCAGGCGACCACCTGGTCACCCAGCCGGGTCCTCGAGTGCGCGTCGATCTCGCGGATGCCGGTCGAACTCGTCACGTTGATCTCCGTCAGGATGCCGTCGATGCCGTCGATGCCGTCGATCCCGTCGATCCCGTCGATCCCGTCGATGACGTCGATCCCGGCGAAGACCAGCCCGTGCCGCGCCATCCAGCCGGCGATCCCCTCGCAGAGCTGCTTGTCGTGCGCGGTGACGGTGTCCGCCTCCACCCGGGCGCCTGCGGCCATGGTGCAACGGAACTCACCGTCCGCCGCGACCTCGAAGACGGTCGTCGCAGTCGACAGGGACGCGGAGGCGCCGATCTTCGAGCTCGCCGACCACGGTGTCGTCGGCGGCCTGTTCGACGTCTTGCCGCAGCTGACCGACAGATCACGAAGCGCAAGGCCTGAGCAGAGACGCTGGGACAGGCATGTTGTCGCTGGATGCCGGCTCACAGGACCGGCTGCACCCGGTCGTGCTCGGCTGCAAGGACGCGCAGGGTCTGCCCTGCTGCCGTGAGCGTCGGAAGTGCCGCCAAGGCCCCGGAGCCGTCTCCGCGACCGATGGTGGAGTCGGTCATGGGGGTCGAGGCGCAGCCACTCGAGCGTCACCGCGGCGCTGGGCTGGGGCGGACGGTGAGGCTGCGGCCTCGACTGAGATGAGGGACGGCTCGTCGTCCGGGGCAGGCCACCGGAATCTCCCTCGTGTTGCTCTCGCCGGCGTTGGCAGGCGTACGCCCGCGTCGCCGACGTCGCGCGGAGAGACGTGACAGGAGGACCCCGTGCACACGTCGTGCACTTCGCCTCCGATCGTCCGACATGCAGTCGGACGATCACTTCTGGGCGGGCCCGAACGACCCCGCCGTCGTTCCTGGTCAGCTGCCGGATCGGCCTCGCAGTCGTGGGCGCGGTCCTCGTCACTGTGGGCGCGCTATGGGCGTGCTCTTGAAAGAATCGGCTGTCCGGCGGTGTCCGGCTGTCCCCGATGGTCGTCGACGCTCGCAGAGGCCCCGAGAACGAGAAAGGGCCTTTGACCAGCGGCAATAGGTTGCGTTTGCGCTGGTCAGAGGCCCTATGAGGGTGGCCAGGGGCGGGGTCGAACCGCCGACCTTCCGATCTTCAGCGTGCCCTTTTAGATGTTCGATGCAGCCGAGTGCGATCGGACCTCGCGCGGTGGTCTCTCGTGCAGGAGATCGGCGGGTCGTTGTGTTCTGGTGCCCTCCGTTCTCGTGCGGTCGTCAGGATCCTGTGAGCGATCCGTGAGCAGCGGACGACCGGGGATCGGCGACTGAAGATCGGAAAAGCGGCGAGCCCTTGCTGGAGAATCGGCGAGTTGCCGGACGGGACGGGGCTAGTGTGGCGGGGTGGACTGAGTCGTCGAGCGACATGTGGCGTCCGTGGTGCTGGAGTCGCTCGCCGACACTCGGGTGGTCGTCGTCCAGGGCGCGCGGCAGGTCGGCAAGACGACGTTGGTGTCGGACGTTGTGGACCGGGTCGGCGGGCGGTTGGTGACGTTCGACGACGAGGTCACCCGCGCTGGCGCGCAGCTGGACCCGGTGGCGTTCCTGGGTCAGGCCGGGGACGGTCTGCTGGCGATCGACGAGGTGCAGCGGGTGCCGGAGCTGGTGCTCGCGTTGAAGCTGGTCGTGGACCGGGACCGGCGTCCGGGACGGTTCCTGCTCACCGGGTCGGCGAACCTGCTGAGGCTGCCGGCGATGCAGGACAGTCTCGCGGGCCGGGCCGAGAGCGTGGACCTGTTCGGTTTCAGCCAGGGAGAGCTGACCGGGCGCCGAGAGCGGTTCGTGGACCGGCTCCTGGCGGGCGACACCTTCACCGGTCACCGCAGCGGCCTCGGTCGCCCGGACTACCTGGAGGTCGCGTGCACAGGTGGCTACCCGGAGGCGTTGTCCCGGTCCGGGCGGCGGCGGTCGGCGTGGTGGGACAACTACCTGCGGCGCGTCGTCGAGCGTGACGCGCCGGACGTGTCGGGTCTGCAGCGGCTGGCCGAGCTGCCGGGGCTGCTGCGGCTGCTGGCGGCCCGGAACGCTTCGGAGCTGAACCTGGCCTCGCTGGCCGGTGACTCCGGGATACCGGTCCGGACCCTCGCGCCGTACGTGGAGCTGCTGGAGACGCTGTTCCTGGTGCATCGGATCCCGGCGTGGTCGACGAACCTGTCCAAGCGGGTGGTGTCCCGTCCCAAGGTCGCGCTGCTGGACACCGGCCTGGCTGCCCGGCTGGTGAACGTGACGCCGGCCGATGCGGCGAGCGGGGCGAACCCGGTGGTGGCCGGGCAGCTTCTGGAGGGGTTCGTCGCGGGGGAGCTGCGCCGGCAGCTGTCCTGGGCCGATGCGGACGTGCGGCTGCATCACTACCGCGACCACGGTGGCGCCGAGGTCGATCTGCTGCTGGAGACCGGCGACGGCAGGATCGCCGGGATCGAGGTGAAGGCCACCTCGAGCGTGACGGGTCGCGACGTCCGATGGCTGACCCAGCTGCGGGACAGTCTCGGCGCGCGGTTCGTCGCCGGAGTCGTCCTGCACACCGGGGCGACGGCGGCACCGTTCGGCGACCGGATCGCAGCCGTCCCGATGGACGTGCTCTGGGCCTGAAGCGACGGACAGGTTGGTCGGGTCGGCGTCACAGGGCCGCCGCGTGCTCGGGCCCGCTGACGTAGCAAGCCGACGCGGAAGACGCGCACCTTGTGATCGGCCGACGTGGAGTCCGGACGGGGCTTGGCTGCACAAGCATCCGACCCGGTCGGAAGGTCCGAATCCGTGAGCAACTCGTGAGCAGCCCGCTGACCAGACACCTGCCCAATGCTGGTCCGGCAACACAAACCCCAGTTCAGAGACCTGGGGTGCGGTGGCCAGGGGCGGGGTCGAACCGCCGACCTTCCGATTTTCAGGGGCCTTCACCAGGTCCCTGGTGGTGTCGGGTCGTCCGCCGCGTGGCTGTTGCTGCTGGTGAGAGCGGGTTCGGGATCCGCCGTGTATCGGTTCGTCCCGTCGCGGCACACCACCTCCTGGACTCTGCGCGGACATTCCGCGGACACTCCCCTCCCCGCCGGTCCCTGGTGAGGAGGGCGGGGTGGTGTGCCGCCGGAGCCCTCGTGGAGGCCCGGATGCTCACCCACCCCGCCGTACTGCCCGAGCCAGTCGACCCCGCCGTCGACGGCCATGTCAACGTCCCAGTGGACGCCGGTCGGCCAGCGTCGTCGTGCCGAACGTCCTCGCAGCGTGCTGCTGCGTCCGCGGACAGTCCAGACACTGAAGGCGCCGGGGTGGCGCCCTCGTTGGTGGTGGAGGAGCGGTTCGCGATCGTCCCGGAGTGGCTGCTGGACGCCGACGTCTCCGACGCCGCGGTCCGCCTGTACGTCGTCCTGCTGCGGTACGGCCAGTCCTCCGGGCGACGGATGCCATCCCGGAGGGTCCTCGCGCAGCGGTTGCGGAAGAAGTCGGTGGACTCGGTGGACCGGGCGATGACGGAGCTCGTCGCGGTCGGCGCGGTCGTCGTCCAGCACCGCCGGGAGGGCGGGGTGAACCTGACCAACCGGTACGTCGTCCGGTCCACGTCACCCGGCACCGGCGCCGCCGGGTCTGCTGCCAGGACTGCCAGGGGTGGTGGCCGCACGGATGCGGCCACCACCCCTGGCTGTCGGGCGCCGGAGTGGGGGAGCGCCCGCACGCCGGCACTCGTGGGTGGCCGCAACGGTGCGGCTGGGGGTGGCCGCACGGCTGCGGCGGGGGTGGCCACACCGGTGCGGCCCAACCCAGAGCAGTTGACCCAGAGCAACACCCGTCCTCCCCAACCCTCCACCCGAACCACCCGGCCGCGGACCACCCGGCGCGAGGCACCAGAGGCGGCCGTCCTGCGCTCGGCAACGGCTGTCCGACCCGGCGCGTCCGGGCCTGAGCGGCCGAGCGCGACGAACGACGCGACGGCAGACGAACCGGCTGACGAGGTGGCGAGGCTGCTCGGGCCGGTCGATCTCGGGGCGGTCGCCGAGCGGTGCCGGCGACTGCGCCAGGACCTCGGGCTGCCGGCCCGGCTGTGGACGGCCGGCCACCTCGGGCAGGTCCTCGTCAGCGCGGTCCGGGACCACGACCGGCCCGCCGAGGCTGCGGTCCCCGCGCTGCTCGCGATCGCCGCCGACCCGGCCACCCGCAGTCCGGCCCGACTGTCCTGCCCCGGCCCCTGGTGGGACACCCCGGCGCACCTTCGAGAAAGGTGTGGCACGTCGACGAGCAGCGCCGTGGCAGACACGAGAGCGAACGAGCTGGCGAGTCTCGAGCAGCGTCTCGCAGAGACGGACGGGGCCAGGGTTGCTCTGCAGCGGCAGGCCCGTGACTTGCTGCTGCGGGAGGGCCGTCCGGTGACCCGGTTGACGCAGACCGTGGTCGTCGCGATACGGGGCACTGCCGGATTCACCCTCCCGGCTCACTCAGGCCGCCCGGCCCTTGACCGCCGGAGACCCTCGCCCCGCCCCTGGTCCCGATGCTCGACACGACGTGTCGTGATCGTCATGACGCCCCCCCGTCCCCACGGTGTCCGACGGCATCCACCGGCCCGCACCTACCCGGCTGGGTACTCGGTCTCGTCGGCGGCATCATCCGGTCGGCGGCATCATCAGGATGTCCTCCCGGCGCGCCGTCGCGTCGAGGTCCTGCGTCGTGAGCCAGGCCGGCGGTGGCTCGGGACGTCGGTCGGCTTCCACAGGGCCGCGGCCCTCCTGCCTCATCGGGGTGGGGCGATCCGCCCGCGGACGTCGTCCGGCCGCCGGACGACGTCAACGGGCGAATCGTCCCGCCCGTCCACCGGCCGGATGCGGGATGCTCGCTGACGTTGGACCGCCCCGAGGCGGTCCTGTGGACGACGCGCGGACGAGGGACAGATGGCCGCACTACTCATGACGGGCTTCCCCGGGTTCCTGGGCTCGGCGCTCCTGCCCCGGCTGCTGGCACGCCGCGAGGGAGTCCAGGCGATCTGCCTGGTGCAGAACCAGTACCTGGGCGCGGCGCAGCGCCGCCTGCTGGAGATCGAGGCCGAGTTCCCGCACACGGTGGGCCGCACGGAGCTGGTGACCGGCGACATCACCTCCGCCGACCTCGGCGTGGACGCCGCGACGCGGCAGATGTTCGAGGACGTCACCGAGGTGTGGCAGCTGGCCGCCGTCTACGACCTCAGCGTGGGCAAGGACGTCGCGCACCGCGTCAACGTCGACGGGACGGCGAACGTCCTGGGCCTGTGCGCCCTCCTACCCACCCCGCCGCGGTTGCAGTACGTCAGCACGTGCTACGTCAGCGGCCGCTACGTCGGCGTCTTCACCGAGGACGCCCTCGAGGAGGGGCAGACCTTCCTCAACCACTACGAGTCCACCAAGTACGAGGCCGAGGCGCTCGTCCGCAAGGCCACGGCCAGCGGCCTGCCGACGTCCATCTACCGGCCCGGCATCGTCGTCGGGGACTCCAGGACCGGCCGCACGCAGAAGTTCGACGGACCGTACTTCCTGGCGAGCTTCCTGCGCCGGCAGCGCGGCCCGGTGGCGGTCGTGCCGGCCGTCGGGTCGGCCGACACCGTGAGGTTCTCCCTTGTCCCGCGCGACTTCGTCGTCGAGGCCATGGACAGGCTGTCCGTCCTCGACGGCACGGTCGGCAAGACGTTCGCCCTCACCGACCCCGACCCGCCCACCGTCCGCGAGCTGGTCGACGTCTTCGCCCGCCACCTTGGCAAGAAGGTCGTCTGGCTGCCGCTGCCGCTGGGCCTGTCCCGCACCGTCATCGACCGGGTCCCCGGTCTGGAGTGGCTGCTGGGGATCCCCGCCGAGAGCCTCGACTACTTCGCCACCCCGACGACGTACTCCACGACGAACACCGATGCCGCCCTGGCCGGAACCGGCGTGTCCTGCCCACGGTTCGAGACGTATGCCGGCCGACTGCTCGACTTCATGATCGAGCACCCGGAGATCAGAGCTGCGGCGATGGCCTGACCGCCGTCCGGCCACAACGGACACCAGGGGAGTTCCCATGCCCAACGGCAAGCGCGAGCTGATCGTCAACGTCAGCCTCACCGGTCCCGAGCGGGACTACGACGAGGAGGTCACCTTCCTCGAGACCCGTTTCCGCCTGCTGCGCATGGGAACCAACGGGGACGTCGACGCTGCCGAGGCCCTGGTCCGCAAGTGGGCCCGGGACGTCGTCGCGATCGCCGTCACCGGCGTGCGCGAGGCCCGCGCCGCCGGACTCTACGACGGCGATCTCGAGGCCGTCGACAAGGTGCGGAGCGCTACGACCGCCGTCCCCGTCACCGACGGCCACAAGCTCGGCGACGTCCTGCAGGAGTGGGCGATCCGCCACGTCCAGAACGTGATGCCGGGCTACTGGAACAACGCCCGCAGCGTCGTCCTCGGCGGGGTCAACCACGACCGGACGACACGCGTGCTCCGCGAGTTCACGCAGAACATCGAGTTCGCCGACCCGCTGCTGCGCTTCGGCGTCCCCGAGATGGTGGACTCCAACGCGGTGCTCGGCCTGGCCGCCGACGTCGGCCTGTGGCCGGTACGCCAGCTGCCGGGCTTCGTCAAGGCGCAGATCAAGGCGCCGGGCCACCGGATCAGCAACCATCTCACGCGCCAGGCGGCCCGCGACGCCGACGTCGTCGTCGCGACGTACGACGAGCTGACCGGCTTCGGCCTCGAGGACCTCGCCGGCAAGACGCTCATCAGCACCGCGATCTCCGAGGAGCGGCTCGCCGAACTCGGCAGCCGCGGAGTCGACATGGTGCTCGACGCGACCCCGCAGCCCTTCCCCGCGGTGACCGTCAGCACGGCCGTCCTCGAGGCGATGATGCTCGCGATCGCCCGCCACGGCGGCGAGCTGACGAACGACGACCTGCTCGACATGATCGTATCCGCCGGGCTGGAGCCGCGGCTGCTCTACCCCAACGGGCCCAAGCGCAAGAGCCGGTTCGCGTTCGTCATCCATCCGCTGTCCCAGGCGTTCTTCCGCAACGTGGAACCGCTGAACACCCTGTCGAAGGTGGCGCCCAGCCAGGTCATGGACCTGACCGAGAAGGCCGTCGCCTACCTGCCGCCGTTCGAGTACGGCCACATCACCGGGATCACGTCGCCCACCGGCGCCGAGGCCGAGGGCTGGCTCATCTCGGTCGGTGGCACGCCCAAGGAGATGCTGGCGCACAGCCCCGAGTTCACGTACGCCCGGCTGCTCCAGGCTGCCGAGATGGCCAAGAAGCTGGGCGCGCAGGTCATGGGGCTCGGCGCCTTCACCAAGGTGGTCGGGGACGCCGGCGTCACCGTGGCCAAGAAGGCGCCGCTGCCCATCACGACGGGCAACAGCTACAGCGCCTCCGGAGCCCTGTGGGCGGCCCACAACGCCTTGGAGCGGCTCGGCATCGCCGAGGTCGACGAGCACGGGCGGATCCGGGGCAAGGTCATGGTCGTCGGGGCCAGCGGCTCCATCGGGGCGGCGTGCTGCCGGCTCCTGGCCCTGTCCTGCGACGAGCTGTGGCTCGTCGACCCGCAGTCGGCCAAGCTGCTTGCCCTCAAGGGGGACATCGAGCGCGACAACCCGCGCGCCGAGCTCCACGTCGCGGCCACACCGAACGACCACCTGCGGGAGATGGACCTCATCGTCACCGCGACCTCGGGCGCCGGGAAGCGCATCCTCGACATCATGCAGGTCAAGCCCGGCTCGGTGATCACCGATGTCGCCCGCCCGCTCGACCTGTCCGCCGAGGACGTCGCCAAGCGACCCGACGTCCTCGTCATCGAGTCCGGCGAGATCGCGCTGCCGGGCGAGGTCCGGATGCGCGACATCGGGCTGCCGAAGGGCGTGGCGTACGCCTGCCTCGCCGAGACGGTGGTCCTGGCGCTGGAGGGCCGGTACGAGACGTTCACCGTCGGCCGCAGCATCGAGTGGGAGAAGGTCAAGGAGATCTACAAGCTGGGCCTGAAGCACGGCATGCGGTTGGCTGCGATTTCCGGGGTCAACGGCGTCTACACCGAGGAGGACATCGACCGCATCCGCGAGCTGGGGCTGGCCCGCCGCGCAGAGGTGGCCGCGCAGGGGACGGACGCGTGACGTAGGAGGTCCGCGCCCAGGAGGTGGCCGAGTTCGTGGCGTGGATGGAGGATGTCCTGGACGTCCACGCCCACCCCCACGACTGGCCCGCCCAGTGGTGTGCATGGACGAGTTATGCGAGGCCTCGCATAACTCGTCTGATGTGAAGTCCTCGGTTATGCGAAGTCGTTGACGTTTCGGGTTGGTGGTGGGCGTTGGTGGGGGCCGGGTTCCTCGCATAACCCGGGTTTCCTTGGTTGGTCGTGTCGTCTGACCGGGGAGGTTGATCGTCGATGTCTGTTGTCAGCGGGTTGGCGGCCCAAGCGGCCGCGTTCATGGAGCGGGCCAGCTACTCGCGTGGCTCTCGCGTGGGCTACCAGCGCGTCTGGGACCAGTTCGAGCGGTACTGCGCCGCGAACGGGGATCGAGACCCGGATCGTGAGACCGCTGCCCGGTTCTGTGCGGCCGTCGGCGCGGATGGCGCTGAGCAGTGGCAAGTGTTCTGCCGCCGGGCTGTGGGCTGCCTGTTCGACGTGGCCGAGACGGGCCGGTTCGCGTTGCGGGCCAACGGATGCGGGAGGATCCCGGTCCCCGAGGTCTTCGCCGTTGAGTTCGAGGCGTACGCGGCGTCGCTGGCGGGCCGCGGGCTGGCCGAGGCGACTGTGCGCGGCAAGACCGGGATGCTGCGCCGGCTCTTGGCGTTCCTGGCCGGGTCGGGGGTGCGGGAGGTCGCGGCGATCGGCGTCGCGGACGTGTCGGCCTACGTCGGCTCGCTGGCGCTGTTGGCCGCCTCCAGCCGTGCTGGCCAGTTGTACTTCCTGCGCGAGTATCTGCGGTTCGCGGTGCGCGAGCACGGCGCCGATCCTGCTCTGGGGACGATGTTCCCGGTGATCGTCACCGACAGGGACGCGGTCCTTCCCTCGGCCTACCGGCCGGGCGAGGTCGCCGGGGCGTTGGCCGAGGCGGGGAACGCGTCGCAGTCGCCCCTGCGAGACCGGGCGGTGATGCTGCTCGCGGCGCTGCTCGGGCTGCGGTCGGGGGACGTCAAGAGACTGCGGTTGGACCAGATCGACTGGGCGAACCGGCGGCTGTCCTTGGTCCAGGGCAAGACCGGTCGGCGGCTCGACCTGCCGCTTCCGGAGGAGTGCGCGCTGGCGATCCTCGACTACTGGAGGAACGAGCGCCCCGACGTCGCCGACCCGCGGGTGTTCCTGCGCCGCAGGGCCCCGCACCAACCGCCCGCGGTAGGCAACCACTTCCACCAGGTGGTGGCCGGGTGCCTCGGCCGGGCGGGGGTCGAGGCGTCCGGCAGGCACCGCGGGCTGCACGCGTTGCGGCACTCCGCGGCGATCGGGATGCTCGAGGCCGGGACGCCCTATCCGGTGGTCGGTGCGGTGCTGGGGCACGCTGACGCGAACGCCACCCGCCGGTATCTCAGGGCCGACGTCGCCCACCTGCGCCCGTTGGCGTTGGAGGTGCCCGATGGCCGTTGAGATCACTCCCGACGGGGCGTTCCCGGAGCTGTTCGCCGAGTACGTCGAGCACAAGAGGGGCCTGGGCTACCTCTACCCGGGAAGCCGGCTCTACCTGGTCAGGTGCCTGTCGAGGTTCCTGGCCGGGCGGGCCGCCGACGAGCGGGTCCTGACCAGGGACGCGGCCGAGGCGTTCGCCCGGCCCCGGGAGGGAGAGTCCCCTGGCACGGCCGCGGGCCGGCGGGGGATCGCCCGCCAGTTCGCGATGTTCCTGCGGTGGAGGGAAATCGACGCATGGGTGCTGCCGGAGCGCTCCGGTCCGCGCCAGCCCAGCTCCTTCGCCCCGAGGATTCTCACCGCCGAGGAGATGGCCCGGATCGTGGCCTGCGCCGACGCCCGTCCCGCGTCGCGGTGCGGGCCGCAGACCCAGCCGGTCTACGCGATGCTGGTCCGCCTGCTGTGGTGCTGCGGGCTGCGGATCGGCGAGGCGCTCGCCCTGCGGACCGGCGACGTGGACCTGACCGAGGCGGTCATCACCGTTCGCAAGGCCAAGCACAACCGGACCCGGCTGGTGCCGATGTCGCAGTCCCTGACGGCGCACGCCCGCCGCTACGCGGTCGCCGTCGGCGTTGTCGCCGAAGATCCCGGGGCGTGGTTCTTCCCCTCCCCGCGGGGCGGGCGCTACAACCCCTGCTCGGCCACCGCGCACATCCAGCGGCTGATGCTCCAAGCGGGCGTCGTCACGGAATCGGGTCGCGCTCCTCGCGCCCATGACCTCAGGCATTCGTATGCGGTTGCCTGCCTGGCGAAGATGCAGGCCGACGGGATGGACACCTACGCGGCGCTGCCCCTGCTGGCAACCTACATGGGGCACGCCGACATCGTCTCGGCGGAGTACTACCTGCGGCTCGACCCGTCGGTCTGGGCCGACGTCGATCGGGCCATGGAGGAGGCCTACGCGGGTGTCTTCCCGCAGGAGGCGGTGTGAGATGCCCGCCGCCCGCCCCTTCGCCGACATGCTGGCCCGGTTCCTCACCGTCCACCTACCCATCACCATGGCCTGCACCCGGAACACCGTCGCGGCCTACCGGGACGCGTTCATTCTGTTCCTGCGGTTCATGAACCAGCGGCAGGCGACCCCGCCGGACGAGGTCTCCTTCGTGGACTTCACCGCCCCGAACGTAGCGGCGTTCCTCGGTTGGCTACGCACCGACAGGGAATGCTCCGCAGCCACCGCGAACCAGCGCCTGGCCGCGTTGAAGTCGTTCTTCCGCTACGTCCAGGCCGAAGCTCCCGAGCAGATCGCGCAGGCCCGGCAGGTCCTGGGCGTCAAGGCCGCCCACGCCCCCGAGCCCTCCATCGGCTACCTGCCCCTGGAGGCGGTCGGGCTGCTGCTGGAGCACGCCAAACGCCGCGGGCCACGCGACCTGGCGCTGCTGAGCACGCTCTACGACACCGCAGCCAGGGTCCAAGAGGCCTGCGACCTGTCAGTAGGGGACCTCCGCCTCGGCAAGCCCGCCAGCGCCACCCTGACCGGGAAGGGCCGCAAGACCCGGATCGTGCCGCTGACCCCGCAAGCGGCCGCGCTCCTCGCCCAGCACATCAACGCCCTTCCCCACAACTCGTCCGGGCCAGTGTTCGCCAACCGAGCCGGCCAGCGGCTGGGACGCGCCGGCGCCGCCTACATCCTCGCCAGGTGCGCCCACACGGCGCATGCCGAACGCCCCGAGCTCGTGCCCGAGAGAGTATCGCCCCACATGCTGCGCCACTCCAAGGCGATGCACCTGCTGGAGAACGGAGTCAACCTGATCTATATACGGGACATCCTCGGGCACGCCTCCATCGTCACGACCGAGGTCTACGCCAAGGCCAACCCGGAGATGAAGCGCCGAGCCGTCGAAGCGGCCGCCGCGAGGACCCTCGGGCCAAGCCGCTACGACCAGGCCGCCCGGCAAGACCTGCTGGCCTGGCTCCGCCAAGCGATCTGAGCCACGACGTTATGCGAAGAACCCGGCCCCCACCAACGCCCACCACCAACCCGAAACGTCAACGACTTCGCATAACCCAGGACTTCACATCAGACGAGAAGCCCTGCCAACTCCTGGGCCACGCCCGTGACGCGATCCCCGCCGCCCAGGCCGTGACCGCACGGAGAACTGCGAGTACGTGCGCCTGTGGGTGCCTGCAACTCCGACGCCTCACGCGGCGTGCGTGTACTCATGCAGGAGCCCGCCGAGTCGATCGTGGCGGACGATGTGTCCGCCCTGGTCGGCTGGCCCTGGTGGGAGGGCCCGTAGTGGTGCGGCCTGGCCGCAGGGATCGGTGCGGGCGGTGGGTGTTGTAGTGGGCCTCGTACTCGGTCAGCACGCGCCGCGCGTGTCCGCTGTTCAAGATGATCATCTTGTCGAGATGTTCACGACGGATACTGCCCACGAAGCGTTCCGCGATCGCGTTCGCCCGGGGTGCACGGACCGGGGTCTTGATGACGTCTGCGCCGACCGCGGTGAACACGGCATCGAAGGACGGGACGAACTTGGCATCGCGGTCGCGGATCAAGAATCGGACCCGAGAGCCTGCGGCCTCCAGGTCGGCCATCAGGTTGCGCGCCGTCTGGGTCAACCACTGCCCGGTGGGATGGGCTGTGACGCCGAGGATCCGCACGCGGCGGGTGGCGTGCTCGACGGTGAAGAGCACGTACAACCTGCGCAGGGCCACCGTGTCGATGTGGAACAGGTCGCAGGCCACGATCCCTTCGGCTTGAGCGGTGAGGAACTGCGACCAGGTCGGTCACGACCGTCTCGGCGCAGGATCCAGACCGTGAGCTCGCAAGATCGACCAGACCGTGGACGCGCCCACGCGGTGGCCCAGCGTGCACAGCTCGCCGTGGATGCGGCGGTAGCCCCAGCTCGGGTTCTCCACCGCCAGCCGCGTCACCAAGGCCCGTACCCCGGCCGCGATGGGCGGCCGTCCGGGACGAGTCGGGGTCGTCGTCCACCGTCGTGCGACCAGGCGGCGGTGCCACCGCAGGATCGTCGCCGGCGTGACGATCATCCCGACCCGACGAGCCGGCGGCAGCCGCATCGCCAGCACGGCGATCACGGCGCGGTCCGCCTATGACAGCCGAGGCCGCCCAAGCTGCCGTCGCAGCACCCCGAGCTGATGCCGAAGGACAAGGATCTCGACATCCTTGGCCGAGTCCGAACGGCCCAGCAGCGCCACGCCCGCCACCAGATGACGAGCGACCAGGTACCCGAACCGCAACCCCATGCCCGTGATCATCCCAGTCGACGCCACGGCCAAACACCCTGGTCAGCGGCAGTGTGTGCGAGTTTCCGGCACCCACAGGCCGCCGGGCCACCCGTCACCACGCCAGCGAGCCGTACACCCCCTGCGCCTCCTGAAGCGCCGCGACGTACCCCGCCCGGGCCGCTGCCCCGGCGGCAGCACGGTCGCGCACGGCCAGCAGGCCGCGCATCTGGTCGACCGAGACGTAGCCCTTGCGCTCCAGCCAGGACTCGAGCCCGCGCGTGAGCACCTCGACGTACGTCGGCCCGTGCCGCAGCAGCGCCGACGCGGTCATGACCACGTCGGCCCCGGCCAGCAGGTAGGCGACGACGTCCTCGGGGGACTCCACCCCCGAGGTCGCCGCGAGCGAGCCGCGCACCCGGTCACGGAGGATCGCGATCCAGGTCCGTGGCAGCCGGGCGTCCACCGGCGAGGACAGGGTCACCCCGGGTACCACCCGGATTGCCTCGGTGTCGACGTCGGGCTGCAGGAACCGGTTGAACAGCACCAGCCCGTCCGCACCGGAAGCGTCCAGGACCGTGGCGATCGCGCCGATCGAGGAGAAGTACGGGCTCAGCTTGACCGCCACCGGGATGGACACCGCCGCTCGAACCCCGGCCAGGATCTCCAGGTGGCGCTGCTCCACCTCGGGCCCGGAGAGCCCCTCGTCGCCGGGC
>Ga0209798_10000346_pt1 | contig 27095 bp, 20 predicted proteins | sample DOMMetBare3Fresh_FD_187475 | JGI IMG/M metagenome (GOLD analysis project Ga0209798, IMG submission 187475) | Wetland sediment microbial communities from St. Louis River estuary, USA, under dissolved organic matter induced mercury methylation -... | ecosystem: Environmental > Aquatic >... | reverse complement strand
GTGCAGGCGCTGATCGAGCGTGGCGTGATCGGCGACTTCCGAGCTGGCGAGGACGGCACGCCCGACATCCTGCGCTTCGGCTTCACACCGCTGTACCTGCGTTTCGTGGATGTCTGGGACGCGGTCGAACACCTGCGCCAGGTGCTGCACGACGGCGTGTGGCGCGCCGAGCGCTTCCAGCGCCGCGCCGCGGTGACGTGAGCGCACCGCCGCCCACCGAAGACCGCGCTCGTGCGGTGCACCGCGTGGTGGTCATCGGCTGCGGATTCGGCGGCCTCGAGGCCGTGCGCACGCTGGCGCGTTGCGACCGGGTCGACATCACGCTGCTCGACCGCACCAACCACCACCTGTTCCAGCCGCTGCTCTACCAAGTGGCCACCGCCGGGCTGGCCGCGCCCGCCGTGTCCGGGCCGATCCGCCACATCCTGCGCCGCGAGATGGCTCGCGGCCGGCTCACGGTGCTGCGCGCCGAGGTGGTGGACATCGATCCGGCCGCCAGCGTCGTCGTGCTCGACGATGGTTGCGACCTGCCCTACGACGATCTGGTGGTGGCTGCCGGCGCCACGCACAGCTACTTCGGCCATGATGCATGGGCGGTGCACGCGCCCGGGTTGAAGACGCTCGCCGACGCGTTCGACATCCGTCAGCGCATCATCGGCGCGTTCGAACGCGCCGAACGTTGCACCGACGCCGACGAACGCGACGCCTGGCTCAGCTTCGCGATCGTCGGCGCCGGACCGACGGGGGTGGAGCTGGCCGGCACACTGGCCGAGATCTCGCGCCACACGCTGCCGCAGGAGTTTCGCCACATCGATTCGCGTCGTGCGCGGATCGTGCTGATGGAAGGTTCGCCCCGGGTGCTGGCTGCGTTCGACGCGACGCTGTCGGCCGCCGCGCAGCGGCAGTTGCAGGCGATGGGCGTCGAGGTGCGCTGTGGCTGCCAGGTCACGGCCATCGATGCCGACGGCCTGAGCTTTGTCGAATCGGCCGGCCCACCCCAACGCCTGCCGGCGCGCACCGTGGTCTGGGCGGCCGGCGTGCAGGCGTCGCCGCTGGGGCGCGTGCTGGCCGAACGCGCCGGCGCCTTGCTCGACCGTGCCGGTCGCGTGGTCGTCGCCGCCGACCTGAGCGTGCCCGGGCAGCCGCTGGTCCAGGTCATCGGCGACCTGGCCAGCGCCACCACACCGGGCGCGCAAGGCCCGCGGCCAGTGCCCGGCGTCAGTCCGGCCGCCAAGCAGATGGGGCGCCACGCCGCGCGCAACATCGTGCGCCGCCTGCGTGGACAGCCGACCCAGGCATTCGTCTACCGCGATTACGGTGCGCTGGCCACCATCGGCCGCAAGGCGGCCGTGGTGCAACTGGCACTGCCGGGGTCGCACGCGCTGCGCTTTTCCGGCTGGTTCGCGTGGGTGTTCTGGCTGTTCGCGCACATCTGGTTCCTGATCGGCTACCGGAACCGCCTGGTCGTGTTGATCGACTGGGCGTGGAGCTACTGGACGTTCGCGCGCCATGCGCGCGTGGTCGCGCAACCGAACTCGCCCGCGAAAGCCCGCACGGATCGGGCCGCCGGCGACCGCGTCGCAGGGCACGGCGGGGCACCGGGCCCCTAGAATCGGTTCACCGATTTCGCCCGCGACCGTCCCACCCGGAGGGTCGCCACCACCAGGAGCCACACGATGGACAGCCGAGTATCCGTGCAGCGTGAACGCATCGAACGCGCGCGCGAAGCACTGATCCGCCATGGCGCGCAGGCCATGCTGGTGCCGTCGGCCGACCCGCATCTGTCCGAATACCTGCCCGAGCACTGGCAGTCGCGCCAATGGCTGTCGGGCTTCACCGGGTCGATGGGCACCCTGGCGGTCACGCTGGACCGCGCCGCGCTGTTCGCCGACAGCCGCTACTGGACGCAGGCCGAGGCCGAGTTGACCGGCAGCGGCATCGAACTGGTGAAGGTCCCCACCGGAGGCGCGACGAATCACATCGAATGGTTGGCGCAGCAGCTGAAGGCCGGGCAGACGCTGGCGGTCGACGGCCAGGTGCTGGGGCTCGCCGCCGCGCAGCTGCTGCGCACCGCGCTGGACGCGGCGGGCATCACGCTGCGCACCGACCTCGACCTGATGGGCGAAATCTGGCCCGACCGACCCGACCTGCCCCAACGCGCCGTGTACGCGCACCGCGCGCCCCACGCCGGCGCCGGGCGGGCCGAACGGCTGGCGCGTGTGCGCGAGGCCATGCAGCGACACGGCGCCACGCACCACTTCGTGTCGACCGTCGACGACATCGCCTGGATCACCAGCCTGCGCGGCGGCGACGTCGAGTACAACCCCGTATTCCTCGCGCACCTGCTGATCGATGAGCGCGCCGCCACGCTGTACGTCGGCGCGGGCAAGGTCGACGCGGCGCTGGCGCAGCAGCTCGCGGCCGACGGCATCGCGGTGGCCGACTACCCACGGGCGGCCGATGCGCTGCACACGCTGCCGGCCGGCGCCGTGCTGCTACTCGACCCGAAGCGCATCACGCTCGGCTTCCGGCAGATGGTGCCCGCAGCCGTGCGCGTGGTCGAGGCCATCAACCCCAGCACGCTGTTCAAGAGTCGCAAGACCGAGCTCGAGGCCGGCTTCGTGCGCGAGGCGATGGCCGAAGACGGTGCCGCGATGTGCGCGTTCTACGCCTGGTTCGAGCAGGCGCAGGGCCGCGAGCGCATCACCGAGCTGACGATCGACGAACGGCTCAGCGCCGAGCGCGCCAAGCGTCAGGGTTTCGTCGGCCTGAGCTTTTCCACCATCGCCGGCTTCAACGCCAATGGAGCGCTGCCGCACTACCGCGCCACGCCCGGCGCCCACGCGACGATCGAAGGCAACGGCCTGCTGTTGATCGACTCGGGCGGCCAGTACCTCGGCGGCACGACCGACATCACGCGCGTCTGGCCGATCGGCAGCATCACGGCGGCGCATCGGCGCGACTTCACGCTGGTGCTGAAGGCGATGATGACGCTGTCGCGCATCAGGTTTCCGCGCGGCACGCTGTCGCCGATGATCGACGCGATCGCGCGCGCGCCGCTGTGGGAGCATGGCCTGGACTACGGCCACGGCACCGGCCACGGCGTCGGCTATTTCCTCAATGTGCACGAGGGGCCGCAGTCGATCAGCCAGGCGCAGCCCGACCCCAACATGGCCATGCAGCCGGGCATGATCACCTCGATCGAACCGGGCGTGTACCGACCGGGACAATGGGGCGTGCGCATCGAGAACCTGGTGCTCAATGTCGCGGTCGAGACGCCTGAGGCCAACGCCTTCGGCGAGATGCTGGCATTCGAGACGCTGACACTGTGCCCGATCGACACGCGCTGCGTCGAGCGCACGCTGCTGCGACCGGATGAAGTGCATTGGCTCGACCGCTACCACCAGAACGTCCGCTCGCGCCTGCTGCCGCTGGTCGGCGGCGACGCCAAAGCCTGGCTGCTGGCGCGCACCGAGCCGCTGGCAGCCTGAGACGACTGGCCTTGTCCGATCGGATGGGCTGCGTGCCGATGGCGCCGCAACCGAATCAGCCCTTCTCGATCGGCGTCGACGTCGGCGGCACCAAGCTCGAGGCGATCGTGCTCGATCCGGCCGGCGTCGAGCGCTGGCGCGAGCGTGTGCCGACACCCCGCGCCGGCTACGACGCCATGCTGCGCGGGATCGTCGATCTGGCGCAACGCGCGCGGCAGTCGCTGCACGGCGCGCCGTGCACGATCGGCATCGGCGCGCCCGGCAGTTCGTCGCCGCAGGGGCTGATGAAGAACTGCAACTCGACCCAGCTCAACGGGCGGCCACTGAAGCGCGACCTCGAGCTGGCGCTCGGGCAGGCCGTGCGCCTGACCAACGATGCCAACTGCCTGGCGATGTCGGAGGCGACCGATGGTGCCGGCGCGGGCAGCGATGTCGTGTTCGCGGCGATTCTCGGCACCGGTGTGGGCGCCGGCATCGCCGTGCATGGACGCGTCCTGTCGGGTCCGAACGGCCTGGCCGGCGAATGGGGCCACAACCCGTTGCCCTGGTCGACCGAGCAGGATCCGCGCTGGCCCTGCTACTGCGGCCATGACGGCTGCATCGAGACGCTGGTCAGCGGGCCCGGGCTGGCGCGGGACCACGCCGCGCGCCACGGCGGCCAGCGCAGCGCCGAGTCCATCGCCGCCGGCGCGGCGGCCGGCGAACCCGAATGCGACGCCACGCTCGCGCGCTGGGAACACCGCCTGGCGCGCGCGCTGGCGCATGTGATCAACCTGCTCGATCCCGATGTGATCGTGCTCGGCGGCGGTCTGTCGCACATCGAACGCGTCTATCGCACCGTCCCCGCGCTGTGGCCGCAATGGGTGTTCTGCGGCGGCCTGCGCGACCCGGTGCGCACACGGCTGACGCGCAGTCAGCATGGCGATTCGTCTGGCGTGCGAGGGGCGGCCTGGCTGTGGCGCGACGCACTCGGTCAGCCGTCGCAGTCGGGCTGATGCTCGCGCTGCGCTGCGCCGACCTCTCGCTGCGTTCACATCTGCCGGAAGACGTGCAGGAAGCTGCGGCTCACCGGCAGCGTTTCGCTGCGGCCGCGCAACTGGATGTCGGCGGTCTCGTTCGCGCCGCGCGTCACCTGCACCACGTGGCGCAGGTTCACGATCACCGAGCGGTGCACCTGCACGAACTGCTCGGGGTCGAGCTCGTCGACCAGTTCGCGAATCGGCTTGCGAATCAGCGCCTCGCCGCCCTCCCACACGACGAGGGTGTACTTCTCGTCGCTGCGCAGGTACGCCACCTGATCGACGGCAATCATGCGCACCGTCGCGCCCACCGAGGCGCGGATCCACTGCATGCGGGCCGGCGGCGACGCCTGCGCGCGCAGGCGACGCGCCAGCTGCTCCAGCGCCGCATCGACGCCGGCGTCGGAGGACGACGCCGCGCGATCGGCCAACCGCTGCCGCAATCGCGCCACCGTGGCGGCCAGGCGCGCCTCGTCGAGCGGCTTCACGACATAGTCGATCGCGCCTTGTTCGAAGGCCTGAACGGCGTACTGCTCGAACGCCGTGACGAAGACGATCTGCGCCCGCGCGCCGATCGCCTGCGCCGCATCGACGCCGTTCATTCCCGGCATGTGCACGTCGAGGAACACCACGTCGGGCTTGTGCAGGTCGAACATCTCGACGGCCTCGCGGCCGTTGCGCGCCTGCGCGGCGATCACCAGCTCGGGCCACTGCCGCGCAAGGTGGGTGCACAGGTGCTCGCGCAGAAGCGGCTCGTCGTCGGCGATCAACGCACTCGGCGTCGTCACGCCGGCACCTCGAACGACAGCTCGGCGCGCACACCGTGCGGCGGGTTGGGCAACAGCTCGAGCCGTGCCGAGACACCGAACACGCCCTGCAGGCGCGCCCGCAGGTTGGCCAGGCCGGTGCCCGGCGCGTCCGTGCCGCGCAGACCGATGCCGGTGTCGGCGACCCACAGCTGCACCCGGCCCGATGACGGGTCGCGACGGCCACCCACGTCGATGCGGCCGCCCTGCTCGCCGGGATCGATGCCATGCCGGATCGCGTTCTCCACCAGGGTCAGCAGCGCCATCGGCGGAAAGCGCAGGCCGAGCAGCGTGGCATCGACCTCGACCGCATAGGTCAGCCGGTCGGGCATGCGCAGGTGCATCAGGTCGAGGTACGAGCGCACCAGGCTCACCTCGTCGGCCAGCGTGGCCTGGGCGGCTTCGTGCAGCCGCGGCAAGGCGGCACGCAGGTAGGCGATCAGGCTCTTCAGCACCGGCGCGGCGCGCGGCGACCCGCTGTCCACCAGCGCCTGCACGTTGGCCAATGTGTTGAACAGGAAGTGCGGCTCGACCTGCGCCGCCAGCACGCTCAGCCGCGCGTCGAGTGCCTGGCGCTCGAGCTGGCCGCGCTCGATCTCGAACTGCAGGGCTTGCGACCGCGCCTGCGCATCACGCTCGCGATACAGCGCACCGAGCGCCACCACCAGGCCGACCACCAGCGCACAGCCCGCGATCCACAGGAAGCCCATCACGCGGTACGGGTTCTGCATGAAGGCGGAGACGTCCCCGCTCATCACGATCAGGTAGACCACCAGCGTCGCCACCGGCGCCGCCATCGCCACCGCCACCGTCTGCAGCAGCCAACGTGGCACCAAGCGCTGGCGCCAGATGCCGGCGACGTGGAACACCAGCACCAGCACCAGCGCGACGAACAGCGTGCGCCCGAGCAGCGCCGGAAACGGCGTCAGGAAGATCGGGTTGAGCAGCAGCGCAACCGTGATGGCCAGGCCGATGGCCCAGCCGACGCTGCCATGGTTCAGCTCGCGCAGGAAGCGCTGCCAGAACGGCGCGGATGCGTCCGCGGGTGCCGCAGGCGTCGTCGAACTCATGGCCCCACGATAACCGCTGCCTGCGCAGCTTCCAAGCCGCGACGGCCTGCGGAGCGACGGACGACGGCCGGCGCGGTGCGGAGCGCCGGAAACGGCGCCCCGCGCGCCGCCGGCGAACCCTTCAGGCCCCGGCGCGCTGCATCGGCGCGGTCAGCGCCTGGCGCAGCGAATCGGCGCTGTCCTGCAGGTGGGCGCGCGCCTCGGCGCTGAGGCCCTTGCGCAGCGACGCGCTCTGGATACGGCCGAGCAGATCATGCGCCTGGGCGCGCACCAGCGAGCGCGCATCGGCACGGGTCAGCGCGCCGGGACGCAGCAGCTGCGCGGTCAACCGGTTGGTGTACTCGCGCTGCAGCTCGCGACGGCTGCTGACGATGTCGCTGCCGCCGCGCAGTTCGCTCCACACCTCGTCGGCCACGCGCTGGTAAAGCTCCGACAGGCGCAGCGTCGGCCCGCTGACGTCGGCCTTGCCCTCGCTGTCGAGCAGTCGCTGGGCCACGCCATCGTTGATCAGCGCGCCGAGCAGCGCCCGCTGCATGTCGAGCACCACGCTGGACAGCGAGTAGTCGGTGCTCACCGAACCTTCGCCGCTGAACAGCGCATCACGCCGTTCCTGGAAGCTCGGCGCCATGCGCCGCTGCAGCGCCGGCGACAGCACGAAGCTGTCGGCCGCGAGCACGCCGCGCGCCAGCACCTCCAGCGCCTCGCGCTGGGTGGCCGAGCTCACCGGCACCAGCGGATCGCGCCCGCTGCCGGGGAAGTCGCGCAGCGTGCGCACGCCACCGATCTGGCGCGCCAGGATGCCCGACGCCCGCGCCGCGTCGCGCAGCGCAAAGCCGATCGAGCGACGCAGCACCGAATAGTCCTCGGTGGGCTTGAGCTCACGCCCTTCCTGCCGGCGGATCAGGTCGTGCGCGATCTCGAATCGCTTCTTCGCAAACGCCACCGGGTCGCTGCCCAGATCGAAATGCAGTGACTCAGGGTCGATGCCCAAGAAGTTGTCTTCATCGGTGCCGTAGGCCAGCTGCGGCTCGTTGCTGCGCGCGGCGACGCGCTGCAGCTCGGTGCGCTCCTGATCGGCGGCGATCGGCTTGTAGCCGTATTCGATCGCCCAGTAGTCGTACGGACCGAGAGCCAGCTGCCAGGCGTTGGTGGTGCGTTCACCCGGGCGACTGAGGTTGATCGGCGCGTACTCCATCACCGATCCGGCCAGTCCGTTGGTGCGGGTGAACTCCGGGTCGGACAGCTGGGCGTCGGTGTAGACGCGCGAGCTGCGGAAGTTGTGGCGCAGGCCCAGCGTGTGACCCACCTCGTGCATCGTGGTGTCGGTGAGGTAGTCGAGCACCCACTGCTGCGCCTCGGCGCTGTCGGGCTCCAGTTCGCCGCGCGCTTCCAGCACGTCGATCGCGTAGCCCAGCTGCTCGGCGGCGAAGTCGGCATGACGGCACTGCTCGGCCTCCAGGCCGCCGCTGGCAGCGCGTTGGGCCATCAGCTCGGCCAGGCGCTCGTCGCTGCTCGACTGCATCAGCGCAGGCCAGTCGACCGACACGCGCGAAGCGAGCACCTGCGCACGCAGCGCGCGCACGCTGCGCGACGACAGGCTCTCGAAGCCGATGTCGGCATCGAGGATCTCGCCGCTGCGCGGGTCGATCTGGCTCGGGCCGATGGCGCCGAACTGCGGCACGGCATTCGTCATCCACCGCACCGAGGCCACGCCCACGTCGAGGGTGTCGAAGTCGGCGTCGTCTGGTTGCACCTTCACGACCACCGCGTCTTTGAAGCCGATGCGTTCGAACGCGCTGTTCCAGGACAGTATGCCCTTCGTGATCGCGTCGCGGTACTTCAGCGGGATGGTGCGATCGAGCCAATAGGTGATCGGCTTGACGGGCTCGGACAGCGCCGCGTTCGGGTCCTTCTTCTCGAGCCGCCAGCGGTTGATCACATGCACCCGCGGCGTGCGCGACAGGTCGTCGCTGAAGTCCTGCTGCACCGTGTCGAAGTAGCCGACCCGCGCATCCGCCAAGCGCGGCTGCATCGGCTTGTCCGGCAGCTGCGCCAGCGAATAGTGCAGCCCGAGGAACAGGCTGCGCGCGTCGGGCACTGCCGACGGCACCGACGGCGCCGGACCCGGCGAGCCGGGCTGCGCCTGCGCGATGCCGGCCGTGGCGTAATGCGCCAACACCTCGAACACCACCTGATCGGGCTTTCCGCGCACCGACGTGATGGCCGAGTTGCGGCTGTCGAACGCGTAACCCTGGCGGTAATTGCGCTGCAGCGCGATGCCCAGGCCGAGCAGGTCATTGAGGAACAGTGCGTTGGCCTCGATCAGCACCGACTTGCGCTCCGGGTGCGCCTGGCTCGCCACCGCGGTGGAGGCGATCAGGCTTGGCGAGAAGCCCGCCTGCACCGCGCGACTTTCCGGCGTGCCCGGATTGGCCCGGTACTCGGTGTTGCGCGCGATCAGCTGCACCTGGTTGTGCACGCGGCGGAACTCCACCAGCTGCTGTCGTCCGTAGCGTCCGTAAGGGCCGACCATCGAGCCACCGAAGAAGCCGGCCTCGCCGATGCCTTGCGCGATCTTGGGCGCCAGCAGCATGGGCTTGCCGAAATCCTCAGGCGCGAGCTCGATCCAGACCTTCTCGTCTTTCTGCCAGGCGGCCAGGAAACCGTCCAGCTTCTTGGCATCCTTGATCACCGCGGCGAACGGCTGCGGCTGGCCGGGCGCAGGAGGTGTCGCGGTGGGCGCGGCGCCCGACGCGGCAGAGGCCGGTGCGCTGGCGGCTGCTGGGGCGCCCGCAGCGGCGGCTGCGCCGCCGGCCGAAGCGGTGCGGACCGGCGTGGCGCCGCTCGTCGCCACCGGCGCGACAGCGCATGCAGTGAGCAGCCCCGTGGCCGCCACGCCCACAAGAATTCGGAGATCGAGAACGCAGTTGGATGCCATGGTGTACTCCGATTGCTCGCGCGACGGTGGCCGCACGCGTTGAACCTTGGAAACTGGGCCGTGGCCCGGATTGCCGCCAATTGTGGGGCAACGCAGGATTTCCCCGCGCCTGGCTGGCAACGGCCGGCCGCAGAGCCGGTAGTGGTTCTCGGATGGAGCGCCTGTGCGCAGCGCTGGCAACGTTTGCCGCGACGGCTTCGCGCCGACATCCGGCCCTGGCCCGGCCGCGACCCCCTCTGCGCTACTTCAGCGCCTTGAAGCGCAGCCGGTGCGGTCGTGCGCCGTCCTCGCCGAGGCGCCGCACCTTGTCGGCCTCGTATTCGTGGAAGTTGCCGGCAAAGAACACCCAGCGGCCTTCGTCCTCGCAGGCCAGGATGTGGGTGGCGATGCGATCGAGAAACCAGCGGTCGTGGCTGATCACCATCACCGAGCCGGCGAACTCGAGCAGCGCGTCTTCCAGCGCGCGCAGCGTCTCGACGTCGAGGTCGTTGCTCGGCTCGTCGAGCATCAGCACGTTGCCGCCCTTGGCCAGCGTCTTGGCCAGGTGCAGCCGGCCGCGCTCGCCGCCGGACAGCTGGCCGACGCGCTTCTGCTGGTCGTTGCCCTTGAAGTTGAAGCGGCCGAGGTAGGCGCGGCTGGGCATCACGAACTTGCCCACCGTGATGTTGTCCAGGCCGCCCGAAACGTCTTCCCACACCGTCTTCTCATTGGCCAGGCTCTCGCGACTCTGGTCGACGAAGGCGAGCTGCGCGGTCTTGCCGATCAGCACCTGGCCGGCATCGGGCTTCTCGACGCCCTGGATCATGCGGAACAGCGTCGACTTGCCCGCGCCATTGGGCCCGATGATGCCGACGATCGCGCCGGCCGGCACCTTGAAGCTCAGGTTGTCGATCAGCACGCGGTCGCCGAAGCCCTTGGTGACGCCGTTGAAATCGATCACGTCGTTGCCCAGGCGCTCGGCCACCGGGATGAAGATCTCGTTGGTCTCGTTGCGCTTCTGGTATTCGAAGTCGCTCAATTCCTCGAAGCGCGCCAGGCGGGCCTTGCTCTTGGCCTGGCGCCCCTTGGCGTTCTGGCGCACCCACTCGAGCTCCTTCTTCATCGCCTTCGTGCGCGCGTCTTCGCTCTTCTGCTCCTGCTCCAGCCGCTGCTCCTTCTGGTCGAGCCAGCTGGAGTAGTTGCCTTTCCACGGGATGCCCATGCCACGGTCGAGCTCGAGAATCCACTCGGCCGCGTTGTCGAGGAAGTAGCGGTCGTGGGTGATCGCGACCACGGTGCCCGGGAAGCGCTTCAGGAAGATCTCCAGCCACTCGACCGACTCGGCGTCGAGGTGGTTGGTCGGCTCGTCGAGCAGCAGCATGTCGGGCTTGCTCAGCAGCAGGCGGCACAGCGCGACGCGGCGCTTCTCGCCGCCGGAGAGTTTGCCGATCTCGGCGTCCCACGGCGGCAGCCGCAGCGCATCGGCGGCGATCTCGAGCTGGTGGTCGGTGTTCTCGCTGCCGGCGCTGGCGATCAGCGCTTCGAGCTCGGCCTGCTCGGCGGCCAGCTTGTCGAAATCGGCATCGGGCTCGGCGTAGGCGGCATACACCTCGTCGAGACGCTTCTTGGCCTCGAGCACGCCGCCGATGCCCTGCTCGACGGCATGGCGCACCGTCTGGTCGGGCTCGAGCTGCGGCTCCTGCGGCAGGTAGCCGATCTTCAGGTTCGGCATCGCCACCGCCTCGCCCTCGATGTCATGGTCCAGGCCGGCCATGATCTTGAGCAAGGTGCTCTTGCCCGAGCCGTTGACGCCGAGCACGCCGATCTTGGCGCCGGGGAAGAAGCTCAGCGAGATGTTCTTGAGGATCTGACGCTTCGGCGGCACGATCTTGCCGACGCGGTTCATGGTAAAGACGTACTGGGCCATGGGGGCTCGCGGATTCGAAGGAGTTAACCCACTATTGTCGTCGTTCCGGCCGCCGAGGCACTGGCGGGTACAATGCGTGCAGCGACAGCGCCACCAGTCACGCCGTCGCGGTCGACTCCGACACCTTCGAATCCATCTGCCTTCACGACTGGTGCCCCGGCTTTGCCGCGCGGCAGCAGGCCGATTCTTTCAGCGCCCCTTCAAGCCGGGCGATCCATCGAATGAAATTCACCGACCTCGGCCTGGCCGAGCCGCTCCTGCGTGCCGTGCGCGAACACGGCTACGAAATCCCCACCCCGATCCAGGTGCAGGCCATTCCGGCCGTGCTGCAGGGCGGCGATCTGCTGGCCGGCGCGCAGACCGGCACCGGCAAGACCGCCGGCTTCGTGCTGCCGATGCTGCAGCGCCTGATGGCCGTAGCCCCCAAGCGCGACGGGCATTCACCAAGCGCGCCGCTTCGCGACGCGCGTGGCCGCGTTCCCATCCGCGCGCTGATCCTGACACCGACCCGCGAGCTGGCGGCGCAGGTGGAGGAAAGCGTGCGCACCTACGGCAAGCATGTGCCGCTGACCAGCATGGTGATGTTCGGCGGCGTCGGCATGCAGCCGCAGATCGACCGCCTACGCAAGGGTGTCGACATACTCGTCGCGACGCCGGGGCGGCTGCTCGACCACCATGGCCAGCGCACGCTCGACCTGAGCCATGTCGAGATCTTCGTGCTCGACGAGGCCGACCGCATGCTCGACATGGGCTTCATCCACGACATCAAGAAAGTGCTGGCCGTCGTGCCGGCCAAGAAGCAGAGCCTGCTGTTCTCGGCCACCTTCAGCGACGAGATCAAGGAACTGGCCGATCGCCTGCTGAACAAGCCGGCGCTGATCGAGGTGGCGCGGCGCAACGCGCCGGCCGAACTGGTGGCGCAGAAGGTGCACCCGGTCAGCCGCGACAAGAAGAAGGAGCTGCTGGCGCACCTGATCCTGACGGGTGACTGGCACCAGGTGCTGGTGTTCACGCGCATGAAGCACGGCGCGAACCGGTTAACCGAGTACCTGAACAAGCACGACATCACCGCAATGGCGATCCACGGCAACAAGAGCCAGAGCGCGCGCACCAAGGCGCTGGCCGACTTCAAGAGCGGCGATCTGCGTGTGCTGGTGGCCACCGACATCGCCGCGCGCGGCATCGACATCGACCAGCTGCCGCACGTGGTGAACTTCGAGCTGCCCAACGTGCCGGAAGACTACGTGCACCGCATCGGCCGCACCGGCCGCGCGGGTTCCACCGGTGAGGCGATCTCGCTGGTCTGCGTCGACGAAGAGCTGTTCCTGCGCGACATCCAGCGCCTGATCAACCGCGAGATCCCGCGCGAGACCGTGCGCGGCTTCGAGCCCGACCCCAGCGAGCGCGCCGAGCCGATCGTGCTCGGCCGCATGGTGATCGGCGTGCGCGGCCCGGGTGGTGGCGGCGACCGGCGCGGGCGTTCGGGTGGTGGTGGTGGTCGCAGCTCGCGCGATTCGCGCAGTGCCCCGCCGACCCGCAGCAGTCAGGGCCAGCCCTCGCGCGGACCCGGTGGATCGTCACCGTCGCGCGGACCCTCTTCAGGCGACCGCTCGGGCCGTGGCGGCGGCGGCGGCCGCAGCAGCGGCCGCTAGAACGCACTACTCGGACCATTCAAGTGGTCACCGCGGATCCGGCTCCGCCGGTGCGCTGGTGTCGCCGCCTTGAGGGGGAAGCGGCCGCAAGGCCGCTACGGGGGTGGAACTACTTCCCGTGCTTGGCAATCAGCGCCTGGGCGGCGTCCAGCAGCGCCTTGCCCTTGAAGCCGCGCTTGTCCATGTCGGCGACCCATTCCTCGTCGACGTGGCTGGACAGCTTGATGAAGTTCTCACGCTCCGACGCGGGAAACGTGTAGAGCGTGTTGCCGCGTTCGACCGCCGGCTTGCGCCCGACCGCGTCGTTGCCCTGCTGCGTCTTGCCGAGCCACGCCGACGTGGCCAGGCCCGAGTTGGCGTCGATCACCTTCTTCAGGTCGGGCGCCAGGCCATCGTATTTGGCCTTGTTCATCGCCATCACGAAGGTCGTGGTGTACAGCGCCGGGCCGTTGGTGTCGAACTCGCTGTGGAACTTGGTCAGCTCGTGCACCTTGACCGAAGGCACCACCTCCCACGGGATCACGCAGGCCTCGATGGTGCCCTTGCTCAGCGCATCGGGAATCTGCGGCAGCGGCATGCCCACCGGCGTGGCGCCCAGCGAGCCGAGCAGCTTGGTCACCTGGCGCGTCGGGCCGCGCACCTTCATGCCCTTCAGGTCGGCCGCGGTCTTGATCTGCTTGGTGGCCGAATGGAACATGCCCGGCCCATGCACGTGCAACGCCAGCACCTGGGTTTCCTTGAACTCGTCCGGGCACTGGGTCTGGAAGTATTCCCAATACGCCTTCGAGGTGGCCTCGGCGTTGTTCATCACGAACGGCAGCTCGAACACCTCGATGCGCGGGAACCGCCCCGCGGTGTTGCCGGGCAGCGTCCAGACGACGTCGACCACGCCGTCGCGCGCCTGGTCGTACAGCTGCACCGGGGTGCCGCCGAGCTGCATCGCCGGGTAGGCCTCGAACTTGATGCGGCCGCCGGAGTCCTTCTCGACCTTTTCCATCCATGGCTTGTGCATCGACAGCCAGACGTTGGACTGCGGCGCCATGAAGGTGTGGAACTTCAGCGTCACCGACTGCTGCGCAAAACCCGACAGCGCGGGGCCACCCAGCGCTGCCGCGGCGGCGCCTTGAATCAGGGAACGGCGTTTCATGAATGAGTCTCCTAACGACAAACCGGATTTACGGGAACTTAACCAACCTGCGCCCTGCGCGGGCTCGCGATTTCCACCTAGTTCAGAAACTTGACCAGCCACAACGAGATCGGCGGAAACAGCAGCAGCACGATGGTGCGGATGGTGTCGCTGATCAGGAACGGCATCACGCCACGGTAGCTCTCGCTGATCGGCACGTCGCGCGCCAGCCCGTTGACGATGTAGACGTTCAACCCCACCGGCGGCGCCAGCAGGCCGAAGCCCACCGTCATCAGCACCATGATGCCGAACCAGATCGCCACGCTCTCCTTGGGCATGCCGAAGTCCAGCCCCATGATCATCGGAAAGAAGATCGGGATCGTCAGCAGGATCATCGACAGCTCGTCCATCACCGAGCCGAGCACCACGTAGAACAGCAGGATCGCCGCCACCACCATCACCGGCGACAGGCCCCATCCGCCAACCACGCTGGCCAGCTGTGCGGGCACCTGCGTCAGCGCCAGCGATGCGTTCATCACGTCGGCACCGAGGAAGATCAGGAAGATCATCGCCGAGGCTTCGGCGGTGGAATAGAAGCACTGCTTGAACTTCTCCCAGGTGATCTCGCGCTTCACCAGCGCGGCCACGAAGGTGGCCGCCGCACCGACGGCCGCGCCTTCGGTGGGCGTGAACTTGCCGGTGTAGATACCGCCGAAGACGAGCAGGAAGATCAACGCGATCGGCCCGATGCCGGCCAGCGCGTGCAGCGTCAGCCGCGGCGCATCGTCTTCGTGCTCGGGCGCATGACCGGGCACCACGCGCACGTAGATCGCGATCGCCACCATGTAGCCCAGCATCGCGATCAGGCCCGGGATCATCGCCGCGGCAAACAGCTTGGCGATGTTCTGCTCGGCCAGGATGGCGTAGATCACCAGCGGCACCGACGGCGGAATCAGGATGCCCAGCGTGCCGCCCGCGGCCAGCGTGCCGGTGGCCAGCCGCCCGGAGTAGCCATGGCGGCGCATCTCGGGCAAGGCCACCGCGGTGATGGTCGCCGCGGTGGCCACCGATGAGCCGCAGATCGCGCCGAAGGCCGCACACGCCAGCACCGCGGCCATCGCCAGGCCGCCGCGAAAGCGCGACATCACCGCGCTGGCGAACTCGAACAGCGCACGCGAGATGCCGCCCTGCGTCGCGAAGTTGCCCATCAGGATGAACAGCGGGATCACCGACAGGTCGTAGCTGGCGAAGCGCGCGAACGCCTGCGCGTTCAGAAAGCTCGCCAGCGGCAGCCAGCCGGCCTGCACCACGTAGCCGAGCGAGCCGGCGACGAACATCGATACGGCGATCGGCGTGCGAATGGCCATCAGGACCAGCATCACGCCGAAGATCAGCAGCGTCAGCGTCAGCGGGCTCAGGCCGAGGTTCATCGGCGCACCCCGCGGCCCGCGGCCGGCGCTGCCACGCAAAAGCACTCGCGCTCGGGGCGGCCGTGCGCGCTCACGACGTCGGCCTCGGCGCAAAGCCGCGCCAGGCCTGCGCCAGGCCGATCGCCACGCACAGCGCCATCGGCGGAACCATCGCGGTGTAGATTACCCACTCGGGGAAGCCGATCATCATCGTGCTGGAGTGCGAGCGCCATGCGCTCTGCCCGCCGATCACCGTGCGCCAGGTCATCAGCGCCATCACGGCAGCGAACAGCAGCGCGCCGAACCGGTCCAGGAGTTCGTTGGTGCGGTCCGAGGTCCGCGAGGTGAAGAAGTCGACGATGATGTTGCCGCGCCGAAGCTGGCACCACGGCAGGAACAGCGCCACCGCGGCACCGGCCGCGGCCGCGGAAAGCTCGAAGTCGCCCACCACCGTCCAGCCGATGGTGTTGCGGCCGAGCAGGCTCACGCAAGTCATCAGCGTGATCACCGTCAGCAGCACGCCGGCGGTGATCGCGCACAGCTTGGCCAGTCGTTCGAGCAGCTTCACGTCCGTTGCTCCGTGGCGGGGGGCGTTGACACAGGTCAGTATTGGGTCGGCGGCAATTGGACCACGAGACCTTCGAGCCGCCCATCGAGCGCGATCTGGCAGCTCAGACGGCTGCAGGGTTGTCGCGGCGCGGCGGTCATCTCCAGCATCGCCGCCTCGTCGGGCGACGGCGCCGGCAGCCGGTCCGCCCAGGCCGCGTCGACGATCACGTGGCAGGTGGCGCAGGTGAGGCATCCGCCGCAGTCGGCGGCAATGCCGTCGATGCCGGCGTGCACGGCGGCGCGCATCAGGCTCTGGCCCGGATGGCCGGACACCGTGTGTCGCGTGCCGTCGTGGTCGATCAGGTGAACGCGCAGCATGTTCAGAAGCGGCTGAAATACTCGCGGCGCTGCCAATCGTCCTGGTCGTCGGCCTGCGCGTGGCGCTCGCACTCCGCTTGCTTGACGCGTTGCAGGCACCCGATCATCGGCGCGCCGAAGGCCTGCACCAGCGCCGCGTCGCCCGCCAGCTCGTCGAGCGCCTCCTGCAGGCTCGTCGGCAGCGCCAGCGCCGTGCCGGCGTAGGGTGCCGCGGTGGCACGACCGGCCTTCAGATCACGGTCGATGCCGTCGAGCCCGGCGTGCACCTGCGCGGCAATGTACAGGTAGGGGTTGGCGCTGGGTTCGCCGATGCGGTTTTCGATGCGCGTGGCGGCATCGCCGCATCGGCCCAGCACCCGCAGCATCGCACCGCGGTTGTCGCGACCCCACAGCACCGACATCGGCGCCAGCGCATTCGGCCGGAATCGGCCGAAGCCATTGATCGTCGGCGTGCAAAGCGCGGTCATGCCGCGCGCGTGCTCGAGCAGGCCCGCCAGGTACTGCTCGCCGACGCCCGACAGCGTGGTCGCCGCGTCGTCCGGCCCGGCACCCGGTGCCGGCGCATCGCGGCAGAACAGGTTGGCGCCGGTGGCCAGGCTCACCAGCGACTGGTGCAGGTGCCAGCCGCTGGCCATCACGTTGGGAAACGGCGGCCGGCACACGAAGCTTGCGTGGTAACCCGCGCGGCGCAAGGCCTGGCGCACGCCATTGCGAAACAGCACCATCTGATCGGCGGCGGTCAGCGCATCGGTGGCGTCGAACACCGCCTCCACCTGGCTGGGCCCGAGTTCGATCTCGAGCGAGCGCAGCGGCAGCCCGAGGCCCTGCGCGGTGCGCTGCACGATCGCCAGCGCTTCGTCGGCCATGTCGGCCCAGCCTTCGGCCAGCAGGTTGTAGCCCGGGTGGATCATCGACACGGCCGGCGGCTCACCCGGCCACGCGGCGCGCGTCGGGTCGAGCCGTGCATCGTCGATGCGGTAGATGTGGAACTCGACCTCGAGCCCGCAGCGCAGGCCCATGCCGCGCGCCGCCAGGCGCTGCAGCGCCGCCTGCAACACGCGGCGCGTGTCGATGGCCACCGGCGTGGCATCGTCGAACCACGGCTGCGCCTGCATCCAGCCGGTGCCGGCAGCCCACGGCAGCACGCGGAAACTGTGCGGATCGGGCAGCAGCATCAGGTTGTTGGCGAAGCCGAAACCCGGCAACTGTTCGCCAAGCGAGCCGTCGAACACCGGGTAGGCGGTGCGGTCCGACGTGTCCTTCAGCATCACGGTGCTGACCAGGCCGACGCCGCCGGCCAGCGCGTCGGCCACCGCGCCGATCATCAGCGTCTTGCCGCGCAGCACGCCGTGCAGGTCGCACCAGGCGATGCGCACGCGGCCGAGGCCTTCGTCGGCGATGCGTTCGAGCACCCGCTCGCACGCCGTCGCCCGCGGCACGTCGTGAATGCCGCAACGTTGGGCGAACGAGGTCATCCCCGCGCCTCGGCGCTCGGGGTGGCGGGGGTCGACGCGCCGCCCGAAACACCCGCGCCGGACTGCCGCCACGCGGCGCCGCGGTGCTTGGCGTCGACCTGTTCGCGCCAGAACGCCTCCCAGCGCTCGGCGGGCGCGATGCAGTCGATCGTGTCCGGGCCGCTCAGCGCGGCCGCCTGCTGCGCGTCCAGCGCCATCGGCGGGCGGCCGCCGGCGCGAACGGTCTCGATCGCCGACAGCAGCATCCGCCGGTGCGCCATGATGACCTTGTCGCTGGTGCCCAGATGCTCGCGGGTGCGGTCCTGGATCGCGCCCATGCTCTCCACCGCCCACTGGTCGTGCAGGTTGATGTCGTCCTCGCCCAGGCCGAGAAAGGTGCGCGTGCGCTGGTCCTCCGGGTCGAAGCCCCAGTTGTCGTGGCGCCCCTTCTTCGGGACGTAGTCGGGCATCGTCATCGTCGCCGCGCGCTGCGCACGCATGGTGTCCTTGTCCACCGGGTCGGCGAAGCTCGTGAAGAAGCTGTACCAGTAGGTGTGCGTGTCGTCGATCGGCACATGCATCTGCGTGATCGTCATCGTCGGCGACAGCGGGATCACGAAGGTGTGCGGAAAGACCGCATGCGTGATGCGCACGTGCGTCAGGCGCTCGTTGATCAGCCGCAGCGTGGTCAGCCTGGTCAGGCCCGGCATCACCTGCTCGTGGCGGATCTCGGGCGAGCACACCTCGCGCATCACGCGCGTCATCGGCCAGCGCTGGCCGTCGACATCGCCGACGCTGGCCGCGCGGAACTGCCGGCCATAGGCCTTGGCCGTCTCGGCGCCGTCCTCATCGCGTTCGAATCGATGCAGGAACGAGGTGTGCACCGGATCGATGCCGACCTCGAACGCCTGCAGCCAGTTGCACTGCCACATGCCTTTGAACGCGAAGCTGTGCGTCGCCGGCGCGCGAAAGCAGTCCAGCGCCGGCAGCACCGGAGGCGAGGCACCCTCGGGCCCGAGCCAGGCAAACACAACGCCCGCGCGCTCGATCACCGGGTAGCAGCGCTGGCGCACCCGCTGGCACAGCGTGGAGCCCATCGGCTCGGCCGGCGTGTCGAGACAGGCGCCGGTGGCGTCGAACTTCCAGCCGTGGAACGGGCAGCGCAGGCCGTCGCCCTCGTGCCGAGCGAACGCCAGGTCGGCGCCCCGGTGCGGGCAGGCGCGGTCGAGCAGGCCCCAGCGGCCGCCCGCATCGCGAAACAGCACCAGATCCTGCCCGAGCAGCCGCACGGCCTTGACCGGCCGATGTGCCATGTGCGCATCGATGCGCGGATCGAACTCGTCGACCAGCGCCGCAGGCTGCCAGTAGTGGCGCATCAGCTCGCCGCCGGGCGTACCGGGGCCGACGCGGGTGATCAGTTCGTTCTGTGCGGCGTGCATGCTGTTGCGCCAGTCTAGGCAGGGCGCGCTGACCGAACAAGCTGCGGAAACCGCGGGGGTCGTCAACCCCTTGATCAAACCGGGTTGAGTCCGCTTGACGAGGGCGCGCAGAATGGCCGTATGGCCCAAGCCGGTTTTGCCGTCCCAGCGCGTCGTCGCAGCGCCGCCGTCGCGGGAGCGACCGGGCTCGTCGGCCGGGCGCTGATCCAGCTGCTGCTGGCCGACCGGTCGGTCGGCACGGTGCACGCACTGGTGCGAAACCCGTCCCCCGCGTTGGCAGTGCTCAGCGGCGTACAGCAGGTGGTGGTCGACTACGCCGCCGGGCTGGGCGCGCTGCCGGCCATCGACGATGCCTTCTGCTGCCTGGGCACCACGATCAAGACCGCCGGGTCGCAGGCAGCGTTTCGTGCCGTCGACCACGACGCGGTGCTGGCCTTTGCGCGCGCCGCGCGCCAGGCCGGCGCGACGCGGTTGGGCGTGGTGTCGGCGCTCGGGGCCAATGCAAGCTCCGGCGTGTTCTACAACCGTGTCAAGGGCGAGATGGAAGCGGCGATCGCCAACCTTGGCTTCGACAGCGTCATCATCCTGCGCCCGTCACTGCTGCTGGGCGATCGCGAGGCGCTGAACCAGCCCACACGGCCGGGCGAGCGGCTGGCCGCCGCAGTGACCGGGCCGCTGGGGTGGCTGATCCCCAAGGGCCTGCGGCCGATCGAGGCCGGCACGGTCGCGCGCGCGCTGCTGCGCGCGATGCAGCAGGCCGAGCCCGGCGTCTGGCGCTTCGATTCCGCCGCGCTGCAGGAGCTCGGCCGCGCGGGCTGAGACACCAGGTCATGCAGATCCAGTTTCTCGGCGCGGCCGACACGGTCACCGGATCCAAATACCTGGTCGAGGCCGCCGGCCAGCGCATCCTGCTGGACTGCGGCCTGTTCCAGGGCTTCAAGTGCTTTCGCGAGCGCAACTGGGCACCGCTGGCGGTGGACCCGCGCTCGATCGACGCGGTCGTCCTCAGCCATGCCCACCTCGACCACAGCGGCTACCTGCCGGTGCTGGCGCGGTCGGGCTTCACCGGGCCGGTCTACGCGACGCCGGCCACGCGCGCGCTGTGCGAGGTGCTGCTGATGGATGCGGCACACCTGCAGGAGGAGGACGCACGCCGTGCGAACCGCTACCACACCTCGCGCCACGCCAAGGCCCTGCCCCTGTTCACGCGCGCCGATGCGCAGCGTGCGCTGGCGCGCTTTCGCGCGCTGATGCCCGGGCGCGATGCGACGATCGGGCCGCTGCGCGTGCAGTTCACGCCGGTCGGACACCTGCTGGGCGCCAGCGCGGTGACCGTGGTCGAGCGCCAAAGCTGCCTCGTGTACTCCGGCGACCTCGGCCGGCGCGACGATCTGCTGATGCCGCCGCCGGCGCATGTGCAGCGCGCCGACACGATGATCGTCGAATCCACCTACGGCAATCGTCGCCACCCTGTGAGCGACCCGGGTCCGATCCTCGGCGCGCTGGTGCGCGAGACGGTTCATCGCGGCGGCTCGGTCCTGATGCCGGCGTTCGCGGTCGGCCGCGCGCAGGCGCTGCTGCTGCTGTTGCAGCGGCTGAGGGCGGCGGGCGAAATCCCGCACAAGCTGCCGATCTTTCTCGACAGTCCGATGGCGATCGAGGCCACCAGCGTGTACCGCCAGTTCCGGCGCTTGCTGCGCGTGCCGGCGGCCGAAGTGGAAACGCTGTGCGATGGTGTGAGATTGATCACGACCGGCGCGCAGTCGATGCGCTTGTCGCGCTCGCGGTACCCGAGCGTGATCATCTCGGCCAGCGGCATGGCCACCGGCGGACGTGTGCTGCATCACCTGAAGGCGATGGCCCCGCATCCCCAGCACCACATCGTATTCGCCGGCTTCCAGGTCGGCGGCAGCCGCGGCGCCAAGCTGGTGGCCGGCGCCAGCGAGGTGAAGATCCACGGCGAGTACGTATCGGTGCGCGCCGAAGTGAGCACGCTCGAGGGCCTGTCGGGGCACGCCGACGGTGACCAGATCCTCGACTGGCTGCGGGCACTGCGCCAGGCGCCGAGCGAGACCTTCGTGGTCCATGGCGAGCCCGATGCCGCAGACACGCTGCGTCTGCGCATCCAGGACGAGCTCGGCTGGCGCGTGCGCGTGCCGCAGCACGGCAGCACCGTGTCGATCTGAAACCCCGGTTTCAAGTCGACGCCGCTGGACACAGCGTAACCGCGGCAATCGGAATACCGTGGCGGCATGAAGTCGATGTTGCAGACTGTATGGCAGGCGATGGAGCTGATCGTCAAGCGCGACGGTCGGGAGATCGACCGCCTGGCCGCCAGCGACATCGAGCGTGTGATCATCGTCTACCGCGACCGCGGCGCCACGCCCGGCGACCTGGCCTACGCCGTGGTGCGGACGCACGAACACGACCTGCTGTTCCCGCCCGAGACCGGCATCGCCGGGCGCGTGCATTTCGAGCGCCAGAGCTTCTGGCGGCAGCGCTGCTGCGTGTACTGGGCGCCGTTGGCCAAGGCCGCGCTGCCGAGCCGGTGGTGTCAGGGCCTGTGGATCCTGCGCCAGCGCAAGCCCGGCTTCGTGCGCCTGCCCCGCGCGGAGCTGGACTCCGTGATCGCTGGCTGGCCCCTCGAAGGGCCGCAGACCTGGGACGAGCGCAAGTGGGCACGCATCGAGCAGCTGCGACCGTTCGCCGCGCTGCGGGTGGTGCCGACGCCGACCGCGCCGCGCTGAGCCCTGCCGACGCTCAGCGGAATTCGCGTTCGCGCAGCCACTTGGTGGCGACCCACTTCTCGCCTTCGACCACCGGCGTGCCGGCGTGCAGCGTGCGGGTCACGATGTGCGCGCGGTCGTAGCTGAAGAACACCGCATTGCCGCGGATCGGCGCCACCTCCACGCCGACGTCTGGGAATGCGGTGCCGCCGCCCTTGGTCGGGGTGTTCAGGTACATCACGATCGTGCCGACGCGCTGGCCGCCGCGCTGCAAGATGGTGGGTGTGCCCGGTTGCGCCGGGTCGAAGTAGTCGTGGTGCGCCTTGTACTCGGCTCCCGGCCGGTAGCGCAGCACCTGCAGGCCCTCGCCGTTTTGCACCGGCCAGTTCACCAGCGCCGCGATCCGCCGCTCGATGCGGTCGCACAACGGGAACTCACCGCGCTCGAAGAACATGCCGTCGCTGGTGCGCGAGTGATGCACCTCGCTGCCGCCGCTGGGGTTGTGGACGGTTTCGGAGCGCGACAGCCGCGGCGTCGCGTGCGCGACCATCTGATCGCACTCGTCGTCGGACAGCAGCCCGCCGAAGACGATCAATCGCGGGCTGGCCATCGACATCAGGATCTGCACGTCGCGGTCGAGCGCGTGCACCACGCTGGGCGCGCCGGCCAGGTCGGGCCCGGGCACCGGCACCGGTGGCGGCAAGGCGTTGGCCTTGGCGTGATCCTGCAGGAACTGCTCGAGCGTGGTCTCGAGCGCGCTCATCGCGGTGTCCTCGTCCCAGCCGCTGGCGCGCATGGATTGCAGCACGTCCTCGGGCCGGCAGCCCGAACGTGCCTGCGCGACGATCCAGTCGCGCAGATCCTGGGTGATGGCTTGCGTGGTCATGCCGGTATTCTTGCAGCTCAAACGACACCGCGGCCGATCGGGATCGACAACCAGATGTGTCGGCGTTGCCGTGCCACAGCAACAAATCTTCACGCACAGGCCCATGCCCGGGCGTCAACTGCGCCCCGCGCGCGCCGTTGATCACGGGCGATCCAAGCGATCGACACCGATGATCCAACCATCCCAATCAGGAGCCAACCCATGAATCGCAACTCATTGATCGCCGCTTTGCTGCTTGCGGGCTGCGCCGGCGCATTTGCGCAGTCTCCGGCAGCCACGGTGCAGCGCAACGTCAACCAGGAAACGCGCATCGAACAGGGCCTGCAGTCCGGCGCACTCAACACGCGCGAAGCGGCGGCGCTGCAGCGAGAAGAGTCACGCGTCGATCGCATGCAGGCCAACGCATTGAAGGACGGCAAGCTCACGCCGGCCGAGCAGGCGCGGCTGAACGCAGCGCAAAACAAGACCAGCAGGGACATCTACGCTGCCAAGCACAACAACGTGACGGGCAACCCGCATTCGGCGTCGTCGCAGCGCATGCAGGCCGACGTGCAGCGCAACATCAATCAGCAGCAGCGCATCGAGAAGGGCATCCAGAACGGCTCGCTGACCAACCGCGAGACGGCCCGGCTCGAACGCGGCCAGTCGCGCGTCGCACGGGCCGAGGCGCGTGCGGGTCGCGATGGCCATGTCGGAGCCGGTGAACAGGCGCACATCCAGCAGGCCGAAAACCGCCAGAGCAAGCGCATCCATCGCCAGAAGCACGACGCGCAAGAGCGCCAGAACTGAACGACGCCTCGCTGCGTCGATGCCCGGCTCCACCGGGCATTTTTTTCGTCGCGGTCAATGGAAGTTGCGGCTGCGGGCCGCCAGCCCCTGCAGCATGGCCGAGTGGTCGACCAGCCGGCTGGCCACGAGGTGACGGACCTCGCCCTCGCATTGCCAGACGCCGTAGACGGTGAGCAGCGTCGAGGCCAGCAATGCCTGGCGCTGCTCGAGCACCACCTGCGGCCAGACGATCACGTTGACCGCGCCGGTCTCGTCCTCCAGCGTCACGAACACCACGCCCTTGGCCGTCTCGGGCCGCTGGCGGTGCGTGACCAGGCCGCTGGCGCGCGCGAGCTGGCCGTTGCGATAACCGCGCAGTACCGCGGCCGGCTGCACGCGAAACTCGGCCATCCGCTCGCGCAGCAGCGCCAGCGGATGGCTTTTCAACGACAGGCCGGTGGCGCGGTAGTCCGACAGCAGCTCTTCGCCCAGCGTCGGCGCCGCCAGTGCGGCCGCCGCCTCGCGCGTGCGCGTGCGTTGCAGCAGCGCGGTGGCGCGTGTGTCGATGCCGGCCGTGCTCCACGCGGCCTGGTGGCGATGCCCGGTCAGCGGCCGCAGAGCGTCGCCCTGGGCCAGCAGCTGCAGCGCGTGGGCGTCGAGCGCCGCGCCGCGTGCCAGATCCTCGACGCTGTCGAACGGCCCGGCATCTCGCGCAGCCACGAGGCGCAACGCCGCCGCCTCCTCGAAACCCGACAGCCGGCTGAAACCCAGGCGCACCGGCCACGACCCCTCTGCATCGGGGTCGGCCTCGAGCTGCGTGTGCCATTGACTCTTCAGCACGTCCACCTGCAGCACCCGCACGCCGTGTTCGCGCGCATCGCGCACCAGCTGCGCCGGCGCGTAGAAGCCCATCGGCTGGCTGTTCAGCAGCCCGGCAAGAAACGCATCGGGGTGATGGCGCTTCAGCCACGCGCTCACGTACACCAGCAGCGCGAAGCTCGCCGCGTGGCTCTCGGGGAAGCCGTATTCGCCGAAGCCCTCGATCTGCTTGAAGATGCGCTCGGCGTACTCGCGTTCGTAGCCCTTCTCGACCATGCGGCCGACCAGCCGCGCGTGAAACGGCCCGAGGCCTCCCTTGCGCTTCCACGCCGCCATCGCGCGGCGCAGCTGGTCGGCCTCGCCCGGCGTGAAGTCGGCGGCCAGGATCGCCAGCTGCATCACCTGCTCCTGGAAGATCGGCACGCCCAGCGTGCGCTCGAGCGCCCGGCGCACCTCGTCGCTCGGGTAGTCCACCGCCTCTTCGCCGCTGCGGCGCCTGAGGTACGGGTGCACCATGCCGCCCTGGATCGGCCCGGGCCGCACGATCGCGACCTCGATCACCAGGTCGTAGAAGTTCTTCGGCTGCAGCCGCGGCAGCATGCTCATCTGCGCGCGGCTCTCGACCTGGAAGGTGCCCACCGAGTCGCCGCGGCACAGCATCTCGTAGACGGCCGGGTCCTCGGCCACCACGCCCTGCGGACACAGCACGTCCTGCATGCGAAATTCGGGCACACCGAGTTTGCGCGCCACGAACTCCAAGGCGCGGCGCACGGCGCTCAGCATGCCCAGCGCCAGCACGTCGACCTTGATCAGACCCAGCGTGTCGAGGTCGTCCTTGTCCCACTGGATCACGGTGCGGCCGTCCATCGCGGCGTTCTCCACCGGCACCAGGCGCGAGATGTCGTCGCGTGCGATCACGAAGCCGCCCGGGTGTTGCGACAGGTGGCGCGGAAAGCCGATCACCGACTGCGTCAGCTCGACCCACAGCCTGCACACCGAGGACTCGGGGTCGAAGCCGTTCTCGCTCAAGCGTTCGGCGCTGATCTCGCGGCCGTCGAACCAGTGCTGGCCGCGCGCCACCGCAGCGATGCGATCGAGGTCCAGCCCCAACGCCCGGCCCATGTCGCGCAACGCCGAGCGCGGGCGGTAGCTGATCACGACGGCGGTGAGTGCGGCGCGGTGCCGGCCGTACTTGCGGAAGATGTACTGGATCACCTCTTCGCGGCGCTGGTGCTCGAAGTCGACGTCGATATCGGGCGGCTCGTTGCGCTCGGCGCTGACGAAGCGCTCGAACAGCAGGTTGGTGCGCGCCGGGTCGACCTCGGTCACCTGCAGGCAATAGCACACCGCAGAATTGGCCGCGCTGCCGCGCCCCTGGCACAGGATGCCCTGCTCGCGCGCCCAGTGCACCACGTCGGCCACGGTGAGGAAATACGGTTCGTATTTCAGCTGGGCGATCAGCGCCAGCTCGTGCTCGATCGTCGCGCGCACCCTGGCCGGCTCACCGGCAGGGAAACGCCGCTTCACGCCCGACTCGGTGAGCGCGCGAAGCCAGCTGGTGGGCGTGTGGCCGGCGGGCACGATTTCCTCCGGGTACTCGTAGCGCAGTTCGTCGAGCGAGAAGGCGCAGCCGGCCGCGATGCGCACCGACGCCTCCAGCCACGCTGGCGGCACCAGCTGTCCCAGACGCTGGCGCGAGCGCAGGTGCTGCTCGGCGTTGGGCTCGAGCGCGAAGCCGCATTCGGCCACCGGCTTGTTGATGCGCGTCGCGGTGAGTGCGTCCTGCAAGGGCTTGCGCGCGCGGGTGTGCATCAGCACGTCACCAGCGGCCACGATGCTCAGGCCGGTGAGCCCGGCCACGCGCTGCACGGCCTCGACCAGCTGGGCGTCGTGTGCGCGGTGCAGCAGTTCGATCGCGATGGCACACCGCTCGGGGCCGAACCAGGTCTTCAGCCACATCGCGTGCGCGAACAGGGCCTCCACCGGCTGCGTCGCCACCGGCACCAGCAATGCAAAACAGTCGGGCAGACCGGCCAGGTACGGCGCGTGCGGAACGCGGCCTTCGAGGTCGCTTTGCAGCGCGCGGTAGCTGCCCTTGTCCGCACGGCGGCGCGCCACCGTGATCCACTGCGACAGGTTGCCGTAACCGCGCCGCGATTGCGCCAGCAACACCAGCCGCGGGCCGGGTTCGACACCGGCCGTGGCGCTCGTCAGACACACCTGCGAGCCGACGATCAGGTGCAACCCGAGCCGCTTGGCCTCGCCATGCGCACGCACCACGCCGGCCAGCGAGCACTCGTCGGTGATCGCCAGTGCCGTGTAGCCGAGCGCATGCGCACGCGCCACCAGCTCCTCGGGATGCGAGGCGCCGGTGAGAAAGCTGAAGTTGCTGCGGCAGTGCAGTTCGGCATAGGCCGGCAGCGGCCGGCCCCGCGGTGCCGGCGCCGACGGCGTTGCACCGCCTCGCGCGACGGAGGCAGCCATGTCTGGGGGATATGACGGTGAATGAAGACTGGTTATTTATACAGTATTCATCCACGGGATGCCAGCGCCGATGTCCGGGCGGCGACGCGCAGAATTTTCCGCAGCCGCCGATTCCCGGCGCAGCGGAGCACACCATGCAAGCCAGAGTCACCCGACGCGCCATGATCGGCGCCGC
>Ga0209798_10000345_pt1 | contig 27156 bp, 22 predicted proteins | sample DOMMetBare3Fresh_FD_187475 | JGI IMG/M metagenome (GOLD analysis project Ga0209798, IMG submission 187475) | Wetland sediment microbial communities from St. Louis River estuary, USA, under dissolved organic matter induced mercury methylation -... | ecosystem: Environmental > Aquatic >... | reverse complement strand
GTTTCTGACCTAGTAGCAAAAGGCGGCTTCCCACAATTACTGTTGGCACCGGTTAATTTCGATGCCTTATACGCCCAGCATCTGCAACAATTACAACCCCCAAGGTCAGAAACCATCAATTAAGGCAGTGGTGTATAGAAAAATCGCCATACTGGGTGCAGGCTCCTGGGGAACGGCTCTTGCCATTCTGGCGGCCAGAAATGATTGTCCAACCTTGTTATGGGGACATAACTCAGAACATATTGCCGCCCTTAGACGGGATCGACAAAATAAGCGCTATTTACCTGAACTATTTTTTTCAGCCAATCTGTCTGTTACATCCGACCTAGCAGAAATTGGTGCCTTCAGTGATCTTATTCTTGTATGCGTCCCCAGTCATGCTTTCAAGGATACATTAATAAAATTAAAACCTCATTTGAGCCAGAATGCCAAAATCGCCTGGGCAACCAAAGGCTTTAATCCCGCAAGCGGCGCGCTGCTCCATGAAATAGTCGCCGAGCTCTTTACGGCGCAGACTCCGTCCGCCATTCTTTCAGGGCCGACTTTCGCCCGCGAAGTGGCTGCTGACCTGCCAACCGCTGTTACCATAGCCTCATCCCATCCGAATTTTGCCAATCAATTGGCAAGCACCCTGCATAGCAGGCGATTTCGGACCTATACCAGTTCAGACATAATTGGCGTAGAAGTAGGTGGCGCAGTAAAAAACGTGCTGGCTATTGCCGCCGGTATTGCCGATGGCCTTGGTTTTGGCGCCAACACTCGGGCTGCCTTGATTACCCGAGGCCTTACCGAAATTATTCGTTTAGGCGTAAAACTAGGCGGCAAGCAAGAGACTTTTATGGGGCTCTCAGGCCTTGGTGATCTTATTTTAACTTGCACGGACAACCAATCCAGAAACCGGCGTTTCGGCTTGGCATTAGGCCAGGGGAAAACCATAAAAATCGCGCTTGAAGAAATTCAACAGGAAATCGAAGGCATTTCGGCAGCCAAAGAAACCTTTCTTCTGGCAAAAAAATACACCATTGAGATGCCGATTACCGAACAGACCTTTCAGGTTTTATATGAAGAATTGGCGCCATTGGACGCTGTAAAAAACCTGCTGGCCCGCGAGCAAAAATCCGAGTATCAATATGGTAAGCCTTAAGAAATGATAATTTAAGTTATTGATTAATTTTTTGCTATAAAGGTCATGAGAATATTCAGCGGAAAACTAAATTAAAACCACGAAATACAAAAAGTTTCAATATATTGAACCACTTAATTATGCTCCCTGATTTTCCGGCCAGGGGCAAGAAGCTCTCAGCACAAAAACCGGAATTGAGATAGTGCAGTACGGGTTTCGTTAATGCCCCCGCGACACAGTAATATGGTCCCGCGCCAGCTTTAAAACAACTCTTAGATCAATTCATCTTAATTTATTGAGCGTATCATCAATGAACAAACCGAAACAGCATCGCATAATAACAATCGCCGGAATAACGTTTCATCATCCGGTAGCATTCTGGTTCGGAGTAATGGCAGTAACAACCGGAGTCATTTTGCATCTTCCAATGTACCTGATGGGCAAGGGTATGGGCTACAAACTCGTCGGCATGCCTATGGATATGCCAATGATGATCGGAATGGCAGCCATCATTGCGGGTCTGGCCTCCAGTCTGTATGGCTTATACCCAGAGACAACCGCAATGAATGCCGAAATGACATCGACAGTCCGGGTGAGTGCCCTTGATGACGCGTCTCTGAATGCAACCCATGCCGGTCTGCTGTTGGCGATGGCAATCGCCGTGATGATCGATATCATGAAGCCAACTGCCCTGGCATTTGTCATGCCGGGCATGACGGTTGAATATGGACTCAAATCGCCCTTGAATCCGAATGGAATATTACCGGCGGCATGGGTCCCACTTGCTGGCATCACAGGAACCGTTATAGGCTCCTTTCTCTGGGGATGGTTAGGAGACAAGATTGGACGGCGCGCTTCGATCCTGTATGCAGGCATAGGTTTTATCGGTACTTCGATCTGCGGGGCGATGCCCAATTTTTACTGGAATCTTATCATGTGTTTGCTCATGGGTCTGGCAGTAGGCGGCATGCTTCCTATCTGCTATGCACTGCTGGCTGAAACTATCCCATCCCGTCACCGTGGTTGGCTGATGATCCTAATCGGAGCCGACATTGCCGGCGCCTATATTCTTACCAGTTGGATCGCCGTGGAACTAGTACCCATATACAGCTGGCGCATCTTGTGGTTGATTGGCCTGCCAACCGGAATGCTGTTCATCATGCTCAACCGATGGATTCCCGAATCGCCGCGATTTCTGCTCATCAGCGGGAGGGTAGCCGAGGCGCGCGCCGTGATGGAGCGCTATGGGGCCGTGGCCATCGAGGAAACGCAGTCGAGGCTCCATACCGAGGCGATAACGAAGAGTCAATGGCGCCAGCTTATAAGTCCGCAATTCTTTGGACTTACTTTAGTAGTCGGTACCCTTGCCCTCGGATCAGGACTGGTATTATTCGGCTTCAATCTCTGGATTCCAACCAACCTTCGCAAACTTGGCTTTGCCGATGCTGACACTGTTCTTCGAAATGCAGCACTAATCGGCTTTCCATTAATTTTTTTGGTGGCATGGATGTATGGTTTTTGGAGCAGTAAAAAAACCATCATCATTCTTAGCTCAATCATAGCGACGGCCTTATTCGGTTTTGTCATTGCAGGTGATTTGATAGCGGAAAACCGGATACTACTGTATTCGTTACTCGTATTACCAATTTGGGGAATCAGTTCGATGGTTGCCGCTCTTTCAGTCTACAGCTCAGAGATATATCCGACCCCTATCCGGGCGCGTGGAACGGGATTCTCCGCCGGCGCGAGCAAGATAAGTGGTATTGTAATAATCGCTCTGGTTGCATTCGGGATCACTGTTCCCTCCGTCTCGACGGTCGCACTAATTGGCGCAATTCCTATGGCACTAGCGGTCATCCTGGTTGCCATCTTTGGGGTGGAAACGTGTAAACGCCCCCTAGAGGAGATTTCTAAAGAAAAGCTCAAGTATGTAGTTCAGAATCAGCGGCATCTGTAAAAACCAGGCTGCGGTTGTTTTATTCAACCTGAAGCTGATGCCAGCAAAAAGAATAATATTTTACTCGAACGGATCGTCATGTTTTTCCTTGCCACCACGAACTTGAATAAAACCATGCAAGCCACGTTTGGACTTGATTGCGAGCCAATCTTTCAACAGTCTTAATTCCTCGGTTTCTTCCAAATTATCCAGGCCCTGTTTGTTTTTCAACAGACGGAATGCCGCTGACAGCGTGTTGTAACGAGTTCCCATGATACCAGCACGCCTTAATCCAACTGTATTTAACCGATAGTGTTTGGCAGGCCTTCCACCGATCAACATGAAAGGAATCACGTCCTTGTTAAGACCCGTCGTGCCCTGCACTATTGCATAAGAACCGATCCGGCAAAACTGATGCACAACAACGGCGCCGCCCATGAAAACCCTGGCCCCTACTTCCACATGGCCGCCAATGGCAACATTATTGGCGAATATCGTACCATCTCCGATGCTGCAATCGTGCGCGACGTGACTGTTATTCATAAAGAAGCAACCTGAGCCAATGCGTGTCTTGCCATTTTCCTTAGCTGACCGGTGCGCCGTGAAACCCTCTCTAAAGACGTTGTTGTCGCCGATGCTGAGCCACGACACCGTTTCATCGTTGAAGCTGGTGTCTTGCGGAAGTCCACCCAACACGGCATGCGGCGATACAATATTTCCTGCGCCCATCTTGACATAGCGATGCACGACAGCATGTGCGCCTATCTGGCAGTTAGCGCCAAGTTCTGCGCCGGTTTCGATAACGGCAAAAGGGCCTACAGTGATAACATCAGGTAGTAAAACATCGGCTGCAATGTAAGCCGTTGGGTGGATAATTCGTGCCATCTTGGTTACCCTCTGGGATGATATCTTGAATGTATTTCTTTTAATCGTTCTCGGGCAATATGAGTATAGATTTGGGTAGTCGATAAATCGGCATGCCCCAATAGTAACTGTACCACCCGTAAATCCGCTCCATGATTCAACAAATGCGTGGCAAAGGCATGCCTTAACGTATGTGGTGACAACGCTTTATTGATGCCGGCTTTTTTCGCATAACGTTTGATAATATGCCAAAAAGCCTGCCGAGTCATTGCGCCTTTACGGCTAGTTACAAACAAATAATCGCATTGCGCCTCGCCCAGCAACACTTTTCTGGCCTGATTCATATAACCATCCAGCCAGCTCATTGCTTCTTCTCCAACCGGTACCAACCGTTCTTTATTGCCTTTCCCGGTTATTCTGACGACACCTTGCCTGAAACTGATCTGGTTGAACTTCAGATTAACCAGCTCCGATACTCTAAGTCCAGTCGCGTAAAGCATTTCCAACATGGTCTTATCCCTGAACCCCAAGATATGAGACACTTCAGGCGCATCAAGCAATAATTCGACATCCAGCTCGGACAATGAAGAAGGCAAAGGACGGCCAATATGCGGGGCTTCTATCAATGCGGTCGGATCGGTGTTAATACGATTCTCTCGCAGATAATAGCCATAGAATCGCCGTAAACTGGACAAAATCCGTGCAGAAGATCGGCTGCCTATGCCTTCATGAAATCTATAAGCCAGAAACTTTGACAATTGTCCGGTATCGACCTCCAACAAACTCTTGTCTTTCAACCATTTGGCAAAAATCCTCAAATCGCTACCATAAGCCGAAAGCGTATTCTCGCTCAAGCCCTGCTCTACCCAAAGCGCATCGATAAACTGATCAATCAGCGCGGATGAATTCATTTTTTGTAGCCGCTTCAAAATCCAGCAATTTGCGTTTGATCGTCATAAAATCGCCCTCTGTTTGTCCGCTATATCCCCCGATGCCCGAGACAGAAACAACCCGATGGCAAGGAATCAGCAACGGAAAAGGATTATCTCTGCAGGCATTGCCAACAGCACGCGCAGCTGAACCAATTTTACCAGCAAGTGCCGAATACGTGATTGTTTCGCCGAAAGGGATTTTACAAAGCTCAGCCCAAACCCGATTTCTAAAGGGAGAACCTTGTTTTAATAGTTTAATATGAACGGCTTTATCCCTGTTCAGCCAGTAACGATGTAATTGTTGTTGCAGACTAGTTTCACAGCACTGCTCCGGCTTGCCCTCTATATCCCAGTCCGCGCCGCTGATAACCCCGGATCGACTATACAAAACCAGCATACCGGCAGGCGTGTCGATTCTGATGAGTTCTTTTGGGCCGGCTAGATAGTCCACCCATTGAATTAGGAACGGCATTTAAACGGAACCTATGAGTCGTTGTTGTAAAAGAATTGAGAGATAATAAGCCCACATGGGACTATTAAACCGTATAATATAAGCTAGCCACATCAGTTAGCATATTTTAAAGCACGGATGCTATGCAGACCATATATAAACCGCTAAAAATAAAAAGTAGTCTTGGATATTAAGTGTTTCCTTATGAGTAACAAACCTTCGTATTCCCGGCCAAGGTATCTCGGCTTCAAGGCCGATAAACCAATTGAAAGCTTTCCGTGTTCAAAAAGTATTTTGTTCTTTAAACCCTCATAAATAGTTTGTTTTTTGGTAACACTAATGAAATCATCTCTTTCAGTTTTGGTACAAAATTATTAAATGCTACGTAAAATTCTAATTGCAAATCGAGGTGAAATCGCTGTACGAATTATCCGGGCCTGCGCCGAAATGGGCATTCGTTCAGTGGCGATTTATTCGGAAGCGGATCGTTTTGCCCTGCATGTCAAAAAAGCTGATGAATCCTATTGTATTGGCAGCGAACCCTTGGCTGGTTATCTCAATGTCTACGGCCTGGTCAACCTTGCTGCAACCACCGGCTGCGACGCCATCCATCCCGGCTATGGATTTCTTTCGGAAAATGCTCAGTTTGCCAAGGTTTGCAAGGAACGCGGGCTTATTTTCATCGGCCCGGATGAACGGGTGATTCGACGCATGGGCGATAAAACCGAAGCCAGATCAGCTATGAAAGCAGCAGGCATTCCTGTCACGCCCGGCACGGATGGCAATCTTGTAAATATAGAACAGGCCCATGCCGCGGCTGAACAAATCGGTTATCCGGTCATGCTCAAAGCAACATCCGGCGGTGGCGGACGAGGCATCCGTCGTTGCGACAATGCGGATGATTTACAGCGCAACTACCACCGCGTTATCTCCGAAGCAACTAAAGCATTCGGCAGCGCCGATGTATTTTTAGAAAAATGTATCGTGAATCCACGGCATCTTGAAGTGCAAGTTCTGGCCGACCATCACGGCCAGTGCATCCATCTTTACGAACGTGACTGCTCGATTCAACGCCGAAACCAGAAACTGATCGAAATAGCCCCATCTCCGCAACTGGATGAAGCGCAACGGCAATATATAGGCGGATTGGCTGTTATTGCCGCTAAAACCGTTGGCTATACCAATGCCGGAACCGTCGAGTTTCTGCTTGACGATCAGGGCCGCTTTTATTTTATGGAAATGAATACCCGCGTACAGGTAGAACATACAATCACTGAAACCATTACCGGCGTGGACATCGTCGAAGAACAGATTAGGGTTGCCGCTGGTTTGCCGTTGCGCTTTAAACAGGAAGAAATCGTCAAGCGAGGCTTTGCTATGCAATTTAGAATCAACGCCGAAGATCCCCAAAATGGTTTTCTGCCCAGCTTCGGCAGGATCACCCGTTACTACGCGCCTGGAGGTCCCGGTGTACGTACTGACACCGCCATATATACGGGCTACGATGTTCCGCCGTTTTACGACTCGATGCTGGCCAAGGTCATCGTCAGCGCTCACACCTGGGAGGACGCAATTAAGCGAGGCGAACGAGCCCTGCGCGATATGGGGCTATTCGGAATCAAAACCACCATCCCTTATTATCTGGAAATACTTCGGCATCCGGATTTCAAAGCAGCCTGTTTTAATACCGGATTTGTCGACAACCATCCGGAGCTAGTCAATTATTCGAATAAACCCAGACCGGAAATTCTGGCCAGCGTTATCGCCGCCGCCATGGCCGCTCATACTGGTCATTGAAACCTGAGAAAATATCGATGCAAACAGTTTATATTACCGACGTTATCTTGCGCGATGCACACCAGTCGCTGATCGCCACCCGTATGCGCACCGAAGACATGCTGCCGGCCTGTGCGATGCTTGATGATATAGGCTACTGGTCTCTGGAGTGCTGGGGCGGTGCCACATTCGATGCCTGTCTGCGCTTTCTGAAGGAAGACCCCTGGGAGCGTTTGACTAAACTAAAAGCCGCTTTGCCCAACACACGCCTGCAAATGCTAGTGCGTGGTCAGAATCTCTTGGGCTACCGCCATTATTCTGATGATGTGGTGCGAACCTTTATCCAGAAGGCCGCAAAAAACGGGATTGATGTATTCCGTATTTTTGATGCGTTAAATGATAGCCGCAATCTGATGACCGCGATTGAGGCTACCAGAGAAACCGGGAAACATGCGCAGGGCACTATTTGTTACACTACCAGTCCGGTACACAATATCGCAAGCTTTGTTGCGCTGGGCAAGGAACTGGCCCGCCTTGGCTGTGATTCAATCGCTATCAAGGACATGGCAGGCCTGCTAACACCCTATGTCACTAGCGAGCTGGTTAAAGCGCTTAAGGACGCTATCGATTTGCCCCTGCACCTACATTCGCACGCCACGTCGGGTCTGGCGGAAATGTGCCAGCTCAAAGCCATCGAAGCAGGCTGCCAGCATATCGATACTGCATTATCGTCTTGGGCGGGCGGCACCAGCCACCCGCCTACCGAAAGCCTGGTCACCGCATTGCGGGGCACCAGCTACGATACCGGCCTGGATCTGGACAAACTACAATTGGTAAACAGCTATTTTACTGATATAAGAAAAAAATATCACCGTTTTGAAAGCGAATTCACCGGCATTGACACCCAGGTGCATATTTTTCAGGTCCCAGGGGGCATGATCTCCAATCTGGCCAACCAGTTGAGGGAGAGGAATGCGCTCGATCGTATTGGAGAAGTTTATCAAGAGATACCCGAAGTCCGTAAGGATCTGGGTTACCCACCTTTGGTGACGCCGACCTCTCAGATTGTCGGTACACAGGCTGTGCTAAACGTCTTGACCGGCAAACGCTATGAAACCATTACCAATGAAGTTAAACGTTACTTACAAGGTGGTTATGGCAAAGCGCCTGCACCCGTCGATAAGGACTTACAGAAACGAGCCGTCGGCGAGCAGGATCTGATTGATTGCAGACCTGCCGACCTCCTGAAACCGGAATTTGAAAATCTCCGTCAGGAAATAGGTCTCTTGGCTCAGAACGATGAAGACGTGCTTAGCTACGCGATGTTTCCTGAAGTCGGCAAACAATTTCTGCAACAGCGTTCAACCGGCAGCCTAGTACCTGAAGCCATAGAGCTGGAATCGACAGCAGACAGCTCTATAAAAAAAGCCCCGACGGAATTCAAAGTGGCGCTGCACGGCGAATCGTACCACGTCAAAGTAACAGGCGCCGGACCTAAGAATAGGATGCTACGACATTTTTATTTCATGGTCGATGGTGTGCCGGAAGAAATCGTTGTTGAAACTCTCGATGAAATCGTCCTGGATGGCGGCACACAAGGCGCTGTAAAAAGCAATATCGCCAGCAAACGCCGGCGTCCCAGCGAGACAGGCGATATTGCCGTCGGCATGCCGTGCAACATCCTTGATGTTTTAGTCACGGTGGGCCAGCAGGTCAGCGCCGGTCAGGCCGTCCTGATCACCGAAGCGATGAAGATGGAAACGGAAATTACCGCACCTATCAGCGGTATTGTTAAAGCTGTGCATGTCGTCAAAGGTGAGCCGGCTAATCCAGATGAGGTGCTGATTGAAATTAGAGCAATCGGCTAATGAGGATCTGGTTTGTTGCTCCATGAAACCAATTTTCGCAGATGACAAGGCCATCGAATTAGCCGCAGATTTATTGAGGCAGGGCCGGCTGGTTGCATTCCCGACTGAAACGGTTTATGGTCTGGGCGCCGATGCCTCGAATCCAGAGGCGGTAAAATGCATTTTCAAAGCCAAAGGGCGACCTGCCGAGCATCCGCTGATTGTCCATATTTTCGACACCGGGCATCTCGATGACTGGGCTCAGGCAGTACCCGATGACGCCTACCGATTGGCTGCCAAGTTCTGGCCAGGCCCTTTGACACTGATCCTGAACAAAAAAAAGGAAGTACCTCTGGAAGTCACTGGCGGACAAAACACTGTAGCGCTTCGAATCCCTGATCATCCAGTAGCTTCGCGCCTTCTGCAAGCTTTCGGTGGGGGTATTGCCGCTCCTTCAGCTAACCGTTTTTGCCGGATTAGCCCTACTCAGGCGACCCACGTAACAGAAGAACTCGGCGATGCGGTTGCGCTTGTCCTGGACGGCGGTCCCTGTCAGATCGGCGTGGAATCAACCATTATTGATTTTAGCGACACAAAACCTTTATTACTCCGTCCTGGCCAAATTTCCCGGCTGGAAATCGAAGGTTTTTTACAAATGGAATTGATTGTTAGCAGCAAGGCAACCACTCGTGCCCCTGGCATGATGGCTATTCACTATGCTCCACTTACAGCTTGCGTGCTTTGTCACGCCGATGATTTGAACAAAATAATCCAGAATGTGATGGAGAGTAAGCAAAGAGCTGGCATACTGGCCTATAGTGAAAGAATAAGTGCAAATAATTTGCTCCATGTCATCATGATGCCAAAACAGGCGCATGATTATGCACACGTATTATATGCCGCCCTGCGCGAGCTGGATCGACAGCATCTGGATATTATACTGGTTGAGCAGCCGCCCATGACAGACGCATGGTGGGCTATCAATGACCGGTTGGCCAAAGCAACTGTGCCCTGTCAAACTCTCGCCTATCCATAAGCCAACGTGATCGAACCGTCCGGGTTCATAATCCTCCAAATTTGGTTCACGCTGCATTCTAAATCCAACAAAAAATATTGCATTGGCTATACTGAACTTTAGAGTTGAAGCCGACTAGGTATAAATATTCAATATTTTATAGTTATCGCTGGCTGTACAACAGAAAACGGTCGTTTAGGGTTACATCAAGCTGGGGATCACATGACTTCAGGGGTAGCAAGCAATTTACTCAATGAAAACGTCAGAATACTTAAAAGTGAAGTTTCAAAAACAGCTTATCAAGGTGTTCTAATTGCAGTCAGCAGTATAATTATTGCTAGCTTTCTCGTCAGTTTTGTTAGCACCGGAGCACTAACTTTGGATGGCATCATTGATGCGCAGCAAAATAATTTTGTGCTTTGGGTCCTGGATACAGTTCCGTTTGTGTTTGGTCTCTGGGGACAGTATTCCGGCTCCATCATTGCTTACCAGGCCGGTGCAATGATCTTTGATCAAACTCAAGAATTACGCAACAGAACAGAAAAGCTCGAGAAACATGCCAGCTACATCAGCACCCATGATCCTTTAACTGAACTACCCAATAGAGCGTTGTTTTATGACAGGGTGACGCGGGCAATTTTTATGGCAAACAGTCAAAAACGCCTGTTATCCCTGCTGGTATTGGAAATCGAAAATTTTAAAGAAATATACGAAACTCTCGGGCGCAACAGAAGCGATCTTATTCTCAAGCAAATTTCCACCCGCTTGCAGGGTGTGATTATCGAGGGAGATAGCATAGCCAAAATAGATGGCAATATATTCGCCATTCTTATGAATGAGCTGATCGATTTTAACGAATGCGAGCAGTTAGCCCAATATATTCAAAAAGCGATGGAACAACCGTTTGTCGTTGAAAAACTTCAGGTGGCTGTACATACCAATATCGGCATAGTGTATTTTCCCGAACATGGCGAAGATGTCGATACTCTGATGCAAAGAGCTGGCGTTGCGCTTCATATTGCCCATAGCTCCAATAGCGGCTATGCATGCTATGAAGCTTCATTCGATAAACACAGCCCAAGACGCCTCACGCTGATGTCCGAATTGCGCCATGCCATTGATCATAATGAATTGGAGCTGTTTTATCAGGCTAAAATATTTATCAAGACTGGAAAGCTTTATGGCGCCGAGGCGCTAGTCCGATGGAATCATCCTGTGCATGGATTTATCCCGCCAGACGAGTTCGTTCCGATGGCGGAAAGAACAAGAATGATCAAGCAACTGACGCTTTGGGTGTTAAAACGGGCATTCCGGGATTGTGCGAAATGGCATAAACAAGGTATCGACTTAACTGTATCGGTGAATTTATCAGCAAAAGACTTACACGACCCTGAACTACCGGATCTGATTGCAGGCGCTGCAGTTTCCGCAGGTATCAGACCGGAATGGATTATTCTGGAAATTACGGAAGGATCTGTAATAAATCAGCCCGAACATGCCCTGGAAATCATTCAACGGCTTCATCGCATGGGTTATAAATTTTCAATGGATGATTTCGGCACTGGCTATTCATCGATGGCCTATCTCAAGAAAATGCCATTAATGGAGCTCAAAATAGACAAGTCGTTCGTCATGGATATTATGAATAGTGATAATGATGTCGGCATTGTCAAGGCAACGATCAGTCTGGGGCACAATCTTGGCTTACAGGTAACCGCGGAAGGCGTTGAAAATAGCGAAATATTGTATAAACTTAATGAATATGGCTGCGACTTTGCGCAGGGTTATCACTTTAACAAACCCATGCCATTGAAGGATTTTGAGCAATGGATTAATCATTCCAAATGGCAGCCACGTGATTTGAACACGAATCCGGCCTGAAACTGATGCTCAACGACTTCAAAATATACATAATAATGTCCTCTCTACTGAGAAAGGGGCGGGATGACGGCGGATAATAAAAACCTAATTTGAAGTTCAAACCACTATATCTTAGTTTTATGCGCCCCATTTAGGGCATCCATGTTCTCGAGGCACCTAGAACGATCTGTTTGGTTTTACTGGCTCCTGGTTAAACATCGGAGGCTGAATTTGTTCAAGGATGAACTTTTTTAGCAAATAATCACCACTACCTATACATATCACCGAAAAAAATAGGTTTCCGTTTACGTATCTAATTTAAGTTGATTCAGTAAATCACCAATAAATGACAATTTCTGTTCGACCGACTCAAACGGGCACACGAATCTTAATTTATCCGCTCCATCAAATTTATAGTGTTGCGGCTGACTTTGTATCAAGTTAATCAACTGTTCAGCATTAATGTTTGGGTTTTTCGTAAAGACTATCCGCCCTCCCCCTTCATTGGCATCAATTTTCTTGACCCCCAGCTTCTCCGCCTGCTGTTTTAATTCGGTCACGTTGAACAAGGTTTTTACCGGCTCGGGCAAAAGTCCGAAGCGGTCAATCATTTCTATCTGCAATTCTTTTAGTTCTTCCGGCGTTTCGGCATTAGCGATGCGTTTATACAATACCAGACGTGCATGAATATCCGGCAGATAATCCTCCGGAATCAGCGCGGCCGACTGCAAGTCGACTTCAGGTCCTTTGTCGATCGGTGTATCCAGCTCGGGTTGCTGGCCAGATTTTAAAGCGTTTATGGCGCGCTCCAGCAGTTCGGTATACAATGTAAATCCTATTTCTTGAATCTGTCCACTTTGCTCGTCGCCCAATAACTCTCCCGCGCCGCGGATCTCCATGTCGTGCGAGGACAGCATAAAGCCGGCTCCCAGATCACCTGATGCTTCAATTGCTTCCAGCCGTTTAACAGCATCTGTGCTCATCAAGGATTTTGGAGGCACGATAAAATAGGCATAAGCCCGATGATGCGAGCGCCCTACCCGTCCACGTAATTGATGCAATTGTGCCAGCCCTAGTTTATCCGCGCGGTTAATGACGATGGTATTGGCGCTGGGAATATCGATACCGCTTTCGATAATCGTCGAACACAGCAGAAGATTAAACCGCTGATGATAAAAATCCAGCATGATGCGCTCCAGTTCACGCTCAGGCATTTGTCCGTGCGCCACCCCGATGCGCGCATCCGGTACCAGCCTGGTCAGTTCCCCGGCCATTTTTTCCATGGTTTTAACCTCGTTGTGCAGAAAGAAAGCCTGGCCACCGCGTTTTATTTCCCTCATACAGGCTTCCTGTATCTGCGCGTCCTGCCATTCGCAGATAAAGGTCTTGATCGCATGGCGGTTGGGCGGCGGACTGGCGATAATCGATATATCCCTTAAGCCCGATAGCGCCATATTCAAGGTACGCGGAATCGGCGTTGCGGTCAGCGTCAGCATATCCAACGTATGGCGCAGTTTTTTGAAATGTTCTTTTTGCCGCACTCCGAAGCGGTGTTCTTCATCAATAATCACCAAGCCCAGCGCTTTATAGTTAATGTCCGGAGAAAACAGTTTATGAGTACCAATGATGATGTCGATCTTGCCTTGTTCTAGATCGTCGATTAGCTCTTTTTGCTGTTTAGGACTGACAAAACGGGACAACACTTCGACCCGCACCGGCCAATCGGCAAAACGGTCCCGAAAATTCTGAAAATGCTGCTGCGCCAAGAGCGTTGTCGGCACCAGGACGGCAACCTGTTTGCCACTTTGTACGGCGATAAACGCAGCACGCATCGACACTTCGGTCTTGCCGAAACCGACATCGCCGCAAATCACCCTGTCCATCGGCTGCGGGCGGGCCATATCGTCAAGGATCGCTTCGATGGCAGTCTGCTGATCGGGCGTTTCTTCAAACGGAAACGCATCAGCAAAAGTAAGGTAATCCGAGCCCTCAACCTGAAACGCATGACCTTGTCTTGCGGCCCGCTTGGCCTGAATTTCCAGCAACTCGGCAGCAACATCCCGGATGCGCGCAATGGCTTTTTTCTTGATTTTACTCCATTGATCGCCGCCTAGCTTATGCAACGGTGCATTCTCCGGGCTCATACCGGTATAGCGCCCGATCACATGCAAAGAAGAAACGGGTACATACAATTTGTCGTCATTGGCGTATTGCAGAGCCAGAAATTCGGCATCAATCCCGCCCACCTTCAAAATCCTCAAACCCATATAGCGTCCTACGCCATGCTCCTGATGAACTACCGGATCACCAATGGTCAATTCGTTGAGATTGTTGACGATATTTTCCAGCTCGCGCGCCGAAGACTTTCGCCGTCTGCGTCGTTGTTGGGCTTTTTCTCCAGACAGAAGATTTTCTGTTATGATGGCAATTGCAGGATTTTCCAGCAATAAGCCATGATCCATAGGCGCCACCAGAATGCAGGGCGACGTCTCTGACTGCAAAAAGGCCCGCCAGTTTTCGACTGGCTTGACGGAAATTTTATAATGCCTTAATTTTTCAATTAACGATTCCCGACGTCCTGCAGATTCAGCGGCAAATAAAATCTTTCCGGCAAACCGCCCGACAAACTGCTGTAACGGCGCCGCCGGCTCATGCTGCCGAGCGTCGATGGTTAAATCCGGTAAGGAATGGCAATTCAAAGAAAAAGCACCGTCCACACAATGATCTTTGCTATCCAGCATAATCCTGGCGAAAACAGCAATTTTTTGACTTAATTCGGCTACCGTTAAAAACAATTTCTCAGGCGGTAGTAGCGGTCTGTTCACATCGTATTTTCGTTGCTGAAACCGGTCTTCGGCTTCCGTATAAAAAGCCTTGGCATTCTCGTTGAATGAGCCAGGCAACACCAATGTGGATGTGGATGGAAGATAATCAAACAAAGTTGCTGTCTTTTCAACAAACAGCGGAAGATAATATTCGATGCCGCCCGGCGTAACGCCTTTGCTGATATCGAGATAGAGCAGGTTTTTGGGTGAGCTTTCCGGAAAACAGTCCCTGAACGCCTGGCGAAAAAGTTTGATGGATTCGTCCGTTAAAGGGAACTCCCGAGCTGGATACAATAGAATTTGGTTAATCTTCTCCAGCGACCGTTGCGTTTCGGGATCGAAAGTGCGTATCGATTCGACCTCTTCATCAAATAATTCGATGCGGTAAGGTACTTTGCTACCCATTGGAAACAAGTCGACTATCGAGCCCCTGACTGCAAATTCAGCATGCTGATAGACTTGCGAGACACACTGATAACCGACACTTTCCAGCTTAATTCTGTTAAGCTCCAGATTGAAATAATCACCAATCTTGATGGCGAAGCTGTGCGCGAGCACATGTTCCCTGGGCGCCAGCCTGTGCATCAAGGTAGTCACTGGCACCACCAGCGCACCGCGCTCCAGCTGCGGCAACAGCGCCAGTGTTTTCAACCGTTCCGAGATAATCTCCGGCAGCGGCGAAAAAATATCATAAGGCAAAGTCTCCCAGTCAGGAAAATGCAAAATGGGGAATTCGCCGGCAACTGTGCCATGTGTTGCTCCTTGTGCCCCAGTAGGTATAACTCCCGCATCAACGCTAACATCGTGCAAAAAGAACGCCAGTTCATGCTCCAGACGCAAGGCAGTCTGGTTATCCGGCGTAACGATCACAAACAGGCCGCTTTTATTGCGAATGGCGTAAGCCAAGGCCAGCGCATCACCACAACCAGATAAATCCGTCCAGTGCAGCGGCGGATCTTTTGACTCGGGGGTTTTAGGAAAAAAAATTAAATCGGGAGTGTTGGCCATTAAGATCGGCGGCAAATGAGAGGTTGTAAAATATTATTATATCAACTCTGATGCAGGATTTTGGGATTCAGCGTCGTACGAATTGGCGGATTTTTAGTGTTTTGAAAATTAACAGACAGGCGTGTATTAATTATCGCATTTAAAATTTCAATACCGGGGATGGAGGCAACATTGGAAATTTTGTTGACAGTGATGCTGTTGAAAACGTCCATGGAGAGATTCACGTTGCCTCTGAAAAATGCCTCGATACCGAAATGCTATGTCTGATGAGCATATTCACTGTCTCTTCTCCTGATGCCTCACGGCCATAATCCAAAGGGGAATAAAGTAAAGTGAATTTATCAATCCTGGGCCCGTAAAATGTTAATTTCATTTACCTCGAAACGTCCTCAAGGCCGAAAAAATTGACCAGTTTAAGGTGCATACTTTCAACCTTTAGCGGACCAGATCGATAAAAATTAATCTCATTCATTATCGACTCCGTTTAATACTACTTTGTCAGATTATGCTTAAGCTCGTCATACCCGCCGGGAAGCGGGTATCCAGGCTCCATGGATGTCAAGCTTAAACCCATCCATGGAGCCTGGATTCCGGCAATCCATGCCATATACGGAATGACGATCTCGGAAAATATACACCAGGTAATCTGACAAAGTAGAATTAATCGCATTAATTTAGTGCAAGATAGAAGTTAAAAGCACCACTTTAATTCGTTTGGCCAACAAATAGCCTTCAAAATTTCATCTTAATGCAACTGTTGGCACATTAAACCTGTATTCAAGCTTTAGAAAAAGAATGCTATTCGTCTGCAGATTCGTCCGCCGGATAGTCATCAGACGAGCAAAGCGATTGACGGTCCGGGTCACTGAATTGCGAACAGGGGTTCGACAGGCCAACGCCTTGTTCAATCATCATTAATAGTAGTATTCCTAAGGTTAAGTAGCCTAATGCTTGCATGAGTGCATCCTCGTGGTAATGGTTTAGCCAATACATCGATTCTTAAGAGCACTGCCATCAAATACTGAAAACAGTACCCCATATCAAAACCTTATCAATTTTTATGCCAATAGCCAGTTAATTGTCAGTGAAATACGAACAACAGCTGATATGTATGTTTTTATTGCCCGTGGGTGGAATTATTTTTAGTTTTTCATAAAAGCTTTAAGATATCTTGTAAGTCTAGATAATTCATTAAACAACGTGAGTTTTTCTAATGAAACCATGACCAAGTCCTGTGGCAAGTTTTTCTGGGTTTAACGAAGGACTCAAAAGGAACGGTAATTTGTTGATTGGTTTTGTGGAGGTCTGTGAAAAGCAAGCAATCAAGGTAGAAATCGAAATTGCATGGCAAGTAGCAAAATACCGAAGCCAGTAAACCTCATAATCCATAGGCTTGATACTGGCAGCTCTCTTACCAATGGCTATTTCAATTAAACCTTAAAACATTGAATTTGTCAGTTCGAATTCAGAATATTACGGATTCTAACAATTGTGAATACAAAGTTCCCTATATAAGACTTAAAGCCATTGCTTTTTCTTGAAAAACCTCAGCAAAAAAACCGAGATGATGATAAATATCAGCCACAACGCCGGATAACCCCATTTCCAGCCAAGCTCGGGCATATACTGGAAATTCATTCCGTAAACGCCGGCAATAAATGTTAACGGTATAAAAATGGAAGCGAATACGGTAAGAACTTTCATTGTTTCATTCATTTTATTGCTGACGCTGGATAAATAAATGTCCAGCATTCCTGCGATTAAATCCCGATAAGACTCCATGGTTTCGCCGATGCGTATGCTATGGTCGTAAACATCGCCGAAATAGCGTTTGGTGCGTTCGTCCAGCAAGTCTGACTCGCTATGTTGTATGCTTTTGAGCAACTCCCGCAAAGGTGATACAGTCCTACGTAAAAAAATTAGTTCGCGTTTGATTTTCTGGATGATGGTCAGTATCTTTGTGGTCGGATTGGACAGCAATTCGTCTTCAACCGTTTCGATAAACTCGTCGAAAGCGTCCTGCAGCGCAAAATATTCATCGACCACAGTATCCATGATCACATAGGCAAGATAATCGGAACCGAATTTGCGGATATGGCTTTTTTCATTGTCAAGCCTCTCCAGAATGGGATTCAGAATCAGGTCGGGTTTTTCCTTGAAGGTAAAAACAAAATTTTTCAATACCAGCAAACTGATTTGTTCATAGTCGACGCTGAGTTTGGTCTCGCCCAGCGAAAGGGCTTTGATGACGATATAGAGGTAGTTTTCGAACTCCTCAAACTTAGGACGCTGATGGGTGTTCAGAATGTCCTCAAGCACCAGTCCATGGATATCGAAAAGCCGGCCGATTGCATCGACGATAGAGACTTCTTTTAAGCTATCTATGATGACCCAGGTGATGGTATCATCAGTCTGGTAAGGGGCCAGTTCTTCGATCGATTTAACTGTGCGTTTTTCGATCTTGGTCTTGTTGTAATTAATAACTAATATTTTATGTTCGTGCGCATGTACTTCGCCGACATGCACCAGAGAACCAGGCGGCAAGCCGGATTTTTCGGAGGCGTAACTCAGTGATTCAGGCATGATAGATCCTTGGATTTATATTTCATCTGATGCGTATATGACAGCATTTATCCTGCCTCAACCGGCCAATACAGGAAATAGCCCTTTCAAGCCGCTGGCAATAAATTCGACGGCCAGCGCAGAAAGTATGACCCCCATCAAACGGGAAAAAATATTAATGCCGGTTTTGCTTAAATGCCGGGTTAACCACGGAATGCAGTTGAGCACAACCCACAAAATGGCGACCACTGCGATAATATCAAGGCTCATCATCAAATAATGCATCATGCCTTTGCCGCCGGGCGCATACAGTATCACTGTGCTGATTGCACCTGGTCCTGCCAGCAATGGCATGGCCAACGGTACTACGGCGATGGACTGTTTGACCTCACCTTCCCGCGCTTCTTCACGGGTTTGTACTGTTGGGCTAATTTCAGCCTGCAGCATGGAAATTGCCATCAACATCAGCAATATGCCGCCGCTGACCCGGAACGAGTTAATGCTGATGCCAAAAAAAATCAGTAACTCTTCTCCGAAAAACAGCGCCAGCAACAATATTGCGGTTACCGCCAAAACAACAGTTTTAGCGATCATCTTGATATCCAGCGCCTTCGAATGGGAGGTCAAGGCAGCGACAATAGGCACAGTGCCAATCGGATCGACAACCGCCAATAAGGCGACAAAGATTTTTATATAATCGGTGTATTCAAGCATAATGCATCCATTTTACAGTTGTTTGGGGCGGTTGTTTTCAATTAAATCTGTTACAGTATGAATTTTCACTACGAAGATCGCGTTAATGATAAAGTTATAGGTGCATTCACACATGTCTAATTTCGGTTTTCTGGCTCCTTTTCTTATCAGTCCTCCCGGCGATTGCCGCTTTACCTTGCACAACATCGTGCATCCATGGTCGTCAGCAGCAGGGAAATAAGGCGCCCGAATTTGCTGTGCAAAAACTATAATTATTGGAAAAGAATAATTAAGTTGGTATAAGCCCAGTATTACTCGAGGCATTAACCAATTTCGTGCTCTTCGTGGCAAATAGGTACAATCACTTTAAAGACTTTGTTGGTTGCATGAAATTATCACAATCCATGTCAAATAAACCGGCACAACAAGTTACTCTGGGATGGCGCGAATGGATCGCCTTGCCGGACCTTGACATTGCATTGATTAAGGCCAAAATTGACACTGGCGCACGCTCATCGGCTTTACACGCCCACTTTATCGATCCTTATAGCAGGGGCGGACAACGCTGGGTTATGTTTGCGATACATCCCAAACAAAAAAGCGATGTTTCGATTGAATGCCATGCCCCGATAAAGGACCGTCGCCTGGTATCGGATTCGGGCGGACATAAGCAACGCCGCTACGTGATAGAAACCCGTTTAATTTTGGGGCATATGGCCATAAATGCTGAAATAACGTTAACGAATCGGGACAGCATGCTGTTTCGGATGTTGCTCGGGCGCACGGCGATGAATAGCTGTTTTATTATCGACCCAAGCGCTTCTTATTTATTGGGAAAGCCCGCTTATCATCCCGAGCCTCTACAATGACCGGTAACAACGCAAATCCGGATTCGCCGCCTTTACTGGATGTCTTTCAACAAGCTGACGGCAACCATTGTGTCAGGCTGTCAGGCCAATGGAATCTTCGAAACCTGGCCGGAATCTCTGAACTGCGCCGGCGTATCAGTCAGTTTGCGATAAAAAAAGAGGTCCAATGGGACATGGATTCCGTTGACGTGCTGGATAATGCCGCAGCGCTGATCATCTGGCAAGCCTGGGGTGAACAATTTCCTGCACTTCTGCGGATAAGGCCCGAGCATCAACGCCTACTGGATCGTTGGCAAGCCCAGAAACTTTTTGAACGGGAAGCTATCGATTCCAGGTCGAGCCTGATTGTTAAATATCTGTATCAACTGTTTGCGAATTTTTTTGGCCAATTGCTGGAAGTCGTCACTTTATTAGGTCAGCTGGTTCTGGATGCCTGGCATTTGCTTATGCATCCGGGTGATATTCCATGGGCGGAAATTTCAATCACCATTTATGATGCTGGTGTTCGTGCTTTGGGTATCACGGCATTGGTTGGTTTTCTGATCGGCATCGTGTTGAGCTATCTATCAGCCTTGCAATTAAAAATGTTTGGTGCGGAAATTTATATTATCGATATTCTGGGATTAAGCATTATTCGGGAACTGGGTCCGCTACTCGCGGCTATCCTCGTTGCCGGCCGCTCCGGATCGGCTATGACTGCACAGATCGGCATCATGCGCGTGACTGAAGAACTTGATGCGCTCTCTGCGATGGGTATCGCTCATTCCTTACGCCTGGTTTTACCGAAGGTAACGGCGCTGACGGCCGTGTTACCGCTATTAAGTGTCTGGACCAACGCAGCGGCTCTGCTGGGCGGAATGTTCTCGGCGCAAAACACCCTGGACATCAGTTACCGGCAATTTTTCTTTAAATTGCCTGATGCAGTGCCTTTGGCAAATGTCTATATTGGACTGGGTAAAAGCGCGGTATTCGGTTTGATGATTGCGTTGATTGCCTGCCATTTTGGTTTTCGGATCAAACCGAATACCGAAAGCCTGGGTAACGAAACCACCAATTCCGTCGTAGCCGCCATTACAGTGGTAATCATGATCGACGCTATTTTTGCCATCCTGTTTATGGGTGTGGGCATGCCATGACCAAATCCGCTACAACGCCGACTGATACTGACTTGTCTCAGGCGTCCCAAGAAAATTCTGCGATAAGGGTAGAGCATGTCTGGACCCGCTTCGGCGATAAACTCGTCCACCAGGACATCAATCTTAGCCTGAAAAAAAGTGAGATATTAGGGCTGGTTGGCCCATCCGGTTGCGGAAAAACCACTTTGCTACGCGAAATCATTGGCCTGCAAACGCCGAGCCAGGGTGAAATATTCGTCATGGGACAATCGTTGAAAAATGTTTCCGCCAGTCATGGACAACGACTGCGTGATAATTGCGGCGTCCTGTTTCAGAAAGGCGCTTTGTTCAGTGTCCTGGACGTTTTCGAGAATATTGCCTTCCCGCTTCGGGAACTGGGAATCCAAGATGATGAAATGATCAAGCGCTTGGTTTTAATGAAGTTGGCCATGGTAGGTTTGGAAGCGCAAGTGGCCTGGTTGAAACCTGCCGATTTGTCTGGAGGTATGATCAAACGGGTCGCGCTCGCGCGTACCCTGATTCTGGAGCCCGATCTTTTGTTTCTCGATGAGCCAACATCAGGTCTTGATCCTATTTCCAGTGAGGATTTTGTCAATTTGCTGTCCGAACTTCACAGCGATCTGCATTTTACAGTCGTCATGGCCACCCACGATCTGGATATATTGCGGGATTTGTGTACTCGGGTGGCAGTGCTGGCCGATAATCAGCTAGTGGCTTTTGGCACGCTGGCTGCTGTTTTGGAATGCCAACATCCTTTTATTGAAAAATTTTTTCACAACAGACGCGCACGTCGGGTGTTTCAATATCAAGAGGCTGTTCATGGGTAAAAATACTCACGCACTAATGACAGGTTTGTTTATGGTTGTTCTGGCGGCAGCAACGACAACCATCATTTACTGGATGGGGACGATGAACCAAGAGCGAAACATCTATGTCATTTCAACCCAGGCATCTGTGTCGGGTCTTAATCCGGAATCAACGGTTTTTTACCGCGGTATCGCGGTCGGGAAAGTAAGCAATGTACTATTTGACCCGATGGACTCGGGCATCATTCTGGTTCCGATTGAAGTCGATAAAAACATCGTTTTTACCAAAGGCGTTTATGCAACTTTACGCTTAAAAGGTGTGACCGGACTGACCCAGATTCAACTGGAAGATGACGGTAATATAGAAGATGTATTGCCGCCCGGAGATAATCGTTTGACCCGGATCCCGCTGCTGCCTTCCTTAACTGACAAGCTGCTCAATTCAGGAGAAGAGCTATTGAAAAAAGCCGATCATTTAATGATCCGGATTAGTTCACTCTTGAATGATGAAAATGAAAAAAATATCGGTGGCATTCTGGGCAATCTGAAAACCTTGTCCGATAAAATGGCCGATCTGCAAAAAGGTGTCGATAGCGCTCTTAAAGGCATTCCGGCATTGAGCAAGGATGCCCAAATATCGCTGGCTCATATCAACACGCTGACGTTGGATTTACAGGCTTTGACGAGGGAACTTAAAAATCTGAGCATTAAAACCGGCACTCTCGTTGATTCCGGCTCGACTGCCGGCGACCACCTGATACAAACGACACTGCCGAAAGTCAATAAGTTGATCATTGAATTGCAGTCGGCAACCCAGCAGGTAAAACGGGTTGCCAACACTCTGGAAAATAATCCACAAGAATTGTTGCTAGGGCCGAATCACCAGGATTCGGGACCGGGCGAACCGGGTTACGAGGAGCCAAAATGAGAGTTAGCCTGCTTGTTTTGCTAGTGTTGCCGTTCTTGTTTTCCGGTATCGGTTGTGTCATGACGCCGAAGCAGCCTGAACTGCATGATTTTGGTTTGCCAATTTCTTCTTCCAGCCGCAATGACAACCCACCATCCAAGCCGACCATTAGTATCGATGCGCCTACCTGGCTCTGGGACAATCGCATTCGTTACCGGCTGCTATATGCATCGCCAACGCATGTGGGTTTTTATGCCTTGGATCAATGGATTGCATCTCCACCTGAATTGTTCCAGCAACAACTGATTAATGGTGGGAAAACTCCGGCTTATCCGTTACTGATCCAGCTATTGGAATTCGAACAGCAATTCGATGCTCCCGATAAGGCGCGAGTGGTGCTTAGTTTTTCTGTAGAGGCTTTTTCACCCGATAACAAGCGAAAACTGGGTATGCAGCTTTTCCGCCTGGAACAAACCGCTATAACGCCTGATGCATCTGGTGCTGTTAAAGGCTTTAGCCAATTAGTTGCGCAGGCCGACAAACAAATTCATGCCTGGGCCGAGGGTTTGCCCACTAAATAATTGGCGTTAACGGCTCGGACTCGATTTTATTCAAACCATCATCCCGAATCTAAAACGATTCAAACTGAAAGCTTTGGTTTTTACTAACTCTATCGCCTTCCACATCCCTATCCATGAAAGGTTCCCACCATCGGAATAATGCAGTCAATTCTCAGACATGGTCTCCCCTTAACAAAAATGAATACGTTATCCTGCTCCACGGCTTAGGTCGCACCTGTTTTTCGATGCATAAACTTGGAAAAGCCTTGCAACGGCAAGGTTATTACGTGGTCAATTATAGCTATCCTTCACGACGAGCAACCATTGCCGAACTTGCGGAAAAAGTACTGCCAATAAGCCTCCAAGCCTGTTACGATGGCAACGCAACGGATATTCATTTCGTAACCCATTCGATGGGGGGCATCCTGCTTCGCTATTATTTAAAGCATCATGAAATCAGCAATTTAGGAAATTGCATCATGCTGGCGCCGCCGAACCAAGGCAGCGATCTGGCCGAAATACTGCGTCGTTATGCCTGGTATCGTTATCTTAATGGACCGGCGGGTATGCAATTGGGTACGGGCAGCAATAGTGTGCCGCTGCAGTTAGGCAATGCCAGCTTTCCTGTCGGCATTATCATCGGCGAGCACAGCGCTCCCTGGGATCGCTATTATGCCAGGCTGATTCCTGGCACCAACGATGGCAAAGTCGCTGTCGAACGCGCCAAACTGGATGGCATGCGTGATTTTTTGGTCTTGCCTTGCAATCACACCACTATCATGAACGATGACAGGGTCATCGAGCAGATACTGCATTTTCTGAAGTTCGCACAATTTCAGCACTAAGTTATACTAACGCCTTTAACTAGCTTTCTCTGCGAGGAACCTATTTTGACATCATCGAGTTACTGTTATTGCGGTTCCGATAGAGCGTATAGTGAATGTTGCGCACCATTACATAACGGCACACAACAAGCACTTACTGCAGAAGCCTTAATGCGTTCTCGCTACAGTGCCTTCGTATTAAAGCTTGAAGATTATGTGCTAGCCACCTGGGCTAAATCGAACCGCCCCAAACATGCGGACTTAGTCAATGCGCAGACCGAATGGCAAAGCCTGGATGTGATCGATTGCAAAAAGGGGCAGGCCAACGACAGCAAAGGTATTGTCGAATTTAAAGCTTATTACCGGCTCAACGGCAAAGACTTTACTCTGCACGAAATCAGCCGCTTCAGCAAACAACAAGGACAATGGTTCTACCTGGATGGTGTTGTAAAGTCGATCGCCAAACCGGCGCAACAAACCAACTTCGGCCTAAATGCCCCCTGCAACTGCGGCAGCGGCAAAAAATATAAACGCTGTTGTGGCGTTTCCTCGTGAGCAAAATTCAGCTCATGCCGGCGTTGAGTGCATTCTCCCTGTCACTCAGCACTCAACGTTCCGATTCTTTTTTTGCAACCTTATCGCGCAAATAAACCGGCATGGCATGGTCAACGGCAACTGCTAATCCCCGTTTAAATCCATAGGCACCCAACCTTGCAATGGCGCTTGCTCTGGGTAAATAACCGGTTTCACAATGGCTAACCAGACCTGACAATCTGTTCATTAACCTGTCTTTATAGATACCCCACCCGGAGCCTACGCCACCACCCGTTAATTCAGGAAATTCGGCCAACTCCACGGGCGTTACCGCTTCCCTGCCTATCAGCTCGGCAAATCCTTGTCGATTTCGTTGATAAACGCCCCAGTAAATCTCACCCATGCGCGCGTCCATGGCGGTAAAGGCAACCTTGGCAGTTTCCTTGCTGGTAGCAAAATAATCCTGGCTGATCGCCGCCAGCGTAGACACCGGGACGACCGGTAAATCCACACCGAATGCGATGCCATGTATAACGCCAGTGGCAATACGTACACCGGTAAACGAGCCGGGCCCGCGACCGAATGCCAGGACGTCAAGGTCTCGAGGTTTCAAACCGGCTTCCGCCATTAACGAATCGATCATTGGCAGGATCAGCTTGGTATGTTCCTTGGGTGCCAGTTTAAAACGTTCAATGACTTCGCCATCGATAAACAGCGCGGCCGAGCACGCTTCTGTGGCGGTTTCCACCGCTAATAATTTCATGGCTGGTTCTCTTCCTGAAAAAATGCCTGTACCTCGGCAATATCGCGGGTGCGTTTCATAGCTGGAACACTGTCCAGAAAAATCTGCCCGTAAGCACGTTTTAACAAGCGCGGATCGCATACCATCAATACGCCGCGATCGGTGACATCGCGAATCAAACGGCCTATGCCCTGCCTTAAGGCGATGACCGCCTCGGGCAACTGATATTCAAAAAAAGGATTGCGTCCCTGTTGCCTCATTGTTTCCAGCCGCGCCTTCAAGACCGGATCACCGGGAGAGGCAAACGGCAGTTTGTCTATGATGACACAGGATAAGGCCTCGCCGCGGACATCTACGCCTTCCCAGAAACTCGATGTACCCAGCAATACGGCATTACCTGCTTTTTTAAACTGCTCCAGCAACAGCGCCTTGGGACGGCTGCCTTGAATCAGTAACGGATAAGTCAGTTTGTCTTGCAAAATATCTGCCGCCTGTTTGAGCGCCCGGTGGCTTGTGAAGAGAAAAAAAGCCCGTCCCCGGCTGGCCTGCAATACCGGTACGGCAAAATCGATTATGCGCGGAATAAAATCGGGCTTATCCGGTTTAGGCAGGCCTTTGGGGTGATAAAACAGCGACTGATTAGCGTAATCGAAAGGACTGCTCCAGCTTATACTGGTTGCATCGGACAGTCCGATATTGTTGGTGAAATGATCGAAAGAATTGGCGACGCTTAAGGTGGCCGACGTGAAAATCCAGGTGGCTTTGTGCTGTTCCATAAAACCGTGAAACTCGTTGGCGATATCCAGCGGCGTCCGGCTCAGCGTGAAGGTTTTTTTATGGGTCTCAAACCAACGTATCCATTTGCCGATGTTATTATCCAGAATGATATTCAGGTTTTGCGCCAGTTCTTCGCCCCGTTTGTAACAGGATTCCAAACCTTTGCTTTTCTCGGACGCCAGTTGAAGTTGCTCATTAAGCCGCTGCAGCTGTTCCTTGATGGCGGCCAAACCATCCGACAGTTTAGGGTTGTTGGCAATCTCGTGCCACTCGCCGCGCCTTAACTCAATTCCGAACGCCAGTCTCATGTTCTTGACTTCATGTTCAAGATCATCGCAAGCCGTTCGTAAGGCAGGCAAATCAGTAGCGTCCTTGAAATATTCGATCAACGTATCCTGCGCCAGATCGATAAGCTGCTTGGCGCTTAAGCTGATTCCCAAAAAATCGGAGGCGGTGTCAGCCAATTGATGAGCTTCATCGATGATGATCACGTCTGCCTTGGGCAGTAATTCGCCGAAACCGCCGTCGCGGATCGACCAGTCGGCGCACAGCAGATGGTGATTGACGACCAGAATTTCGCACTCCTGCGCCTTTTTGCGGGCCTTGACCAGAAAGCAGTCGGCATAGTCGGGGCAATCCTGGCCCAGACAGTTTTCTACTGTAGAGGTGGCCTGATACCAGATCGGATCAGCTTCGGCCACGCCGGACATTTCGGCAATATCGCCCGTTTTGGTTCGGTTAGACCAGGATTTGATCTTTGCCAAGGCGGCGGCTTCTTCCTTACCGAAGCCCAGTGTCGAGTTGTAAGCGTTTTGCAGCCGGTAAGTGCAGCAATAATTACTTCTGCCTTTCAATAAGGCGGCAATAAACGGAATTTTTATCGCTTTGCGAATAACCGGTATATCATTGTTGAAGAGTTGATCCTGCAGATTTTTGGTGCCGGTCGAAATTATGACTTTTTTGCCTGATAGAATAGCCGGAACCAGATAGGCGAAAGTTTTGCCGGTGCCCGTACCCGCTTCCGCGACCAAATGCCGCTTTTCATCCACTGCACGGCTAATGGCCTCGCCCATTTCAATCTGCGCAAGCCGGGTCTGATAACCCGGAAT
>Ga0209798_10000343_pt1 | contig 27218 bp, 24 predicted proteins | sample DOMMetBare3Fresh_FD_187475 | JGI IMG/M metagenome (GOLD analysis project Ga0209798, IMG submission 187475) | Wetland sediment microbial communities from St. Louis River estuary, USA, under dissolved organic matter induced mercury methylation -... | ecosystem: Environmental > Aquatic >... | reverse complement strand
GCCGCCGCTAGTGTCCCGATTCCGAAGTTCGCATCATTCTGCGGCACCCTCGTTTGCGAACTTCGGAATCGAAGGACACTAGCAAACTTATTGATCTAGTGTGGCTTTGGTTCAGAAGTCCGCATCTCGGACTCGCGGCAAGAATGATGCGGACTTCTGAACCGCCACACTAATCTTACCACGTGCGACGCGCTCGACGCCGCTATTCCGCCACCGCCTCGGACGCCGGCTTGTCCTTGTCGAAAATCCTCATCTCGATGTAGCGCGCGGGCCGGTCGGTGAGATTCTGTTGGCGGTGGATGGTGCCGCGCGGAACGTAATTGCTGTCGCCGGCCTTCAGCACCTGCGGCGGCTGGCCCTTGACGGTGAAGGTGACTTCGCCCTCCTGGACCGCGGTCCATTGGTCGCCCGGATGGCGGTGGAACTGGTTGCCGGCGCCCGGCGGCATGGTGACGGATTGCAGCCCCACCTCGCGCGTCGGGTCTTTCTCCAGCGGCATCGTGAAATAGCGCTTGTTCTGGAACGGCGGCGTCTGCGACCAGGCCGCCGCCACGGCCATGCCGGTTGCGACGATCACGGCTGGAATGATCAACCTGTTCATGACGCTCTTCCTCCCTTGCGCTGCGTTCGAGCGAATTCTTGTTCTTCGAAGGAGCCTACATTGTTTGCGTTGGGGTCGGAAAGGGACATGTTTGGCCCCGCGACCGATGCCGCCGGCGCTGCAAAGGGCACGATGCGATTGGGGCTCACTGCAGTGGGATCTGGGCCTTTTGGAAACGGGGCACTAGCCGCTGCCAAAATTGAAGTAACGCACGGCACGGAAGCTGACACCCCGCAGGGTCTGATCGGTGATGGAATAGGGCCCCGTCGGCCGGGCGCCTGTCGCCGCGGTGTTGAGCGTCGCAGCTCCACTGAAACCCGAGAACACTTTGACAAGCCAAGCCTCGGCGACCAATTCGAAATGCGACGCCGGAGCCCACCGCGCGTTGACGGTGGCTTGAAAGAACGACCAGCTCGGGCTGTTGCAGTTCGCCAACGTAATGGTGGCGATGGCGGCTGCACCCTTCAGGCCGCAGAAATACGAGCTCGCAGTCTGGTTGTAGCGCACCTCTTCATAGGCGCCGAAGATGCCGGTGCTGAAGGCCGGTGACCAGGCATGCTCGTAGCCGAGGCCAGCCGCCCAGGCGGTGGTCAACTCGATCCGCGAGCCGTTGACGAAGACGCCATCCGACATCCACCCGATCGCAAGCCGGTTGCCGCTCCCGAACAGCGCCTGGCTGGTCAGCGCTTGGCCGCCGATCTTGCCTTGCGCGTAGAGGGCAAAAAATCCGATCCGATCCGTGCCGCCGGCAAACGGCAGCTTGATCTCGCCGCCGCTGGCAAGCGTCCATCCCAGCCGATCGCTTGGGTGCCCGCATTGTGTTGTACCGGCCTGGGCGGGCGCCGCGCAAACGAGGGGGAGACCCGCCGCCAAGCCGCCTGCCGACGTTTCCGCGCTGTAGGAGTTTGCGGAGACGTTGTGGACGATCACGCTGGTGTTGATGTGTCCCCACTCCTGACGGGTCTTCAAGTCGAGATGGAGATCGGGCCACCATTGACCCGAGTACGAATTGGCAGGCTCCGACCCAACCTTGAGGGTGGCGCCATTGGAGAGATTGGCGATCGATTTGGTCTGCCGCTCGTCGGCACCCAGGCTCAAATGGACGCCCCGCCCGAGGTCGAGTGAATAGGAGATCTGGTTGACGCCGCCCTCGCCGGATGGCGGTTGATTCTGCTGCTGGGTGATGTGCCGCCAGCTTTCGCTGAAACCATAAATATATGAGCTCGATGGCGCGCGGCCGATGGTAAAGCCGGCCCACTGGATGAACGCGCGCGTGACGCTCACCGTCTGGGATTGGTTGTTGTTCGAGACGTAGAAGCGGCCGACCGTCCGCAGCGTGCCGGCCTGCGTTGGCGTGCGGGAATCGAGCTGGAGCAGGTGGCGATGCCGGATCTGATACGGATCGACGGTGCGGTCCTGCGCGCCCGCGGTGTTATTCGTTTGCGGCACCTGGACATTGGTTGCATGCCAACCGTAGTCCAGGCGGGCATAGCCACTGATCCTGAGGCAGCTGTCGGTGCCGGGAACCTGGTAGAAGCCGTCCCCACTCAGCGCGCAGGCTCTCAGGTACTCGACTGAGCGCGGCCGGGGCGGCAAATCACCTGCCGGGACCGACGACGGCACCAGCACGCTTCCCGCAGACGCCATGGCGAGCACGGCAACTTTCATGGCTACCCTGCTGGCGGTTCAATCATCAAGTCAATCATATCTTGCGGGCGTCGGGGGAGGTAGAAATTGCGGCAGGTCAAGGAACGTTCAGGAACATCGCCCAAGCCATACGGCACAAAGCATACGGCCCTTCCACTGCGACGGGGGGTGGGTGTATCTTGTCCCCATACTGCTCTCGAGACGGGGTGTGCCGGCGCTCCCGTTCGCGGTCGATCTTGGGCAGCAGCGGCGGGCCAGCGGCAGGCTTTACAACTTGATGACCGGTTCTTTTTTCGGCCATTGACGACCAATAACATCAGCGCCGAAGGCGCGCGCTGTGGCGTGCGCCGATCGGACGATCTGGAGGATTCCCATGAGGACGCCTAAGAGGACGCCTATGCGTGACCGAGGCCTTTTCTATGCAGTTGCATTGGCGGCTGCGCTGCTGGCAACGCCATCCACCGCCCAGGTGGTCGATTTCGGGAAATATCCTGACCTCAAGGGCCAATGGGTTCGCCATGCTGACGGCAGCCCAAACAACTGGATCCGGCTTGGCGGTCAGCCCCCACTGACGCCGGAATACAAGAAGGTCTGGGACGAGATCAAAGCCGACCTGGAGGCCGGCGGCCCCGGCAACTGGCCGTCGACCTTCTGCGTTCACCAGGGCATGCCGGCATTCATGAGCCTCTACTCCCCGGCGGAGTTCATCGTGATGCCGGAGACCACATGGATCCTGATCAACCACAATGACGATATGTATCGGCGGATCTTTACCGACGGCCGGCCTTGGCCGCAGGACGCGGAGCCGACATTCGCCGGCTACTCGATCGGCGAGTGGAAGGACACGGACGGCGACGGCAAGTACGACACGCTCGAAGTCGAGACGCGCTTCCTCAAGAACCCGCGCGGCTACGACACGACCGGCATCCCGTTCCATGCCGACGGCAAGACTGTCATCAAGGAGAAGATCTATCTCGACAAGAACGATCGCAATATCCTTTGGAACGAGATCACCGTGATCGACAATGCGTTGACACGGCCCTACTCCAAGAAGCAGAGGGCCAACCGCGAACCGGACGCGCGTCCGGTCTGGAAATACGACGTTTGCGCCGAGAACAACACCCATATCCGCATCGGCGCGGAAAACTATTATCTCAGCGGCGACGGCAAGCTGATGCCGGCCAGGAAGAACCAGGCGCCGCCCGATCTGAGCTATTTCAAACAGACGCAGTAACGGCGACTGCGTTCGCGGATAGGTGATCGGACGAGGGGTGGCCTTGCGCCGCCCCTTGTGCTTTTTGGCGTGTAGTCCGGATCCGGAGCGCGGGTGTCAGCCGGTGGCGACGCAAACGTTAGGGGCGGGATTGGCGTCATTTTTGTTATTGCGCGGCCCGGTTTCGCTATATGATGGCAAAAAAGCGCCGGCCACCGCGCCGATTTGATCGCCAGGGGAGGTCCCGATGCCAGCCGCCAAGATCATTGTCTCCGTCGCCACGATCTCGTTCGCGAGCCTGGGCTGCGTCGTCGCGCAGGCGGAGGATGTGCAGAAGCTGTTCGTCGAGGGCGACATCGTGCGCGGCAACACGCCGCTCGGCGCGACCGGCCCGATCTGTGTGCTCGCGAGCCAGTTCAAGCGCGGCGAGAACGTCGTGTTCCGCATCCGCGTGCGCAATCCGCAGGGCAAGCCGCTCGACGAGAAGGGCATCAAGTCGATCGTGGTCGAGCTCGCGGACGGCCGCAAGATTCCGGCGCGCTACGGCGGGCATCCGCCACGCACGCCGACCGATTTCTTCTGGACCTCGGCCTGGATGATTCCCGAAAACTACCCGACCGGCTCGCTCGGCTACAGCATCACCGCGACCGACATGGACGGCAACACCGTCAAGTGGGAGCCGCTCCGCGAATTCCGCTCCTGGCCGTCGGTGATCGCGGGCACGGTCGAGTATGTCAAGCAGCCGCCGCAATAACGCTCTGTGTTGCTGCGGGTTGCGAGCCTAAAGTGCATGCACACGCCTCAAGAGCAACACGACGGGCCTTTCCGCTCCCCTCCTCCCGCGAGCGCTTGCGAGCGGTGGGGAGGGGGTGGGGGGCGCTTGTACTTAGCTGATTGTCCCCCCACCCGGCGCGCCGCCTTCGGCGCCGCGCCACCCTCCCCGCCGCTTTCGCGGGGGGAGGGATGGTGCCCGCGGCACTGTCTCGACCTCTTTTCCAGGTTTGTGCATACGCTGGCGCTTGCGCTCTTCGCATGCCTCATCGCGACCGGCGCGCCGGCCGCGCCGTTGCCATCGCAGCTCGGGCCTGAGGTTGCGATCACGCGCCCGCGCGACGGCTATGTCGGGCGCCTCAACGTCGCACCCGAGAACGCGCCCGCCGGCGCGATGGTGACGGTGACCGCTGATCAACTGCCGCCCAACCAGGAGCTCGCGCTGGTCTGGCGCACCGTCAAAGGCAACTGGAAGGTCGAGGGCCCGGAATATCACGGCCGCGACTTCAAGCCGGTCGCCTACCAGATCGCCAAGGTGAAGTCGGATCGCGACGGCCGCCTCACCGCGCGCTTCGTCGTGCCGGAGGACTTCGGCTTCGGGCACGACATCGTGCTGGAGCAGGGCGATCGGATGCTCACGCAGGTGAACTTCTCGATCGACATGACGGTCGAGATCGAGCCCAAGCAGGGCCCGCTCGGTACCCCGATCACGGTGACGGTCAAGGGCATCGGCTGGCGCCCGCTGTTCAACTCCTGGCTCCTGCTCTACGACAACCGCTTCACCGGCTGGATGTCGGCGGTGACGACCGGCGGCCAGGCCAAATTCACGATTCCCGCGACCGGCCGCGTCGGCGAGCACATCATCGAGGTGCTGCACGGCGAGCTGACGTTTCCCTATCGCAACATGCAGCAGAACCCGGAGCCCGATCGGCCGCGCTGGGCGATCCCGTTCACGATCACGGACGGCCCCGCTGTGCTGCCACCGCCGCCTCAGACGCAGGCGCAGACGATGATCCGCGGGCTGCCGCCGCCGGGCGAGCTCAAGCCGACGCCGGCCTTCTCCGGCATTCACGAGCCGGTCAGCGTGCGCGGCGAGGGCTTCGAGCCGGGCAAGACCTATGCGCTCAACTGGACGCGCGTGGTCGGCAACCGCATCAGCACGGGCGGCTGGGAGGAGGGCTCCCAGGTGGTGGCGCAGGCGCGCGCCGACAGTCGCGGCCGCGCCGAGTTCACCTTCACGGTGCCGGATGATCTCGGCGGCACCCACGGCCTGTGGGTCGACATGGGTGGCGACCTGGGTGGCGACCGCAAGAAGACCGGCACGTTCTGGATCAAGCCGACAGCGCTGCCGCTCGACGTCGGACGCGGGCCCGCCGGCACCGAGTTCCGCATTCACTTGAAAGGCACGGGCTGGACCGAGACGTCCAACATCATGCACGTGGTCTACGACAACGGCTATATCGGCTACGCCTGCGGCTTCAACAGCCAGGGCGACATCGAGGTGATCATGAAGGCCACCGGCGATCCCGGCTGGCACTTCATCGATCTCTATCCCGGCATCTACAAGGGCCAGGAGACGCGGCCGAACAACTTCCGCATCCCGCAGCTCACCTGGTACGACGACCATCCGGGCGAGGACTATCCGGCGTTCCGCTTTGCGTTCGAGGTGACGGGGAAGTAGGGCGCGCGGGTCGCGCCCTTACTGCTGCGGCACGCCCACCGTGAATCCCACCCAGCGGGCGAAGCCCACGACGCCGAGCCAGCAGGCGAGCGAGACCGCGCCCGCAAGCTTGCCGGCCGGCGCGACCGGGACGTCGCGGTCCCACTTCGCCACGCCGCGGACGGTGATGAGCTCGAACACCACCATGTTGATGGCGGCGGCGAGCATCAGCAGCATCTTCATTCGGAAGGCCGTGTTCACGAAGTATTCGGTGGCGTGGTGGATGAACAGCAGTGTGCCGGTGATGGCGGCGACCCCGTAGGCGGTCCAGGTCCAGGGCAGCACGTCGCGGCACAGCTCGGTGACCGCGCGATTGTTCGAGCCGAGCCCGAGCAGGCGCAGGTCCACGATCGCGATGGTGCCGAACACGAGCGCGATGGCGATGACGTGCACGATCTCGATCACCGGGAAGGCGACCGTCGATTCCGCGATATAGACCGCAAGCGGCGTGGATTCGACCCAGGTGAGCAGCGCTGTCACGGTGTCCAAGGCGTATCCTCCTCTGGTTCGGTCATGGCCGTTTGTTTGTTCAGGTGCGCGCCCAGGTGCGCGCGCAACGCTCAATACGTGTAGGCAATCAGCCGCCCGGTCGCCACGATCCCGAGCCAGATCAGGATGCTCGACGCAGCGAACAGGCGTCTTGCCCCGGCCTTTTGGCCGCGGTCTTCCCAGGCTTCAGCGTCGCGCCGCAGCGAAGCCTGGAACCAGGCGGTGAGCCCGACCGCGATCGCCAGCATCGCCATCTTCCACCAGAACGTCCCATTGCCGAGCGTCCGCTGCGGCTCCGCGATGATCAGCACGATGCCGGTCGGCGTCAGCAAAGCGAGCGCGGTCCAGACCCACGGCAGGAAACGTTGCGCCGTTTCCCGCAGGGTCTGCGAGCGGCCGGACAGCCCGGCGATGCGCGCGGCGATCATGACGGCCGCGGTGACGATCATGGTGATCGCCACGATGTGGGTGATCTGGATCGTCGGGATCAGCCACACGCTCTTGCGGATGGCGAGACTCAGCCATGAGTCCGAAATCCACTCGGAGAATGCCAGCATTGCAGGGCGCCTCCCCTTTTTTCTCTGATCAAAGCCTGATGCGATCGGTCGCAACGAGCCTTGACCTCGGTCAATGGCGAAGGGGTATTGCGGTGATAATGCCGCGCGCTGCTCCAGGGCTCTGGCGCCGCGTCAGGACCGCTGCACCACATTGGCAATGCGGGCCGGGACGCCGAACTCCTTGCGGCAGACGTCGGCCAGCACCGCGATGCCGTCACGGATCTCGTCGGCCGTGAGGCTCGCAAAGCACATCCGCAGCCGGCTCCGGCCATGCGCCGCGTCGGTCGACCATTCCGGTCCGGGATTGATGGCGACGCCGGCCGCGAGCGCCGCCTGATTGAGCTTCATGGTGTCGACCTGATCGGGCAGCTTGACCCAGAGAAAGATGCCGCCCTTGGGATCGTCGAACTCGGCCGCCGTGCCGAACTGCTCGTTGAGCGCCGCCATCAGGGCCTCGAGCTTGGCGCGTAGGCCGCGGCGCAGGCTTGGCACATGCGTTGCGAACCGCGGGGCGCAGAATTCGGCCAGCACCATCTGCTCGAGCGCGCCCGAGCCGCCGTCGGTCTTGAGCGCGAGCGCGCGCGCGAGGACCTGCCAGGGCGCGACGATGTAGCCGACGCGCAACGCGGGTGCGATCGACTTCGAGAACGAGCCGACATGGATCGCATTGCCGGTCTCGCTCATGGCATAAAGCGCCGGCGGCCGCCGGCCGTCCCAAATGAGATCGGCGTAGCAATCGTCCTCGAAGATCGGCACGCCGTAATCCTGCGCCAGCCTGAGCAGCTCGCGCCGGCGGTCTTCCGGCATGATCGTGCCGGTCGGGTTCTGCACGGTCGGGATGGTGTAGATGTATTTCGGCTTGATGTTGCGCTGCTTGAGCGCGGCGAGCTCGTTCGCCAGCGCATCCATGCGCATGCCGTTCTGGTCGAGCGGAATGCCGACGGCGTTGACGCCGAGCCGCTTGAGCCGATTGAGCGCGCCCTGATAGGTGTCCTGCTCGATGATGACGGTGTCGCCACGCGCGAGCAGCACGCCGTTGACGAGATCGAGCGCTTGCAGCGATCCCGACACGACCAAAATGTCGTCGACGCCGCACGCGATGCCGGCGTCGTGCTTGAGCTTGCCCGCGACGAACTCCCGCAGCGGCCGGTAGCCCTGCGGCCCGCTCTTGAGGCCGTAGCTCGCGAGCGTCTGGGCCTCGCGCCGCAGCACGGCCTGCGCCGCCGCGACCAGATCGTCGACCGGGATCTGCGCGGGATCGTTGTTGCCGCCGATGAAGTTGTAGCGCGCCGCGCCCGTCCACTTGACCGCCGCCGCCGGCAGCCCGGCCGGCAACAGCGCTGAGAAATCGAATGACCCGCCCGACATGACGCGTTCCCCCTGAGCGGGAAGGAATATCATGCGCCGGCTCCGGCGTCATAGCGCTTGAGCGCGGCGCTCCTTACCGCAGGTGCGACGCGATGGCCTGCCCGGCGCACCAGCCGCTCGACCAGGCCCACTGGAAATTATAGCCGCCGAGCCAGCCGGTGACGTCGACCGCCTCGCCGATGGCATAGAGGCCAGGCACGTTGCGCGCCGCCATGGTCTTCGACGACAGGTCGCGGGTGTCGATCCCGCCGAGCGTCACTTCGGCTTTGGGCCAGCCCTCCGACTCCGTGGGTCGAACCTCCCAGCGCTTGAGGCGCGCCGCTAAGGACGTGAGCGTGCGGTCGGGAATATTGGCCATCGCGGTGAGCGGCAGGCAGGCCTCGGCCAGCGCCTGCGCGAGGCGCCCCGGCAGGATCTCGGCGAGCACCGTCTTGGGCTCGGCGCGCGGCCGCGACTGCTTGCGCTCCAGCAGAAAGGCGCTCGTGTCGTGCGCGGGCGCGAGATCGAGCGCGATCGCTTCACCCGGCCGCCAGTAGGACGAGATTTGCAGGATCGCCGGACCCGAGAGGCCGCGATGCGTGAACAGGATGCTCTCGCGAAAACTCTGTCCGGCGCAGGACACGATCGCCTCCAGCGAAACGCCGGCAAGCAGCGCTCGCAAGCCGAGCATGTCCGGCGTGGCCTTGAGCGGCACCAGCGCTGGCAGCGGCTCGACGACGCGGAGGCCAAAGCGTCGCGCCACGTCATGGGAGAAGCCGGTCGCGCCCATTTTGGGGATCGACAAGCCGCCGGTCGCCAGCACCAGCGCGGCGGCGGTGAAAGCGCCACTGCCGGTCGTGAGGCGGAAGCCGTCGGCATGAGACAAGTCGGTGACGGTGTGGCCAACCCGGACATCAACGCCACCCTGCGCGCATTCGGCGAGCAGCATGGCCACGACGGCGCGCGCCGATCCGTCGCAGAACAGTTGCCCGAGGGTCTTCTCGTGGTAGGGGATGCGATGGCGCTCGACCAGCGCGATGAAATCATCCTGGGTGTAGCGGTGCAGCGCCGACCGGCAGAAATCCGGGTTGCCGGACAGAAACCGATTGGGCGCGCAATACAGATTGGTGAAGTTGCAGCGTCCGCCGCCCGAGATCAGAATCTTGGCGCCGACCCGGTTGGCGTGGTCGAGGAGGAGGACCCTGCGGCCGCGCTGGCCGGCGGTCAGCGCACACATCAGTCCGGCCGCGCCCGCGCCCAGGACAATGACATCGAACGCCTCGGGTGCTTGGGTCATTGGTCCTGTCACTTATCACCACTTCCGAGCATTCGGCGCCTATATCTCGCGCCCTCTCCCCTTGCGGGAGAGGGCAGCTCAGGACATTCACCAAGCACTATTGGGTGAGGGGTTGCAGCCTGACCCCTCACCCAGTCTTTTCGGTTGAACCTCAGAGCAGCCCTCTCCCGCAAGGGGAGAGGGCGCAACGATAGTCGCCGCAGCCGACTGCGCGGCCACTTCGGCCTGCTCGTATTGCTGACGTAACAGCGTTATCGGTGGTGCCGGCGATCCGACCTCGGGTATAGCAAGGCGCACGCGCGCGACCCAAATGTGTACCGACGGACGCTCGCGCTCACGTTATCGAAGATGGAGCCTGCCCGAGGAATGCTGCGCCTGACCGATCTCAAGCTGGGCCTCGATCATGCGGAGGATGAGATCAAGGCCGCCGTGCTCAAGCGGCTCAATCTCAAGCCGCAGGATCTCCTTGGCTATTCGGTCTATCGCCGCGCGGTGGACGCCCGCAAGCGCTCAGCCATCGCGCTCACCTACACGCTCGACATCGAGCTGCGCAACGAAGCCGCGGTGTTGAAGCGCTTCGCGGGCGATCGCAACGTGGCGCCGGCTCCCGACGAGGGCTACCGCTTCAAGGCGCGCGCGCCCGATCAGCTCACGTCGCGGCCGGTCGTGATCGGCACCGGCCCCTGCGGGCTGCTTGCGGGCCTCGTCCTGGCGCAGATGGGCTTCCGGCCGTTGATCCTGGAGCGGGGCAAGGTCGTGCGCGAGCGCACCAAGGACACCTGGGGCCTCTGGCGCCGCTCCGTGCTGAACCCGGAATCGAACGTGCAGTTCGGCGAGGGCGGCGCCGGCACGTTCTCCGACGGCAAGCTCTACAGCCAGATCAAGGACCCGCATCACTACGGCCGCAAGGTGCTGACCGAGTTCGTCAAGGCCGGCGCTCCCCCTGAGATCCTCACCGTCGCCAAGCCGCACATCGGCACCTTCCGGCTGGTGACGATCGTCGAGCAGATGCGCGCGAGTGTCGAAGCGCTCGGCGGCGAGTATCGATTCCGGAGCAAGGTCGAGGACATCGACATCGAGGTGAGGGCGGACGGCAGCCGGCAGGTGCGCGGCGTAGTGCTGGCCGACGGCACGCACATTGCCACCGACCACGTGGTGCTGGCGATCGGCCACAGCGCCCGCGACACGTTCCAGATGCTGTTCGATCGCGGTGTCGCGATCGAGGCCAAGCCGTTCTCGATCGGCGTGCGGATCGAGCATCCGCAATCGCTGATCGATCGCTGCCGCTATGGCGAACGTGCCGGCCATCCGTTGCTGGGGGCGGCCGACTACAAGCTCGTCCATCACGCCAGCAATGGCCGCTCGGTCTACAGCTTCTGCATGTGCCCGGGCGGGACCGTGGTGGCGGCGACCTCCGAGCCCGGCCGCGTCGTCACCAATGGCATGAGCCAGTACTCGCGCAACGAGCGCAACGCCAATGCGGGCATCGTGGTCGGCATCACGCCCGCCGACTATCCGGGGCATCCGCTCGCCGGCGTGGCGTTTCAGCGCCATTGGGAAGAGCGCGCGTTCGCGGCCGGCGGAGGAGCCTATGCGGCGCCCGCGCAGCGCGTCGGCGATTTCCTCGCACGCAAGGAATCGACCGCGCTCGGCGAGGTCGTGCCGTCCTATCGGCCCGGCGTGCGGCCGACCGATCTCGCCCTATGCCTGCCGGACTTCGCGGTCGAAGCCATCCGCGAGGCGCTGCCGGCCTTCGACCGCCAGATCAAAGGCTTTGCGCTCGCCGACGCGGTGCTGACGGGGGTGGAGACCCGAACCTCGTCGCCGATCCGGATCCGCCGCGACGACAGCTATCAGAGCGTGAACACGCGGGGGCTTTATCCGGCCGGGGAGGGCGCCGGCTACGCCGGCGGCATCCTGTCTGCAGGCGTCGACGGCATCCGGATTGCGGAAGCGGTCGCGGCGAGCATGGTCGCGACACAGGTTGCTCAGGGTCATTGATTGCGATGGACAGGCGGCGCACGGGGAAGCCTTGATTCGGCTGCTGATACGAGCGGCGCTTGGCAATGACTCACGGCATCGTCATGGCCGGGCTCGTCCCGGCCATCCACGTCTTCGATGTCCCGCAGTTTCAAGACGTGGATGCCCGCGACAAGCGCGGGCATGACGGGTTGCTTGATCTTGTCGGCTTGGCGAATGAGGTCGCCTTGCGCGAGGCGCGCGCCGATCAATACCGATACGCATCCGGCTTGAACGGCCCCTCGGTCGGCACGCCGATATAGGTCGACTGCTTCTGCGAGAGCTTGGTCAGCTTGACGCCGATCTTGTCGAGATGCAGCCGCGCGACCTTCTCGTCGAGATGCTTGGGCAGGGTGTAGACCTTCTTCTCGTACTTGCCCGGATTGGTGAACAGCTCGATCTGCGCCAGCGTCTGGTTGGTGAAGGATGACGACATCACGAAGCTCGGATGCCCCATGGCGTTGCCGAGGTTCACCAGCCGGCCTTCCGACAGCAGAATAATGCGCGAGCCGCCCGGGAACTCGATCTCGTCGACCTGCGGCTTGACGTTCACCCATTTGTAGTTGCGCAGCGCCGCCACCTGGATCTCGCTGTCGAAGTGGCCGATATTGGCGACGATCGCGCGGTCCTTCATCTTGCGCATGTGCTCGATGGTGATGACGTCGACGTTGCCGGTCGCGGTCACGAAGATATCGGCGCGCGGAGCGGCGTCCTCCATGGTGGTGACTTCGTAGCCCTCCATCGCGGCCTGCAGCGCGCAGATCGGATCGACCTCGGACACCAGCACGCGGCAGCCGGCCTGGCGCAATGACGCCGCCGAGCCCTTGCCGACGTCGCCGAAGCCCGCGACCATGGCGACCTTGCCGGCCATCATCACGTCGGTGCCGCGGCGGATGCCGTCGACCAGCGACTCGCGGCAGCCGTAGAGGTTGTCGAACTTGGACTTGGTCACGCTGTCATTGACGTTGATCGCCGGCCACAAGAGCGTGCCCTTCTTCTGCATGTCGTAGAGGCGATGCACGCCGGTCGTGGTCTCCTCGGTGACGCCGCGGATCGACTTGCCGTTCTTCTCATACCAATCGGGCTTGTCCTTGAGCCGCTTCTTGATCGAGGCGAACAGGATCTCCTCTTCCTCGTTGGTCGGATGGTTGAGCACGGCCGGATTCTTGCGCGCCTCGATGCCGAGATGGACGAGCAGCGTGGCGTCGCCGCCGTCGTCGAGGATCATGTTGGGCGTGCCGCCATCGGCCCATTCGAAGATGCGGTGCTGGTAGTCCCAGTAGTCGGTGAGGTTCTCGCCCTTGACCGCGAACACCGGCGTGCCGCCGGCCGCGATCGCGGCGGCCGCATGGTCCTGCGTCGAATAGATGTTGCATGAGGACCAGCGCACGTCGGCGCCGAGCGCTTTCAGCGTCTCGATCAGCACGGCGGTCTGGATCGTCATATGCAGCGAGCCCGCGATGCGCGCGCCGCGCAGCGGCTGCTCGGGGCCATATTCCTCGCGTGTCGCCATCAAGCCGGGCATCTCGGTCTCGGCGATGGCGATCTCCTTGCGGCCCCATTCGGCAAGGCCAATGTCCTGGACGACGTAATCAGCAGCGGCGCCTTTCGGTAAAGCGGACATGTCGGTTCCTGTGGTTGAGCGGAAGAGGGGGGCACCTCGGGGGCGCCCTTGGGGCGTGGCTATAACAAACACGGCCCAGTAGCACAATAAAGATATAAAGATTTCTTTATGTCACAGGATGAGTTTACTCGCCTTCGGTAAAGCGCTCGGCCACCAGAGTGGCGAGGGCCTCGACCACCTCGGCGGCCTGGGGGCCGCTGGCCTCGACCGTGATGCTGGTGCCGGGCCCGGCGGCCAGCATCATCAGGCCCATGATCGAGGTCCCCCCGACCCGCTCGGAGCCGCGGGTGACCCAGACCTCGGCGTCGAACTGCTCGACCGTCATCACGAACTTGGCGGAGGCGCGGGCATGCAGGCCGCGCTTGTTGCAGATTTCCAATACGCGTGTGACGACGGGCCCCGGCCCTGCGGGATCGGAGGGGGTGCCCGTCTCGCTCATTTTCCGTTCAGCACGCGGCTCGCGATGGTGACGTATTTGCGGCCGGCTTCCTGCGCGGCCAGCACGGCATCCTGCAGCGGGCACTCGTCGCGAACCTTGGCGAGCTTGACCAGCATCGGCAGGTTGATGCCGGCGAGCACCTCGACCTGCGGCCGGCTCATCACCGAAATCGCGAGGTTCGACGGGGTGCCGCCGAACATGTCGGTCAGGATGGCGACGCCCTGGCCGGTATCGACCCGCTTCACCGCCTCGATGATGTCCCGTCGGCGTTGCTCGACGTCATCGTCGGGGCCGATGGTGACCGCCTCGATCTGCTGCTGCGGGCCGACGACATGCTCGAGCGCCGAGCGGAACTCAACGGCAAGCCGCCCGTGGGTGACAAGAACTAAGCCGATCATTGAACTCCCCGCGGGCGCGACGCGCCGCACGAAAGGTGCGTCATCTTCACGATCCGAAGTCCGCGCGCAAGAGGTCTTTCTGTCGATTTTACGACTATGTTGCATTGCAGTATCTGGCGTCTTGGCGGGCGCTCGGCAAGGGGCTTATTTTGGTATCATAATGCTATCTTATGGTTAACTATTGCTCCGTTTCCGAAGTTCGCGACTCGTCGCAGCACCCTCTGACACGAACCTCGGCTGCACTAGCGTTTTGGTCCGGTACGGTGGTGAGCCAAGCCGCCACGGATGGGTAGGGGGGCGCCCCCGGTGCGACGGGAAGAAGCGGTAATAAAATACCCTCAATTTCGACCTGCCGCTGTCGATCTGGCAGGCGCTCCGCATCGGGCGCCGCGAGATCGACGACGGTGCCGACCACCGCCAGTGGCTCATGCGCTATCCGGCGGATGCCGAGGCCGCGCACCTCGATCAGCCCCGCAAGCGCCTCCGGTGCGCGCGCCAACAGCCGGCCGTGGCAGGCCTCGAGCCGGACACGGTCGTCGGCGACGAGGCGGGCGAACGGCAAGAGTCCCGAGCGCGCCGCCTCGATGAGCCTGAGCGCAAGCCGCGACTTGCCCGAGCCGGCCGGTCCCCGGATGAGCAGCGCGCGCGTGCCGACGAGGACCGCGCTGGCGTGGACGGTCGGTGCGTCCGCCATCACGCGGCCGGCAGCCGCACCGTGAAGCGCGCGCCCAGCACCTTCGGCGGCTCGGAGCCTTCTTGAGCGGCGACGCGGTTCTCCGCCCACAGGGTGCCGTCGTGCGCTTCGAGAATCTGCTTGGAGATCGACAGGCCGAGGCCGGAGTTCTGGCCAAAATCCTGGTGCGGGCGATAGGTGTAGAAGCGATCGAAGATCTTCTCCATCGCTTCCGGGTAGATGCCGGGGCCGTCGTCGTCGACCACGATGTTGATATCGGAACGGTGTCGCCGGCAGGTGACGCGGACGGTGCCGCCTTGCGGCGAGAACGAGCGGGCGTTGTCGATCAGGTTGTTGATCACCTGGCCAAGCCTCGAATCGTGGCCGAGCACCGAGAAACCGCCGCTGCCCTCGAACGTCAGGGTGACCACGGTGCCGTCCTCGCGCGGCACGTCGTTGGCGACGCTGACCACGGTGGTGAGCAGCTTCTTGAGATCGACCGGCTCGGCATCCTGGCGCTGCATCTCGGCATCGAGCCGGCTCGCATCCGAGATGTCGGAGATGAGCCGGTCGAGCCGCTTCACGTCGTGCTGGATCACTTCGAGCAGGCGGGCGCGACTCGCTTCGCTCTTGGCGAGCGGCAGCGTCTCGACCGCCGAGCGCAGCGAGGTGAGCGGATTCTTGAGCTCGTGCGCGACATCGGCCGCAAAGCTTTCGATCGCCTCGATGCGCCGGTAGAGCGCGCTGGTCATGCTGCGCAGCGACCCCGAGAGATGCCCGATCTCGTCGCGCCGGAAGGTGTAGTCCGCGATCTCGCCGCGCGAGCGCACGCGCCGCCGCACCACCTGCGCGCTTTCGGCCAGGCGCCGCATCGGGCCGCCGATGGTCCCGGCGAGCACAAACGACAGCACCACCATGACGCCGGCCGCGACCATGAACACCTTGAAGATCGCGAGCCGCTCCTCGGTCACGATCTCGTCGATGTCGGCGCCTTGCGTCTGCAGCATCAACGCACCGCGCACCGCGCGCGATCGCTTCACCGGTACCGCGACCGAGACGATCACCTCGGCCCGCTCGTTGATGCGCACCATGCTGGCCTTGAGATCATTGAGCGCCTGCCCGACCTCGTCGTAGCCCCTGCCGTTGCCGGTGAGCTCCCGATAGCTCGGCAGATCGCCCTTGGCGATCCAGCGTCGCAGCGCCAGGAAGCGACGCTGGAAATAGTTGGGCCGCTCTTCGTCTGGCGGCGGCAGGTCGAACAGGATCACGTCGTAGATCGTGCGGCTGTCGAGCAGCAGCGCGCCGTCGCGGTCGTAGATGCGCGCCCGCGTGTTGGTCGGCGACACCAGCCGCCGCAGCACCGGCGCGACGCGCTCCGGGTCGATCGGGAAATCGAGCTGCGCTTCGTCCTGCGGCTTGTAGGTCTCGCCGGCCTGCAGGTCGAGCAGCCGTTCCAGGTCGATCGGCGCGTTGTCGGGATCGGCGGTGGTGGAGGAGGCCGCGATGGCGGCGGCGATGATCTCGCCTTGCACCAGGAGGCTTTCCCGGCGCGCGTCGATCAGGCCGGCGCGAAACTGGGAGAGATAGAGAATTCCGAGCACGAGCGCGACCAGGCTCGCGAGATTGAGGAAGATGATCCGCCGGGTCAGGCTCGAGGAGCTTTGCCGGACGAAGAACTGCCAGGCGCGGCGCACCAGACTTGCGCCGCTTTCCGACGGCGGCGTGCCGGCTTCGGCGGCCGCCTCGAGCTTGCCGTCAACGAGCTGTGCGGTTCTTTCAAGCACGATCGATCTGCCGGGTGTCCTTCAAGGCGACATTCTAGTGCTGCCGCTTCGAAGTTCCTACAACAGTTGCGGCAAATTCGGCCAGAAAGTAGGCCCAGCAGGCCTGCGAGCCGGGTCACCCGAAACTGGCGACCGCGGCACTACATTTCCTTGAAGCGGTAGCCGACGCCGTACAACGTTTCGATCATGTCAAAATCGTCATCGACCGATTTGAATTTCTTGCGCAGGCGCTTGATGTGGCTGTCGATGGTGCGGTCGTCGACATAGACCTGATCGTCGTAGGCGGCGTCCATCAGGGCATTGCGGCTTTTCACCACACCGGGCCGGGTGGCGAGCGCCTGCAGGATCAGGAATTCGGTGACCGTGAGCGTGACCGGCTCGTTCTTCCAGGTGCAGGTGTGCCGCTCCGGGTCCATGCGCAACTGCCCACGCTCGAGCGCCCGGGCATCGACCTCCTTGGGCGTCGTGCCGTCCTTGGGCGTGGTGCGACGCAGGACGGCCTTCACCCGTTCAACCAGCAGCCGCTGGGAGAACGGCTTGCGGATGAAATCGTCGGCGCCCATCTTGAGCCCGAAAAGCTCGTCGATCTCCTCGTCCTTGGAGGTGAGGAAGATCACCGGCATGTCCGATTTCTGCCGCAGGCGGCGCAGCGTTTCCATCCCGTCCATCCGCGGCATCTTGATATCCAGGATGGCGAGGTCCGGCGGCGAGGTCTTGAAACCATCGAGCGCGGAGGCGCCGTCCGTGTAGGTCATGATGCGGTAGCCCTCGGCTTCGAGTGCGATCGAAACCGAAGTCAGGATGTTGCGGTCGTCGTCAACCAGAGCGATGGTGGGCATAAAACCCTATCCGTGACGGTAGCCCCAGGAACCTTGAAGCCCGGAAAGCTAGGCCGAAGTGTGTCTATTCCTCGACAAACGCATGATTCGTCAAAGGCTTTGCCCACCATACGCGAATTGTGGCAACGGCGCAAAGCGTTAGCTGCCGATGAAAAATGTGGGGGCGTTGCCAACAAGCGTCAAACCGGACAGGCTCGCAGGCCTCTCCTTTTGGTTAACGGGAGGCGCTGATGCCACCCACCCCCGATTTCGATCCCCAGGCAGCCGCCAAGAAGCTCCTGCGCGAAGGCCGCGGCGGGGCGCTGGCGACCCTGATGCCGGGTACCGGCGACCCCTATTGCTCGCTGGTCAATGTGGCGACCGCGGCCGACGGCGCGCCGCTCCTTCTGATCTCGCGCCTCGCGGTGCACACCAAGAACGTCCTCTCCGACCCGCGGGTGTCGCTGATGCTCGACGAGCGCAAGGCAGGTGATCCGCTGCAGGGCGCCCGCGTCATGCTGATGGGGACGGCGGCCGTCAGCGACGACAAGGACGTGCGGCGGCGCTATCTCGACCGCCAGCCGGAAGCCGAGATGTTCGTGGGCTTCGGCGACTTCGCCTTCTACCGGATCGCGCTCAAGGGCGTGCATCTCGTCGCCGGCTTCGGCCGCATCGTCGACCTCAAGCCGCAGGACGTGCTCACCCCGGTCGACGACGCCGCCGAACTCACCGCGGCCGAGCCCGATATCCTCGCCCACATGAATACGGATCACGCCGACACCTGCCGGCTCTACGCGACCAGGCTCCTTGGCGCGCCCGACGGCGCCTGGCGCTGCGTCGGCTGCGACCCGGAAGGGCTCGAGCTGCAGCTCGATCGCACGGCGCTGCGGCTGCCGTTCCCGCAGCGCGTGCGCGCGGCGGGCCCGCTGCGCGCGGTGCTCAAGGAGCTGGCCGACAAGGCGCGCGCGGCGTGAGGGCTTTTCAAAGTCGTGGCCCGGATTGAGCCATAAGCGCGTTCACGCGCGTCTTTCGACACGCTATGGCGAAATCCGGGGTCAGGGAAGCTCGCCGAAGCTTCCATGATTTCCGCCGATATCGCCGGCCCAGTCCTCCGGGAGCAGCCCTTGTCGCACATCGCGATGAAAGGGGGACACGGCCAGTCGCGATAGGCACTACCAGCGAGAAGGAGGGGATCCGTGAGCAGCAGCGACTACATCCTAGGACCGCCACCGATGGCTCAGCGGCGTCGCGAGCTATGGCTCCAGCACGCAGCCGGATTTATCTTTTTTGAGGATGTGCGCGGGTACGCCATCGAAAGACTTGATCCGACCCTCGATGAGACCGGCAGGAAGGCGGCGCTGAAAGCGATTGATGACGCAGTATACGGGCTGATGATGGTGATCGACGGCGTCACCGGCGGCCTTTGCGATTCCGAATACGCGGTTCATATCCAAACCAACGTTCGCCTCAGGAGGAGGCATACTGACGAGGTCATCGAATCACTCGACCTGTTTGACGGCGATGGCATGTGTATGGGCTTCCACGGATGGCTGCAGGACGATTTTGGCGCAGATCCGGTTGCCCTCCCCAAGGCGAAACCATCGACCGTGACGTAACGGCCCGGAGACGTCGTAGCCCGGATTCGCTGCGCTCAATCCCGGCTACAGTAGAGGTGGTTGTCCGCAACCTCGCTTGCCGCTGGACCATGATCTGAATGCACGTCCTCATCCTCGGCGGCTATGGCACCTTCGGCGGGCGGCTAGCGCGGCTGCTCGCCGATGAGGCGCGGCTGACGCTCGTCATCGCGGGCCGCTCGCGCGCGAAGGCGCAAGCGTTCTGCGCCGCGCTCGGCGGGGCCGCTATCCCCGCTGTGTTCGATCGCGAGCGCGAGATCGAGCCGCAGCTGCGCGCGGTCAAGCCGGATCTCGTGGTTGACGCGACCGGGCCGTTCCAGACCTATGGCGCCAACCCGTTCCGGGTGGTCGAAGCCGCGATCGCGCTTGGCATCCACTATCTCGACCTCTCCGATGGCGCGGACTTCGTGCGCGGCGTCGCGCGCTTCGATAAGGCGGCACGCGCCCGCGCCGTGTTCGTGCTCTCGGGAGTGAGCAGTTGTCCGGTGCTCACGGCAGCGGTGGTGCGGCGGCTCGCCGCCGGCATGGCAAGCGTGCAGACCATCGCGGGCGGGATTGCGCCGTCCCCGCACGCCGATATCGGCCTCAACGTCATGCGCGCGATCGCGAGCTATGCGGGCAAGCCGGTGACGCTGGTGCGCGATGGCCGCAGGACGACCGCGCCCGCCATGATCGACTCGCGCTCCTTCACCATCGCGCCGCCGGGCCAATTGCCGCTCGCTCCGCGGCGCTTCTCGCTCGCCGAGGTGCCGGACCTCGAGCTCCTGCCCGAGCTATGGCCCGGGCTGCGCACGGTCTGGGTCGGCGCCGGTACGGTGCCGGCCATCTGGCATCGCGCGCTCAATGCGCTGTCGTGGCTGGTGCGGCTGCGTCTGCTGCCGTCGTTGCTGCCGATCGCGGCGCTGATGCATCACGCCCGTACGCGGCTCAGTTGGGGCGAGCATCGCGGCGGCATGGTCGTGACGGTCGAAGGCACGCTCGCCGATGGCACGGGGGTCGAGCGCTCCTGGCACATGATCGCCGACGGCGACGACGGTCCGTTCGTGCCCGCGATGGCGGCGGAGGCGATCATCCGCCATTGCGTCGCCGGTCGGATGCCCGCGCCCGGCGCGCGCGCGGGAGTGAACGACGTCGAGCTTGCCGACTACGACACATCGTTCGCGCGCCGGCGCATCGCGACCGGAACGCGGCAGACGCCGCAACCGGGCGAGCCGCTCTATCGGCGCATCCTGGGCGAGGCCTATGCGTCATTGCCTCAGCCGATCCAGGCGATGCACGATCTCAGACGCGACTTCACCGTGGCCGGTGTCGCCAGCGTCGAGCGCGGGGCCGGCGTGCTCTCGCGGCTCGCCGCCTGGATCATCGGCTTTCCGCCTGCGGGCGAGAAAGTGCCGGTGACGGTCTCGTTCGGCATCGGCGGCGGCCGTGAGCGCTGGTTGCGCACATTTGCCAGCCGCGCGTTCGCGAGCATGCAGGAGGAGGGGCGCGGCCGCAACGAGCGGCTCCTGTGCGAGCGCTTCGGTCCGCTCAATTTCGCGATGGCGCTGGTGGTGGAGGGCGAGCGGCTGCGCCTGGTGTTGCGTCGCTGGAGCATGTTTGGCGTGCCGTTGCCGCTTGCGCTCGCGCCGCGCAGCAACGCCTATGAATATGTCGAAGCCGGCCGCTTCCGATTCCATGTCGAGATCAGCCATCCGCTCGTCGGTTTGATCGTGCGCTATCGCGGCTGGCTGGTGCCGGGCGCCTGAGCGGGCGATGGCGTCAGCGGCCGACTTGCGCCAAGATTGCCGCAACAAGCACAAGGGAGGGTTCCATGCGACGCTTGCTCGTCACGTTGTTGCTCGCATTCATCGGATCGCCCGCCATGGCGCAGACCAAGGAGCCGATCGCGCTGCGCGACATCGGCTCGTTCCATCTCGGCGGGCGTTACGTCGACATCGGCGGCAAGCCCGTGCGCGAGGTCACGATCGGGGGTGCGACCCAGAAGCTCGACCCGAACGGCACCTATCTGGTCGAGCAGATGTACGTGCAGTACCTGCTGCCGCAGAACCGCAGGGGCAAGGTGCCGCTTCTGATGTGGCATGGCGGTGGGTTCACCGGCGTGACTTATGAGTCCACGCCCGACGGCCGCGAAGGCTGGCTCAACCTGTTCGTCCGCAAGGGCTGGGACAGCTACGTGTCGGACGCGGTCGAGCGCGGCCGCGCCGGTTGGGCGATGCCCGAGGTGTTCGCGGGCGAGCCTGTGTTCCTCACCATCGATGCGCCCTGGGTCACCTGGCGTTTCGGCGCGCCGGGAAGCTTCGACAAGGACCCGGCCAAGCGCAAGCCGTATCCAGGCAGCCAGTTCCCGTTCGAGGCCTATGACAACCTCATTCGTCAGATCGTGCCGCGCTGGACCTCGACCAACGATGCGATCCAGGCGGCCTATGACCAGCTGGTCGATAGAGTCTGCCCCTGCGTGCTGCTGGTGCACAGCCAGTCAGGTGCCTTTGGCTACGCGGCCGCGCTCAGGCGGCCCGACAAGGTCAAGGCGCTGGTGATCGTCGAGGGCACGATCCGGGGCGACGCCACTACGGCGGCCGCGGTCAAGACCGTGCCGATCCTGGCTCTCTACGGCGACAATGTCGACAAGAGCCCGATGTTCTCAGCGCAACGCGAGAACAATCGCAAGATGGCGGAGCTCGCCAAGGCGGCCGGCGGTAGCATCGAGATCGTCAGCCTTCCGGATCTGGGGATCAAGGGCAACTCGCACTTTCCGATGATGGAAAAGAATAACGCCGAGGTCGCCGATGTCATTCACCAGTGGCTCGCGGGCAAAGGGCTGGTGGACTGAAGCTTCATTGCACTGCAGCAAAATTGCCTTTTGCCGCGGGAACATTGTGGTGCCGTGCACCATAAACCACGGTGGCGCGCTAGCTCTTGGCAGCGCGCCTGATCCCCACTATAGCTCGCGCCCATCGCTGATGGGCGCTATAGTTAAGGCGAAAGCCGTGCCCAGACACGGTGCCCCAGGGACGGATGCCGGCGGCGGCCGGGCGCTTTGAGCGGAGGTTTTGCGTGGAAGAGACGGGTGTGAGGAACGGCGCCTGCGGTGCCGACAAGTTCGGCTTCAAAGATCTTGCTGCAGTTCATTGGAATCTTGACGCGCCCCAGCTCTATGAGCATTCGATCGCGGCCCGTGAAGCCACCATCGTGCAGGGCGGTCCGATCTGCGCGGAAACCGGCGTGCACACCGGCCGCTCGCCCAAGGACAAGCACACGGTCGTCGACGCGGTCACCGAGAACACCGTGTGGTGGGACGGCAACCGCAAGCTCAGCCAGGCCAACTTCCAGCTCCTCTATGACGATTTCATCGCGCATGCGCGCGGCAAGACCTTGTACGCGCAGGACCTGTATGGCGGCGCCGATCCGAAGTACCGGATCAAGACCCGTGTGTTCACCGAGCTTGCCTGGCATTCGCTGTTCATCCGCCAGCTGTTGATCCGGCCGGTGGCGCCGGAGCTCGAGGACTTCGTCCCCGAATTCACCATCGTGGACCTGCCGACCTTCAAGGCCGATCCCAAGCGCCATGGCGTGCGCACCGACACCGTCATCGCCATCGACTTTACGAAGAAGATCATTCTCATCGGCAACTCGTCCTACGCCGGCGAGATGAAGAAGTCGGTGTTCACCGCGCTCAACTTCTATCTGCCGGCGCAGGGCGTGATGCCGATGCACTGCTCCGCCAATGTCGGCCATGATGGCGACGTGGCGCTGTTCTTCGGCCTCTCCGGCACCGGCAAGACCACGCTCTCGGCCGATCCCAACCGCATCCTGATCGGCGACGACGAGCACGGCTGGGGCCCGGAGGGCGTGTTCAACTTCGAGGGCGGCTGCTACGCCAAGTGCATCCGGCTCTCCGAAGAAGCCGAGCCCGAGATCTACGCCGCCACCAATCGCTTCGGCGCGGTGCTCGAGAACGTAACCTTCGATCCCACCACGCGGGTATGCAACTTCGACGACGAGTCGAAGACCGAGAACACACGCTCGGCCTATCCGCTCGAGTTCATGCCGAAGGCCTCGCGCACCGGCCGGGCCGGGCAGCCCAAGAACATCATCTTCCTCGCCGCCGATGCGTTCGGCGTCATGCCGCCGATCGCCAAGCTCACGCCCGCGCAGGCGATGTACCATTTCCTCTCCGGCTATACCGCCAAGGTCGCCGGTACCGAGAAGGGGCTCGTTGGCGTCGAGCCCGAGTTCTCGACCTGCTTTGCGGCGCCGTTCCTGCCGCGTCCGCCGGCCGAGTACGGCAATCTCCTGCGCACCCTGATCGCCAAGCACAACGTCGACTGCTGGCTCGTGAACTCGGGCTGGACTGGCGGCATCTACGGCGTCGGCCGCCGCATGCCGATCAAGGCGACGCGGGCGCTCGTCACGGCCGCGCTCGATGGGTCGCTGCGCAACGCCAGCTATCGCACCGATCCATACTTCGGCTTCTCGGTGCCGACCTCGGTGCCGGGCGTCGAGCCGCATCTGCTCTATCCGATGAAGACCTGGAAGGACAAGGCCGCCTTCGACGAGACCGCGCGCAAGCTCGTGCGCATGTTCCAGGAGAACTTCGTCAAGTACGAGAAGCACGTCGACGCCGACGTGCGCGCCGCCGCGCCCGAGGTGCGGATCGCGGCGGAGTAGAGCGGCGCGATCGCTGATCGGTCGACGTAACTTTGATCTATTAATGCAACAAGGACGGCCTCGCGGCCGTCCTTGTCATTCTTGCGTGTCCGAGCGGATCTGCCTGTCCGCGCGGGATCAGCTCTGGCGTGAAAGCCGATTGAAGCGCGCCTTCTGCTCGTCGCTGAGCGAGCCGTAGAACCGCTCCAGCGCCGGCTGCACCGTGTCGAGCGCATCGAGCGTCGCCTTGAGCCGTTGCGCCATGGCGGCGATGCGGGCAGGCGCGGTCAGGTTCTGGTCGCCCTGGCAATCGGCCTTCAGGCGCTCGGCCGCTCTGCTCGACGTCTCGCTGAGCGCGTCAAGCGCCGCAGTCTGCTCCTGCGAGGGCTCGATGGCCTGCTTGATACGCTCGATCGGGAAGCGCCCGGCAGCCTGCGTGTTGCATGCCTGATTGACATCCGGCTGTGCCGCGGCCCGCGCGCGCCGCGGCTCTTGCGGAAGCGCATCGAAGCGCGCCTTCTGTTCGTCGCTGAGCGAATTGTAGAACCGCTCAAGCGCGGGCTGCACGATCGAGACCGCCTTGAGCAGGGTCTCAGTACGGGCGCGCATGGCGGCGAGCCGTCCGGTCGGAGTGCCGGGCAGGTCGGTTGGGCAGGCGGATTTCATCACCTCGACCGCGTTGGCGGTCGCGCTCTTGAGGTCGTTGAGCAAGGCGCGCTGGGCGTCGTTCGGCTCGACCGTCTGCGCGATGCGCTCGATTGGCCAGTCGGTCAGACCGTCGGCCGCGACCGAGCAAACCTGCGCGACGCCGCCACGCGGGACCCGCTGCACTCGCCCGCCCTCGCGATAGGCCGGGATGCTCGCATAGCTGCTGCTCACGTAGGCGTAGGGACCGAACAGGCTGACGTAGACGTCGTCGTAGGCGTAAGGCCAGAACGTGTCGTACGCATACGGCCAGTAGGTGTAATCGATGAAATCATCGTACGCGTAGGGCCAGAACAGCGGGCCGATCCAGCCGATGACGAAGAAGTGGCGGTGCGAGTGTCGACGATGGAAGTGCGCCCAGCGCGGATCGCCAAGTTTCTTACCCGCGAACTGGCCGCGGAAGTTGGAGCGCGCCAGGTCGCGATTGGCGCCCTTGGGTGTGCCTACGAAGGCGCGGTTGCGCAGCACCGAGCTCTTGATCGCGGCGGTGCGGTTGCCTTTCAGCGCGGGCGTGCGCGAGACAAGCCCCTGGCTGCCAGGCGCCCGGCGCGCCAGGCTCGGCGACCCTTTCTGGCGGCTGAGACTGCGGAGGGTGGTCGCGTTCCGCCGCACCACCGAGCGGTTGGTTCGGCTGAGCGAGCGCGTGGTCTGGGTCTGGCTGCGACGCAGGCTCTGCGACGTCACGCTCCGGCGTGCTGCGGGAGCGCTGAAGTGCGTCCTCGGCGCGGAGCGGAAGGACGGCGCCGAGCGGAAGGACGGCGCCGAGCGGATGGAGGGTGCCGAGCGGAAGGACGAATGCCCGGCCGGTGCGGATCGTCCGATCGATCCTCCGCCGCCACCGCCGGCTCGACCCCTGTGCTGGGCGTTGGCGGCGGTCGCGATCACTGTCGCGGCCGCGAGACACAGCGCCCCGATACGAAGACTGAATGTGAACATTGGGTAACCTCTACAACGCGCCCCGGACGCTTGTTAAAACGCGCAGGACGACCATCTGGTTCACCCCCCAAGTATGGTGCAATGGCGCATTCCGCCATGGGCGGCACAATGATCAAGATCAATTTGGGTTGTCGCCGATGATGAGTTCAGATACCGACTTGCCGCCACAGCTCCAGAGCGGTATCGCGCGCGGCGTTAATCATGCTGCGGCCACCGAGGCGGCGTTATCAGGGTAGGACGTTCCATGCAGGTTCTGGTCGTCGGGGCGGGGGTGGTCGGGCTCGCGTGCGCGCGCGCGGCGGCGCTCAAGGGACACGAGGTCATCGTCGCCGAGGCCGCCAACGCCATCGGCACCGTCACGTCCTCGCGCAACAGCGAGGTCATTCACGCCGGGCTCTACTATCCAACCGGGACGAAGCGCGCGGTTCACTGTCCGCGCTCACGCCGGATGCTCTACGACTACTGCGCCTCCCACGGCGTGCCGCATCGCAAGTGCGGCAAGCTGGTGGTCGCCACCAACGACAAGGAGGTCGCAGGCATCGAAAAGATCTTCAAGCAGTCGCAGATCAACGGCTGCGAGAACGTGGAGCTGATTGACGCCGCCGCGGCGAAGCGGCTCGAGCCCGCGGCCTATTGCGTGACCGCCATGCTGTCGCCGGAAACCGGCATCATCGACAGCCATGGCTACATGCGCGCGCTGCGCGGCGACCTGGAGGACCACGGCGGCATGGTCGCGCTTAACACGCCGATCGAGCGGCTGGTGCTGAGCGAGGGCCGCTGGGAGGTTCATTTCGGCGGCGCCGATCCGCAGACGATCACGGTCGATGCCGTGGTCAACGCCGCCGGCCTCGGCGCCCAGAAGCTAGCGCGCGCGACCGAAGGCTATCCGCAGGAGCGGGTGCCGCGGCTCTTTCTCGCCAAGGGCAACTACTTCGCCTATTCGGGGCGGCCGGTGTTCTCGCGGCTGATCTATCCGCCGCCGATCCCGGGTGGGCTCGGCGTGCACGTGGTGCTCGACATGGCTGGGCGCATGCGTTTCGGCCCCGATGTCGAGTGGATCGACACCGAGGACTACAATGTCGATCCCGGCCGGGCGGCATCCTTCTATGAGCGCGTGCGCGGCTATTGGCCGGGCCTGCCCGACAATTCGCTCATCCCCGACTATGCCGGGATCAGGCCGAAGGTGACGGGGCCGGGCGAGCCGCAGGCCGATTTCGTGATCGATGCTCCCGAGCACCACGGCGTGCCGCGCCTGGTTCAGCTCTTCGGCATCGAATCGCCGGGGCTGACCTCCTCGCTGTCGCTCGGCGAGGAAGTGACCGGCTATCTGTCGAGCTGAGCGCGCCGCTCGCTCGCCGAGCCGGTCACGTCGGCCGCGCCCGCGGGGCGGGGCGTGACGTCGCGCGGCGTGATCTTGGCGCCGGCGAGCTTTTGGCGCATTTCAGCCGACAGCCCGGTATAGGAGGCGATCGGCGTGAACTCCTTGCTGCGACGGGAGCTGCCGTTATAGGCGACGAAGCCGCGATCGGTGGCGACGATGTCGCCCGGCCGCAAGGTCGGATCCTCGTTCGCCTCAGTGGTGACGAGGCCATACGCATCCTTGCCATTGCAGGTGCAGTCGGCGACCGTCCGCTCCCGGTAGACGAAGGCGTTCGGCAGGTCCTTGTAGCGCGAGCCGTCGCCCGCCGTGGCGTGGTTGATCTCGCTGCCGGAATACAGCCTGGTGCGCGCCGCCGGGCAGAACGAGCCGCAGGCTTGCGCGGCGTTGACGCCGCTCGCCCGCTGGATCGGAAAGAAGCGGCCGTCGCATAGCCGCACGCAGAATGTGACAGATGGCCCTGACTCCAGGCGCGGCTCCGCCGGTCGCGGGCTCGACTGGCTGGCATAGGGATCGGCGTA
>Ga0209798_10000342_pt1 | contig 27305 bp, 26 predicted proteins | sample DOMMetBare3Fresh_FD_187475 | JGI IMG/M metagenome (GOLD analysis project Ga0209798, IMG submission 187475) | Wetland sediment microbial communities from St. Louis River estuary, USA, under dissolved organic matter induced mercury methylation -... | ecosystem: Environmental > Aquatic >... | reverse complement strand
GTTCAACGATTTCGTCGACTCGGCGAAGTGGCTTATTTCCAAAAAATACACATCGAACGATCGGCTTGTCATTCAGGGCGGATCGGCCGGCGGATTGCTTATGGGAGCGGTGGTAAATATGTCGCCTCAAACGTTTCACGCCGTGATTGCACAAGTGCCGTTTGTCGATGTGATGAACACGATGCTCGACGGCACCTTGCCGCTGACTACTGAAGAATGGATCGAGTGGGGCAACCCGAACGAGAAAAAGGCGTGGGATTATATGATCAAATACTCGCCGTACGACAACGTTAAGGCGCAAAATTATCCTAATATGCTGATCGAGGTTTCGCTGAACGACAGTCAGGTGCCTTACTGGGAAGGCGCTAAGTTTGCCGCCAAAGTACGAGAATTGAAAACCGACAACAACATCATTCTTCTAAAAACCAATATGGGCGCCGGCCACGGGGGCTCATCCGGTCGTTACGACCGTCTGAAAGAAGTCGCGTTCGATTACGCATATGCTCTAACCCAGGTCGGTATCACCGAATAAGAAAATTCAATTCCAGACTATTGGTGATGCTCGTGAGATCGGGCATCGCCATTTCTCCTGTCAATTTGAAGCGTTGAGATTGGTCAAATTGACCGAACGACACCGATTCGTAACACACTTGTTATGTCTCTAAATCGCTCAACCTCAGTTAAGACAGCACGAATCCTACTTTGACTAACATGGCACGGCCATTGCAAAAGTCTTTGAGGGCCGATTTCCATTAATTGCCGCTATTTTGACGGCTTTGATCTAAATGTGAGTGTTGGTTTTATTATTTCGAGTTGATCGGGGGCTGCCGATTTCAATTTTAGAAAAAAAAAGATCAGGGTAAATTATTTTTGTTGGAAAAAAACAGTGTTTGCCATATAATAGTTGTTGCCGTCGTGATTACGGCCACCTTTCGTATCCATTCAATTTCAAGACCCGTTCATCCCGCAGAATAAGTTTCCGTCATCATTGTCTCTACTAGATGTTCTCATTGTCCAAAGAAAAATCAACTAGCATTTTCATCGCCGTTCTGACGCCGTTTGCGGTCGCGACTCTATTGTGGGCGCTTTCAGGGCTGACCTTGGACAAATTGAGCGCCGGTGCAATGACACTCGTTGTTCTAACGGCCTTTTGCAGCTACTATCTTCGAATCGAGCTTCCGCGTGTAAACATACATCTTACAATTTCTGATGGGCTGATAATCTTGTCGATGCTGCTTTACGGTGGCGAGATTGCCTTGTTGACCGCGCTCATCGAAACCGCCGTCGCTTCCCTCAGTCTCGTTAGAAAGGGCTTTTCGATCAAGCGGAAAACGATCTTAGCAAATATGTATTTTGCTGCGATCGCTGTTTATGTTGCATCCAAAGCTGTCTCGTATGTTTTCGTCTCGACCGAATTGGTCCTAAGTCGTGGCGACTTTACGAGCATTATTTGGCTAGTGGCCTTGATGGCAATCTCGATGTTTTTTGTTACGTCGGTATTTGTTGCGGTCTATACAGCCCTCAAAAAAGAGCAAACCTTCTGGAGCGTTTGGACTGAAAATTGTTTTAATGCGGTCGTAATGTATCTGACCGGGGCCATAGTTGCTGCGATAACTTACATTGCACAAGCCAAAACGGACATCTTGCTGTTTGCGGGCGTTGTAGGATTTTTCGGCGTAATCTATCTTACATTCAAGCGGTTCGTTGACGATGTTAAACGCACGGTTGGAAAGGCGAAGCAGGCCGAACTCGAACGGGCCGAACAGGCTGAGCAGCATGTAAATCAGCTTCAGCATTATGTTGCCGAATTAGAGCGTAGCGGCAAGGCACTCCAGGAAAGTCATGAGAATTTCCGACATGCTGCCTATCACGATGCCTTAACAGGATTACCAAACCGAAATTATTTCATCGAATCACTAAAGGATTTGCTTCTAAAATGTAAAGGAAATTTGGGAGATGATTTCGCGGTTCTTTTTCTCGATCTCAAGAGTTTTAAGACGATAAATGACAGTTTGGGACATTCATTAGGCGACCGTCTAATTAAAAAGGTCGGACAGCGTTTATCCGGAATGGTACGCGACAACGATATGGTTGGGCGATTTGGCGGCGACAAATTCGGCGTTATATTGAAAGGGCTATCGAGCGTGGACGAGGCGACCAGTTTTTCGGAACGTATGGCAAAGGGTCTTGCTGAGCCTTACTCGCTTGAGGGTAGAGAAGTATTTACAAGCGCAAGGATCGGTATCGCATACGGAAATTCGCGCTACACAGAGGCTGAGGACATTCTGCGGGATGCGGATATCGCGATGTACAACTCTAAGGAGACCGGTGAAAAGTTTGTTGTCTTCGACAAGAAGATGCACACCCGAGCCGTGACGCGACTGCAACTCGAGACCGACTTGCGGTACGCGATAGAGCGCGATCAGTTTGAGTTGCACTATCAGCCGATCATCGGGCTAAATTCGGCATCATTGGAGGGATTTGAGGCCCTTGTTCGATGGAATCATCCTCAGCGTGGGCTTGTTCCGCCCAACGAATTCATCTCGATTGCCGAGAGCACCGGTCTCATAATTCCGATGACCGTTAAGATACTTCAGTCTGCATGTGCTCAAGCCGTGAAATGGCAAAATGTCTCACAAAGCTCAACCCCTTTGAGTATGGCAGTTAATCTCTCCGGCAAGCATTTTGCGGATCCGGGTTTGGTCGACCAGATACAAACAGTTATCAATACGACCCGAATCAACCCGGCGGATCTTAAGTTGGAAATTACGGAGAGTGCCGTTATGGAAAATGCCGAAACCGCGATTTCCATGCTCAAGCAGATCAAGCAGACCGGCGTTCAGATCAGCATCGACGATTTTGGGACCGGCTATTCGAGCCTGAGCTACCTCCACCGCTTTCCGATTGACTTGCTGAAGGTCGATCGTTCGTTCGTGAGTGCGATGGAAGCGAATACGGAAAACGGTGAGATCGTGCGAACCGTCATCGCGCTTGCGAAAGCTCTTAATCTAAAGGTAGTTGCGGAAGGTATCGAGAGTATTCATCAATTTCACCAGCTGCGAATCCTTGGCTGCGAATTCGGTCAAGGATTCCTGTTTTCGAAACCTCTGCCGGTTGCCGAAATCGAACTATTGCTCAAGGACGATGGCCGTTGGCAGCACATCTTACCGGCGTCGGGTATGCCGCTCTTATCGCAAGATTCTGATATTTTGCAAATTGATATCGCTCAATAATCTAACTGATCATTCAGAGTATATTTTCGGACGAGCTTCCAATGGATAAGCGGTCTCGTAGGTGTGTGCGAGGTTTAGCAAAACGTCTTCTGACCAAAAATTGCCGACGAGTTGGACGCCGATTGGCAATCCTTCGCTGGATAAACCACACGGCACGCTGATCGCCGGGACACCTGCGAGATTTGCTGAAACCGTGTAGATATCACTGAGGTACATTGCCAATGGGTCGTCGGAGCGTTCGCCGATCTTGAAGGCAACAGACGGCGACGTCGGTGTCAAAATGGCATCGCATTTCTCAAAAGCTTGCTGATAATCCCGCTTGACGAGTGCTCTGACCTTTTGTGCCTTTGCATAATAAGCGTCGTAATAACCGCTCGAAAGGACATAAGTCCCGAGCATAATGCGGCGTTTCACCTCAGCGCCGAAGCCCTCTTCGCGGGTCTTTAAATACATTTTTCGTAGTTCGTCTGCTTCCTCAGCGCGAAAGCCGTAACGAACTCCGTCAAAGCGGGCGAGATTTGAGGACGCCTCGGCGGTAGCGATAATGTAATAGACCGCGATGCCGTATTTTGCATGCGGAAGCTCGACATCGACGATCTTAGTTCCCAGCGATCGGAAATTCTCGATCGCGGCATCGATCCTTTCTTTGACGTCATCCTCTATTCCAGCACCCAGAAGTTCGCGAGGCACTCCAATGGTTTTTCCCTCGATCCCGTCTGCAATTTCTGCGCTGTAATCAGGTACAGGAACATCCGCCGATGTCGAATCGAGATAGTCGCGACCGGCTATGACGTTGAGAATCTCGGCGACATCGTGCGAGGTTTGGCCAAATATACCGATGTTGTCGAGCGAAGATGCAAACGCCACAAGGCCATATCGCGAGATTCGGCCGTAGGTCGGTTTGAAGCCGACAATGCCGCAGAGTGATGCCGGCTGACGAACAGAACCGCCTGTTTCCGAACCCAACGCTGCCCTGACGATACCCGAGGCGACCGCCACGGCCGAACCGCCCGAGCTCCCACCCGGCACGCGTGTAACATCCCATGGATTTTTGACCGGTCCGAACGCCGAATTTTCATTCGACGAGCCCATCGCAAATTCGTCCATATTCGTCTTACCGACGATGATCGCTCCTGCATCATTTAAACGTTTGATGGCCGTCGCATCATACTGAGCCCTGTAATTGTGCAGAATGTGCGATCCGCACGACGTCCTCATTCCCTTGGTACAAATGTTGTCCTTAACGGCGATCGCGAGACCCTTGAGCTTAGAGCCGGGCACCGCGTCGAGTTGAGCAGCCCGTGCGAGGGCGTGCTCACGTTCTATTGAGAGGAACGTGTTCAATTGCGGATTGAGTTTCTCGGCGTTTGCGAGAACTCTTTCGATGTCAGAATTAATAGACATATCCCTTAATTCGAAACTTTATTGATCAGCCACTTATCGCCCGACTTTAGAGTTTCGACCGCGACTTCTTTTTGGTCGCTCGACGTATCATCTCGCCATAAAAGCACGACCTGGAGCGTAGCCTTGTTTTCCCCTTCGGCATTGCACCGACCAACTCGAAATGCCTTTGGGTAATTGTCGGTGGCGGTAAAATAATCGATCGCCGTTTCGCTCGCCGCGGAAAGCGACGCGTTTAACTCACTTGTCAAAAACGATGAACGCGCTTTCAAGCCTTGCTGCGACTGACGCATATCGTTTCCAAAATGGAACGAATAGAAACGTTTCACGGCGTCGCGTGCCGCAGAGCATTGTGAGTTTTCAAGGCTCGGAATGCTGCAAGCGGCGATGCAGAATGCACATTGCAAAATGCATAGTAGACGCAAAACATTGTACATTGTGCGTTTTGCGTTTTGCATTGATTACAAAACCTTAGGTACCTGAAAGTGTCCCGCCACGGCCGACGGAGCCTGGTCCAGAGCTGCTTCCTGGCCGAGCGAGTCGACGATAACGTCATCTCGTATTGTGAGCGTTGCCTCGCCCTCAGCGGTCAATCCTCCCAGCATCGGTTCGATCTTATCGGTTTCAAGCTCGTTAAGCTGCTCGATATATTTGACGATGTCGGCCATCTGTGGCGTGTAAAGCTCGACCTCGGCATCGGTGATCTCAAGATGTGCCAGTTTTGCGACTTTTCTAACGTCCATATTTCATTGTCTCTGCAGCGCCGCAGGGTCGACCCGAAACTCGATAAAGCGGATCACACCCGGGCCAAGCAAGTCACTGAGTTTGACGAGCATCTGAGGACTGAGTTCTTCGAGATGCCGTTGCCACGTTTTGTCTGCGACCGCTACGACAAGCCGTTTCACCTTTAATTCGATGGGGGCCGTGCGAGAACTGAGTTGCTCGCCGGCACATCGCCTCCACGCCGCAAAAGCGATAGCAACGTCTGCTTCCGCGTTTGGCCCAAGCCCATTCAAAACGGCAGGAATTGTACTAAAAAGCTGCTCCATTTGTCATTTGTCGCCAATAAACTATCATTTTAGACGAGATTGGCTCGAAATGCGAAATAGACGAGATTTATGATCAAACTTCCAAAGTTGATCCTTGCGTCCGGCAGCCCGCGGCGTTCGGAAATACTCAATTCAGTCGGTTGGGAATTTACAAAACACATCGCCGATATTGACGAAAGCGAGCGTGAGGGCGAATCCCCCGGGGATTACGTCGTGCGTCTGGCACGCGAAAAAGCCGAGGCCGTCGCAGCTGAATATGCAAACGAGATCGTTCTCGGAGCCGACACGACTGTCGTCATCGAAGGGAGGATATTAGCAAAACCTGTCGATATGGACGATGCTAGGCGAATGTTGAGGATCCTTGCTGACAACTGGCACGAGGTGTTGACCGGGATCGCGATAACGCAGAGAGGCGAAACTCGCTCCGCGATCCAGCGGACGCGCGTCAAATTTGCTCCTATGTCCGATTCTGAGATCAACTTTTTGGCAGAACGGGGTGATCCGCTCGACAAGGCCGGAGCATACGCCGTGCAGGCTCAAGCCGCTTTATTTATAGAAAAGATCGAGGGCGATTATTGGAATGTCGTTGGTCTGCCGGTGAGTTTGGTCTATCAACTCATAATGGAAAAGCCCGGCGGCAAAACCGGGCCATTCGCCTAGAGCAGTTTGTTTATCACCCTGGAAATCGGGATCGTGACATCGTATTTCGGGTCGATCCCGCCGAATGGTTCGCCAACCGGCTGACCATTTTTGTCTAGAATTACAAATGACGGAACCTGGTCGACCTCAAATCGTTTGAGCGTTGCGACGCCTTCGGAATCGCGCAGAATCGTGGCCGTGATCTTATTTTCAAAAGCGAATTTACTGATCTCGCTGTTATCCGCGAAATTCTTTGACCTTGGGTTTGTCGAGTCTGTCGCAACGAAATAGACCACAACGTCCTTGCCGGCGTATTTTTTTGCCAGAGTGTTTGTATACTCCGCCTGCTTGTCTGAAAGCGGCAACCAAACCGCGCCTATCGCTAAAACTACGACTTTGCCGGTCTGACCCTCGACGTTTACGCGTCTGCCGTCAAGCGAAGTCAGATTTACCTGCGCCGAAGCCGCAATCACTAACGCGAGCGTTATGCTCAAAATTGAGATGAAACCTTTTATCGTTTTCATACATTTATGAAATGCTCCTGTGAGCGATTTCAATGAGTTTAGATGCAAGTTTGGTGCCGGACTACTGCTTTCGATTAAGGATGACGTTATCGATCAGCCGAATTTCACCGATATAGACCGCTAAAGCGATAAGCGTCTCTGCATCCCCAATTGTTTCAACACTTTGCAATGAATCGCGGTCAATGATCGCTACGTAATCCAGCCTCGCGAGCGGTTCGTCGCTAAGGCGGTGTTTCACGATTTCAGCAAGTTCCGACGCATTTCGTTCACCTTTTTTGAAAGCAAGCTTGGCTTCGCGAAGGGCTTCGATAATGACTACCGCCTTTTCGCGCTCTTCCGGAGTGAGAAGGGAGTTTCTCGAGGACAATGCCAGGCCGGATTCCTCACGAACCGTTGGAATGACAACGATCTCGGTCTCAAATCCCAGATCAGTCGTAAGCCGTTTGATGACCGCGACTTGCTGTGCGTCCTTTTGGCCAAAAAACGCCGAGTCAGGCCTTACCGTATTGAATAGGATCGCTACAACAGTCGCGACTCCGCGAAAATGCCCGGGGCGCGAAGCTCCCTCTAAGGTTTCGGTTATTCCCTCGACATTTACGTAGGTCGAAAAACCTTCAGGATAAATTTCCTCCGAGTCGGGTGCGAAGACGTAATCGACCTCGTATTCGGCAAGTAGCGCAGCATCCGCCGTCAGGTCACGCGGATATTTATCGAGATCTGATCTTTCGTTAAATTGGGTGGGATTGACAAAGATCGAGACGATCACAACATCGCACATTTGGCGAGCTTCTTTAACAAGCGCCAAATGACCATCGTGCAACGCGCCCATCGTGGGTACAAAACCGACGGTCTTGGTCTCGCGCCGCAACTTGCGCGAGATCGAAAACATTCGTTGACGGCGGTTGATGATCTCCATTTAGTTCGCTTAAGCGCCCTTTAGTTCGACTTTCGTGTCTTCCGTCAAACCGTAAGATTCTTTGTCGTTCGGATACTCGCCGGATTTTACATCCTTTGACCAATTTTGGATCGCGTCGGTCATAACCTGGCGAATGTTGGCGTATTGCCTGACGAAGCGGGGCTGACGTCCAAAGGTCATACCCACGAGATCATGCAGAACGAGTACCTGGATGTCGCACTCGAGGCCGGCACCGATCCCGATCGTAGACATTTTAAGTTCCTTAGTGATCATACCGGCGACCTCGCGCGGAACCAGCTCAAGCACGATCGCGAACGCACCGGCGTCCTCGAGCATTTTGGCGTCCTCGATGAGCAGTTTTGCCTGCTCGGCGGTGCGGCCCTGAACACGATATCCGCCCATCTTGTAAACGGACTGCGGTGTTAGGCCAATGTGCGCGACTACCGGAATTTCCTCGCTGACCAATCGTTTTACGAGCTCGACGCGATTACGGCCGCCCTCAAGCTTTACGGCCTCAGCACCGCCGTATTTCATCAATCGGAGCGCATTCTTGACGCTGTCGTCCTCGTTAACGTGATAGGTGCCAAATGGCATATCCGCAATGACCATTGCCCTTTCGGTGCCGCGTTTGACGGCAATGCAGGCCGACGTGATCTCATCGAGCGAAACCGGGATCGTGTTGCCATAACCGTGAATCACGTTGCCCATACTATCGCCGACCAGGATCATATCAACGCCGGCCTCATCCACGATTCGCGCTGTCGGGTAATCGTAGGCAGTTAAACAGACGAGCTTTTCGCCTTTTTCCTTGGCTGCACGGATAGCCGGCAAATATACTTTGCCTTCTTTGTCAGGTTGTAGATACGCCATAAATTTCCATCAAGTCTATCGCATATTGCTAAGGCCCGCACGCCAGTAAGGGCGTAACTCCCAAGCCAACCTGCGTGTTCCGCCCCCGCTTATACGCTTGCTTCTGCACCTGTTATCGGTACACCGTTGTTCGGATCCCATCGTTTTACCTCGCTTGTATCTTCGACGCCTGCGAGAATATCGGCGATTTCCTTCTGCAAAACCGGATGGACAAAGTTCGGTGCGATCTCGGCTAATGGACAGAGGACGAATTTACGAAGGTGCAGACGCGGGTGGGGAAGTTTCAAAAAATCCGAATCCAACTGCTGATCGCCAAAAAAGAGGATGTCGAGATCCGCCGTGCGCGGCTTGTTAAGCGACTTGTCCCGGCGCCCGAGCAGATATTCGATGCGTAAAATCCGGGCCATCATCTGTGGGGCGCTGACGCTGGTAACGTGAATCTCGGCGACCATGTTGAGAAAATTGACGTCGCTCTCGATTTCAACTGGCTCTGTTTCGTAAATCGCAGATAATTTGTTTACAAAAAAGCTCGCCTCCATCAGCGCGCGGACCGACAAAAGAAGATTGCCGGCGCGGTCGCCGAGATTCGAGCCTAAACCGATATACGCGATTGTAAAGTCTGTTTCCACTAAGTTGCTGCATAATAATCGGATGAAACGAGCCCCGTTGTCAATGCAAGTGTATTTACAATTTTGTAATTCAGTGCTTCAATACAAGAAGCAGATTTTTGAAAAAACCAGTAGTGTTTCCCACGAACATTCGGGCGGTTAGCGTCGCCGTCTTTACACAAATCCGGACGCCAAACACTGATGCCGCGAAGAAAGTTTCGTCACACACAGCGTTTTGACACCCCAAACGAACAATCCTTTCAGGAATATCTCGTCAACCAACCTACCCAGACGACGACGCGGACCGAGCTTTTGCGCCTGATCCGCGGCGGCGAGGACACCTATCTCGAACTCAAGGTCAAGCTCTCAAACACCGAACGCATCGCACAGGGAATTGTAGCGCTCGCAAATACCGACGGCGGGACCATCATATTCGGCGTAAACGACCAGCTGCGTATCGAGGGCGTAAGCAATCCGGAATGGGTGCAGACAGAACTCACGCGCATTTGCCGCGACGAGATCGTGCCGCCGGTTGTGCCAATGATCGACACCATTGCCTTCGACAGCGGTAAGCGAATTGTCGCTCTCGATATCGACGGCAAACGCCGGCCGTATCGAACGCGGGACGGACGATTTTACCAGCGATTTGGCGCGGAAAAACGTGAAGTTTCGCGTGACGAGCTTTCAGCCTGGTTGGACGAGATTCGGCCGTTAGGGTTTGAGAATATTCCGCTACAGGGCGTGTCGGAAGAGGATTTTGACGATTCACTTTTGTGGAGCTTCGCGAGCGGTTTTGACGACGACGCACCTAACATCAATCTCTATCAGACAAGCGATTTCCTAAGAAAGGATCTGATGCTCGCGGTTGGTACCGCCGATGAATTTTTCCCGACCGTCGCGGCCTTGTTGCTCTTTGGCAAGAACGAGCGTGTGGCGGAATTGCTGCCGAGATCGAACGTTACGGTCGCGCGATTCTCCGGCGACAACGGCAATGCTCAACTAATAGAGGCAATTGAGGTTAAGGGCAATCTACTTACCCAATACGAGACGATATTAGAATTTATCAAACGTTACACGGATCTCGGCAAAGAAAAGCCGAAGCGAAAGTTGGAACTCGTGACCGACGGCGTTGTCCAGGCGCGTGCGCATTATCATTTTTACTCGGTTTCCGAGGCGATCATAAACGTATTGATACATCGCGACCTGGCTTTGCGGGACATTCGTACACGGATCAACATCTACGATAATTCGATCGAGTTTATCAACCCGCGTCGGATGAATGGATTTGTACCGCCTGCATCGAGGGCGATACGTTATGGCATAACGCAGCGGCTCAATCCCCAGATCGCGGCTATCGTTACACGACGCGAATACGGCATAACCGCCCCGCACGGCGGACTCCCGATGGTATTGCATCAATCGAAAAGATTTTCCGGCCGCAAACCGGAGATCTATCTAGCGAACGACGAATTTAAGCTGAAGATATACGCGACCTAGATGCCCGGAGCTTGTTCATTAGATTTGTGTCATTCTCGAAGCCTAAAATTCGGCCAATTGCCCCAAGAACTAGACGAATCCTTCTTTGGACAGCGGTCACCGTACTTGCTTATTTCATTTATGTTTATGGCATAAGCAGCAACCCGCCCGGATTTTACCTTGACGAATCTGGCCTCGCTTATAATGCATATCTCGTTTCCATGACAGGTGCAGGTGAGTTTGGCCCGCGTTTTCCGCTGTATTTTCAGCTCTACACGGGCGGTTTCACCCAATATTCAAACCCAACTCAGATATATTTGCTGGCGGTTCTTTTTTGGATTGTTGGCCCGGGCATTTTAATCGCAAGGCTCTGCGCTGCGGCATGTGTGTTTGGGGCTTGTTTACTGCTCGGAACATTGGCGGCGAGAGTTGCCGAAAGACGCCTGATCGGCGTAATTGTCGGGGCGGCCGCTTTACTAACACCTTGGCTTTTCGAAGTCGGAAGATTGGTGCTCGAAACATTCTTTTACCCGATGGCCATTGTGCTCTTCCTTTGGGCCGTTTTTCTCGCTCAAAAAAAAGAAGTATGGAGTTGGGGAAACGTGTTCGCCGTCGCGATGTCGCTAACGCTGCTGACCTACAGCTACACGATCGGTCGACTGCTCGGGCCATTGCTTGCGTTTGGTTTGATCGTTTTTGTTTCGAACCGGAAGAGATTGATCTCAGTCCTCAAAACTTGGATAATCTTTGGTCTGACGTTGGTCCCGGCTTTTATTTACCGTCTCCAGCACCCAGACATCAGTACAAGATTTTACTTGATCTCTTATATCAAACCCGACAGCAAGTGGAGCGACATCATTCCACGATTTCTGAGCAGGTTTTTCCAGGATCTAAATCCCGTCACGATGTTGTACCGCGGTGATATCAATCCGCGGCATCACATACCGGATGCTTACGGGAGTTTTTTCATAGCGGCATTCGTTCTCGCAATCATTGGAATGATCGTGATCTTTGTCCGGCATCGGCACGACCGCTGGTGGTGGTTCATAGTCTTTGGCTTGTTTGCTTCTGTGGTGCCGGGCTCTTTAACGGTTGATCCGTTTCACACGCTGCGGATGATCGCCTATCCGGTTTTTTTGCTAATGCTAAGTGTGCCCGCACTCGAATGGCTTCTTGAGAAAAGTTCCGCCGACGCCAATCCGGCATCACAGAGCGATCGCGGTTTCTTTTCGCTTAAAAACCGGAGAATGCTTGCCTCAGCCATAATCATTCTTGGTATTGTCGAGGCATCGTTCTTTCACTCGCGATATTACCGTCTTGGCCCAAAACGCGGATATGTCTTCGACACCGCGTACAAGACCCTCTATGATGACGCAGTTAGCGGGCCCGAGAGGCCGATCTATCTCGTCGATGCTACTTGGGGTCCCGCGTATATGCATTCTTTCTGGTATGCGACGCTCGAAGGAAGGGGTACGGACGAATTTGTCCATATGGATTACGGCAAACGGCCGCCGAGCGGCTCCATAGTTATCAGCTCGGAACAAAATTGCAGTAATTGTGAAATGATAAGAAAGGAAGGGATCTACCTGATTTATAGGCAAAAGTAGATTGCCTCGATATCTATGCTCCTCGATCTTTCCCCGCTAAAGGCCTCCCGCGATTACCGCCTGCTGTTTATCGGCCAAATGGTGTCGTTTTTCGGTTCGATGATGACCTTCATCGTCGTACCGTGGCAGATGTACCAGTTGACTCAGTCGTCGGCAATGGTCGGGTATATTTACCTCGCCGAATTTGTTCCGATGGTGTGTCTTGCGTTTGTTGGAGGGGCTCTCGCTGACTTTCTAGACAAACGCAAGATGCTTCGGGTGACCGAGATCGGGCAGACGTGCGTCACTGCGATACTGCTGATAAATTCTGTGCTTCCGACGCCGCAGATCTGGGTTCTGTTTCTCGCAGTCGCGATGCACGCGGGTTTTGCGGCGATACAGCGTCCGGCGTTCGAGTCATTTATCCAAAAGGTAATACCGGTCGAAATGATGTCGGCGGTTATGGCTCTCAATTCAATTCGATTTAGCATCGGAATGATCGTGGGCCCTGCGGTCGCAGGGGTGATCGCGACGCAGTTAAGCTCGACCGTTGCCTATTCGATAGATCTTTTAACCTTTACGGCATCGTTGATCGCGGTATTTATGCTTCGGTTTGTGCCGCCGCCTGAACACGCCGAAAAGCCAAGCATAGCCGCGATCAAGAAAGCGTGGAAATATGCATTTAGCCGGCAAGAGCTGGTTGGCACTTACTTCATCGACATCGCGGCGATGTTCTTTGCTTTCCCGCAGGCGTTGTATCCGGCATTGGCTGTAATTTACGGCGAGAAATACGTCGGATTTTTCCCGGCGGCGATCGCCGTTGGGGCTTTGACCGCCAGCGCGACATCGGGATGGACGAAGAACATACATCGACACGGCCTGATGGTCACGATCGCCGCCGTGCTGTGGGGCGTCGCGATAGTATTCTTCGGCCTCGCTAACAGCATCGTGCCCGCGCTCATCTTTCTCGCGGCTGCCGGGTTCTTTGATATGATCTCGGGCATCTTTCGCGGCTCGATTTGGAATCAGACGATTCCCAATTACCTTCGCGGGCGCCTGGCAAGCATCGAAATGATGAGCTACCTGACTGGTCCGATGCTTGGGAGTGCTAAGATGGGTGTCGTTGCGGAAAAATTTGGCGTTAAAACCGCGCTCGTGTCGGGCGGCATTCTTTGTGTGGTCTCGGTTATCGGCGCCGCAATATTTCTGCCGAGATTCGCGACATACGATGGACGCGAAGGCATAAAACAGAGGGAACGCGAAGAAGCTACCCGTGCAGAGTTAATGCGTGTTGCGGAGGCGGAATTCTAAACAATGGCTATCTTACGTAAACGACAGATCGAGAATCTCGAACAGATGAGCGGCGAGCAGCTTGAAGCGTTTTTGGATCTAATGCCGGCGAGGCAGGAATCTGTAAGCCAAATGCTTGATTACGTCGAGGACGAGCTCTTCGAAACGGAGTGCGATCATAGCCTGCGTCACTCGATGCGGTTCATGATGAAAAACGGTCTCGATTTCCCAAAACTCACCAACTGGCTCAACGAAAACGGCGGATACTGTGACTGCAAGGTAATGGAGCAGATTGCGCCGCTCTGGCGCGCCAAATTTGGCGATGATTGAAATTTCTGGTTGATATCCGTCTCAAAATCGACTAACTTATTGAGAAAATCTTGAGCAAAGGTGGGGTTTTGTGGAATGGTAATTTCAAAAGCAGCGTCTCGTCTCTTTAGTCTTGTGGCATTGGGATTAGTGTTTGGATCGATTGTCTACGCGCAAAAAAGTGCGACGATGACGATCAGAGTTTATCTTTCCAATGAGAAGCTGAACCCAAACCTCGGCGATTGCCGGAAGGTGTTCCCCGTAACGAGAAAGATACCAAAAACGACAGCGACGGCCAAAGCTGCACTCGAAGAGCTGTTCAAAGGCGCGACCAAAGACGAAGAGGCTAAAGGATACAGTGGCTTGCTGCCGTCTGAGACTAACGGCATTTTAAAAAGCATTACCGTCAAGAACGGCGCGGCATACGTCAATTTTAACAAAGTCGTAATGGAACAAATGGGCAACGCCACCACAAGCTGCGGCGGAGGACAATATTGGGGAATGTTCGATAAGACTCTAATGCAGTTCGCGACGATCAAGCGAGTAATCTACGCCGTCGATGGCAATACTAATGAGTTTTATGAATGGGTGCAGGTGGGCGATTGCCCGTACGGCAGACACTGTGCTAAAAATAACTTCAAATAGAGCCAGAACTACTTCGATCTGACTATTTCAGGTAAGTTGCCAGATATTTTCCGGTAAAGGAACCATTCACTTTGGCAACTTCCTCAGGCGTTCCCGTAGCGACGATCTCACCGCCGCCGATGCCGCCTTCGGGGCCGAGGTCGATGACATAATCCGCAGTTTTTATCACGTCCATGTTGTGCTCGATGACCAGCAGGCTGCCGCCGTTTTCGATCAAGGCGCGAAAGGCCGTGAGCAACTTATTGATATCGTCGAAGTGCAGGCCGGTCGTGGGCTCGTCGAATATAAATAGCGTTTTTGACGCGGTCTTTTGCGCGAGGTGCGACGCGAGCTTTACACGTTGAGCCTCACCACCGCTCAAGGTTGTGGCCGATTGGCCGAGCCGCAAATAACCGAGGCCGACTGAGTCGATAACCTTTAGTTTCGAAATCAGTTTCAAGACATCCTTAAAAAACAAAATCGCTTCGCGAATAGTCATTTGCAGGACTTCGTGGATGTTCTTGCCCTTATATTTGACGTTGAGTATCTCTTGCTTGAAGCGCATTCCGCGGCAGTCTTCGCACGTCAGTTCGACATCAGCGAGGAACTGCATTTCGATCGTGACTGTCCCCGAACCCTGGCATATTTCACATCGTCCGCCTGGTACATTGAACGAAAAATGCGATGCGTTATAGCCTTTGGTCTTTGCCGTATTGGTCGCCGCAAAAACCTCACGGATCGCATCGTAGGCTTTGATATATGTCACAGGGTTGGAGCGCGGCGTGCGGCCTATCGGCGACTGATCGACAAGGATGATGTCATCGATATTCTCATCGCCCTTTATTTCCTTGGCGAATCCGACATGCGAATTCCACTCGCCACGTTTTTTCTTGAGGCCGGCATACAGAATGTCGTGCACGAGAGTCGATTTGCCCGAACCCGAAACGCCGGTTATACAGACGAGCATATCGAGCGGTATCTTGACCGATAAATCTTTCAGGTTGTGTTCGCGGGCACCGGTGACCTCGAGTGTCTTTTTGGTCACGGGCCTTCGCTTCATCGGTATTTTTATCTCAGCTTCGCCACGCAGATACTTTGCTGTCAGCGAAGCGTCGCTCTTTATCAAGCCCGCAAAATCACCAGCAAAGACCAAATTTCCGCCAAATTCGCCCGCGTGGACGCCGACGTCAACGATATGATCGGCCGCACGCATCGTTTCCTCGTCGTGTTCCACGACCAACACGGTATTACCGATGTCACGCAGATTTTCGAGGATCTTGATCAGCCGCGCATTGTCCCGCGGATGAAGGCCGATGCTTGGTTCGTCGAGAACATATAGAGTGCCGACAAGCAGCGAACCAAGATTGGTTGCAAGCTGTATGCGTTGCGCTTCGCCGCCCGAGAGCGTAGCTGCTAGCCGCCCGAGCGTCAGGTAATCGAGACCGACCTCGACCAGGAATTTCAGCCGGCGTCGAATCTCGAGCAGCAGTTTGTCTGCGATCTGAGCGCGCTCCGGGTCAAGTTCCAACGTCTCAAAGAACCGAAATGCATCGGCGATCGACATTTCGACGATCTCGGGCAATGAGAGCATCCCGATCTTTACATCGCGCGCCGCTTGCCTAAGACGCTGACCGCCACAATCCGGACACTTGGTATATCCGCGATATTTTGCCAGAAAAACCCGGACGTGGAGCTTGTATTTTTTTGTTTCGAGCCACTGGAAAAACCCTTTTAGTCCGCGCCAACCTTCGTCACCGTAGATAATGCAATTTTGCTGAAAATCAGGCAGGTCGGCGAATGGCACCGCCATATCGATATTCGCTGAGGCGGCGTATTTTACAAGCTCTTTTTGAGCCCAGGCGTGGGTCGGGCGGGTAAACGGCTCGATCGCACCGGCCTTTAACGACAATAACGGATTTGGGATAACGAGTCCGTAATCGATACCGATCGTGTTCCCAAAACCCTGACAGGTTGGGCACGCGCCAAACGGCGAATTAAAGCTGAAGAGATGCGGTTCCGGTTCCTCGTATCGGGTGTCGTCGTATTTGCAAATGAACCGGTCTGAGAATTTTAGCTGTTTGCCCTCGGTCGTTTCGATGACGGCGGCGTGGCCCTCGCGGAAACAAATTTCGAGCGAATCGACGAGACGTTGGCGAATGTCCGCATCCGCTTTGAGCCGGTCTATAAGGACAAACGTATTATCAAAATCGTCAAACGGATAATCCTCTGGCTTCTGTATTTCCAACATTTCGTCGCCGCGATATAGCCGCGAAAAACCCTGTTGGAGAAGTGAGATCAGAAATGCCGTCGTGCTGAGATCTTTTGGCGCGGGCTTTGGTTTACCCTTTCTTGCGGTTCGGACGAGGCTGCGGGAAACTTCTTCCTGGATCGGAAACAGCACATAAAACCGAGTTCCTTCCTCCAGTTCGCTTAGTATTTCATCAGCCGCCGACTCGGGCGAGTCTTTCTTTACCTCACGGCCGCAGACGTGGCAGATCGTTTGTCCCGCACGGGCGTAGAGCAGTCGCAGATAATCATAGATCTCGGTCTGTGTCGCAACCGTCGAACGTGGATTTTTGGTCGAGTTTTTTTGGCGAATAGCGATTGCCGGAGATATCCCAATTATCTCATCAACGTCGGGCTTATCCATACGTTCGAGGAATTGGCGCGCGTACGCGGAGAGCGACTCTACGTAGCGTCGCTGGCCCTCGGCATAAAGTGTGTCGAAAGCGAGCGACGATTTACCCGACCCTGATACACCGGTAATCACGGTCAACTTGTTGACGGGCAACGAAACAGTGATGTTTTTGAGGTTATGAACGCGGGCGCCGCGGACGACGATCTGTTCCTCTTTCGACTTCGCAGCGTGCATAGACGAGATATTGGCGACAAGCGCAAAAGGGTATTTTATCAAATCAGATTTCGGCGGACAAAAACGATTTCCAAACGTTCGCTTATTTAACTTTCGAGGGCTTGAATTTACGATGCGGCGTCATTTGCTGCGCCATTCGGATACGGGCGAAAGCGAACACCGGTCCAAAGTTTTGAGGATTGACGTCTGGGTGGGACGGTAGGCTAACGGAGCAATTGCCTTGTTTAAGATCATAGGTGACGCGGAATCGGAGGTCGCCCGATCTTGGCTCAAACGGGACGAATTCATTGAGGCTCGCTCCCCAACTCTGCGATCCGAACGAGTCCATTTCGATCTCATCGGTGAATGTTGACTGATTGAACGTAACGATCGCGTTGGCCTTGCGTAAGTCCTTGAGCTTCCACGTTAGCGAGAGATCTTGGAGTGCGGGCGCTTCGTTGACAGTACGGAAATCGATCTCAACGAGTGTCTGCGGTTCTGCAAGGAACTCAATATTTTGGCGGTCGGCAAGCATGAGGTTCCGACCATAATTGAGTTTTATGGATTTCAAGAACTCCGTCGTGAGCGGTAGATCGGCCGGCAGGTCGTTTATCGATCGGTCGTAGTGAACAGGCACCGCAAGCATTGCAAGCTTTTGCGGTATCAAAATGCCGTTCGGCGAAAGGAATCGGTTGCGGATATTGACAAACGATTTCACTGTTTCGGCGCCGATCGCGTCGTTACCGAACAACTCGCTGACAATTACATCAAATTTCCCGCGGATCTTTACATCATTCGAATTAGCGTGGATGATCTCGATCTTATGGGCGACGCCGTTTTCTTGCGCGTGTTTGTAGATAATAGGGATCAGGCATTCTTCGATCTCGACAGCGACTACGCGCTTTGCACCAAGCTTTGCGGCAAGGATCGCCCAAACGCCGGTTCCGGCACCAATATCGAGGAAATTGGTTTCGGGTGTGACGTTTTGCCTGATCGCCTCAAAAAGCAGCTTATTACGAACGCCGTCCGCCAGCATCGTTTGATGATATTGCAGCACGCCTGGCAGATGCGCGGCAAACTTTTCGTCTCGTTCCTTTTTCTTCATAAAACGGAGTGACCCATTCCTTGTAATACGACCGACGCCCGATAACCTATTTCATCGCTCTTATAATAAAAACAACTGTTACGATATCAGATACCGATCTTAGTCTTCAATTGGTTTATAGATTGTATAATGACTAAAAGTTTCTTATACTAATAAATTGTTGCGGATCGTTCCGATAGCGGATTATTTGCTATTCGACGATGGATATTTTTGGGTAATACAGTTTTTTGACTATCAGAGGGGAGATCGAAATGAAGAATAATGTAAAACCGACAGCAAGAAAAAATGATCTTGTTATACAGCATTTGGACAACGAGGTTTTAGTCTATGACCTCAAGACAAATAAGGCGGCATGTCTTAATGACACAGCAGCGTTTGTCTGGCAGAACTGTGATGGTTCTAACGCCATAGCCGACATAGCCCAGGCTCTCGGGCGAAAAACGAACAGCGCCGTAAACGATGATCTCGTTTGGCTGGCGATCGATGAATTGTCGAAGCATAAGCTACTGGAAGACAAAGTTCCCGCCGAATATTCAGTTGCCGGAATGTCGCGTCGCGATGTCATTAAAAAGATCGGCCTCGGGACGATGATAGCTTTGCCGGTGATTGCCACCCTTGTAGCTCCTCAGTCTGCTTCGGCGGCCCCTAGTTGCGGCACTGCTTGTACTATGAATGTGGATTGCACAATACTGGCATGCAACAAATGCACTGCCAACGTTTGTAGTGCTGTTTAAATTTTAATTTTACCGAAGACGAATGACCTGTTCAAAAGCTTCGGCTGATCCCGTCTTTCGTTCTAATTAGGAAGATTTCTCGTCAATCAGTCCGAGGACACTTGCGGCGAATTGAGACGCTTCGCCACGGTAGGCTTGGACCAACAAAGCGCCGTCCACGAGCCTTTCGAGTGTGCGTAGGACTCTTGGTGTATCAGTCCTGATCGGGATCGTGTGGGGAATTAATTTCAAAATTCGCTGAGCGCCGACGATCCGCTTCGGTCGCCATTTGGCGTTCGGCCGGAAACGGGTAAAAAGCACAACGGTGACTGGCGCAGGCTTTTTTCCGCTCTTTCCGCCAAGCGATTCAGCGGAAACCTCAACTTGCCGGTAGTCGTCGATAATCCCACGAACCGAAAGAGTTTTCGCAAACGGATGCACGAAACCAGATTCATCAATGACTGCGTATTCGTCCGAATAATACAGTGCCCCGTGTTTAACGAGTTCAACCACAAGTGACGTCTTTCCGTACATACTGTCGCCCGGAATTACTATCGCTTTCCCCTTCCAGGCCACGACGCCGGCATGAATAAAGACGCGGCCCTTGGCGTGTTCGGCAACCGTGTGACGTATTCGCTGGGCCAGAAAACCGAGTACCGTTTTGCGGTTTGTTCTAACGGTTATGCGGTCGGCGTTTTTGTAAAGCGTGTCGCGACCATTCTCATTCCAAATCAACGTAAACGCATGCTCGGGGGTGATATCCTGATCGATTATGTGAAATTCTGGCAGCTCCCGGGCAACAATCTGTCGGCAGACATCGATTGCCTCTCGGGAGTTTGACGCGACCATTATTTGGACGCCAAATGACTCAAAACAGAGCCTAAAATCGACTTTTCTTTTGTTCATGTTTGCTAAATAGGTCGGTGGGTTTGCTCAGACCGTCGTATTCGTGCGGCAATGCATTTGAAATGAAGGTTTGCCGGGAAAGCGGCTGCGAGATCGTCCCATCTACCAACGCGAATCATAACTGCCAAAATTATCGTGCCAGTCGTCCTCAAACAGTGTCGTTAGGACCGGTATCGGGCCGTTTAGTACGATCTCGGTTGTCGCATCGCGCCGAAGGCGGTACGTCCGTCCGGTCGGCGAGCAGACCGTAAGGATTACGCGTTCGTCCGCGATACGCGACACAGCGGCAAAGCGCCAATCCGTTCGCGAACGCACGAGTAGACGCGAGCCAACGGCCAACTGATCCAGCGTTATTTGAGTTTTGGCAGTTTCCAAGATTTTCGCTTTTTGTCGTAGATACCTTTGGGCATCTGCACAAGATACGGGTTCTTCGCCGGCGAGGCCCACCCAACTATGCGTTCGAGATTTCGGCGTTCCATTGCCGTACAGCCAGCCGTTCCGCTCGTTGAGTCCTTCAAAACATGCAAAAAGATGCACGACCCGCGTCCTTTTTCGACCGGATAGGAATTATATCCGACAAAAACGCCGAGCTCATACGGTTCACCGATAGCGAGCATTTTCTCTGACGTTCTCCAATCGAAATTGCCAACTTGCATACGATTGACGATGCGGTTGTAAAAGCCTGATTTAGCATCGTCGACACATTCAGTATATTGATCGAGTTTGGTATATGGTAGATCGACCGCGTTCGGCTTTGAGCCGGTTCCGAACGATGATGTCAGCGGGAAAAGACCGGCTGGCGAATTACCGTCGCCCTCTTGCTTGATCTTTGTCATATCGATGTCGCCGTTCAAAAGATCGGCCCAGGCCATACCATTACGACCAACTACAACCGGAAACGCGTCATCGATCTGTTTCCAATCGCTCTTTGCGTTCTTTCGCTCAAAGATCGCGGCAGTTCCCGCGGTCGCAGTCCAGTTGTCTGTAGTCACGACCACAGCTTGCAGCGATTGAGCAAATGGAATTTTGACCGCAACCGGTTCGGATGTTTTGACCTGAGCGTAGCTCACGACCGCAAACGCGATCACCATCATCAATGACGCTAAAAATTTCATCCTACTGATCCTCAAAAAGCGAGTCGACCGAGACGCCTCGATTGCCCACCGCGTAAAGTCGTATACCAAGCGTAATCATCATTAACGAGATACCGATCCAGATAATTACCCAGATCAGCGATGGAACGCCTGTGGCAGCGGCCATATTAGCGGCGTCGGTGGATTGGTTTGTTACGGCTGAGATTACAAAGAGGTCCTTGAGGCTAAAAAAGGCGTTGAGCAAACATTGCACCGAAAGGAACGCCAAGGCGAAATTTGCCCATTTTGCAGGAGCAAACCTGGCAACCGCAAAGATCCCGGCGGTAAGCAACGCTCCGGATAGGACCGTAAAGACGACGCTGCCTAAGGTCACGTTTGCCAGTAGATTCCAAAACGGGGCCATAAAGCCGAAGACTATCGTCATCCCCCCGACCAGCCCGGACGAAATAAACAACGCAGTTCGGGTCGATAGTCCATATCGCATCCAAACAAGCAGCAGCGTGCCAAAAGCAGTCGTGCCCAGGTAACCTGCGCTTGAGATCAATAGCGACGAGAGCCCGGATGATTGCGACCAAACCGCACCGCTAGCGTCAGGCGAAACCGTCAGGCTCATCACTGTGTTGCCTGTAATCAACGTCGCGATCGCATGGCTGCTCTCGTGAATAAACGTCGCGAAAAGCTGCAGCGGATAGGCGACATAACCCACAAATGGTAAATACCACGACACCGCCCACAGCGTAACACTGACCATTGTTGCCGCGATCAGGAGCGTGACTTGCGGTCGGGCGTCGTCGGCGAGTTTGTATTTCATAATTCGAAACCCCTTTTGTAGAGCTACAAACGATTACGTCAATTGTAGGTGAAAGTTCGTAATTTGTCCTACAACACCGAACTATTTGGATCGTTCAAAGTCCGACTTTCCACCCCTTTTGGACTCAAGGCGGATGTCCGTGATAACAATGTCCTTTTGGACTGCTTTGCACATGTCATAGATCGTCAACGCTGCAACGGAAACGGCGGTGAGAGCTTCCATTTCGACGCCCGTTTGAGCGTTTGTTATCGCTTCGGCCTCAATATAGATGCCAAAATCGCGAAATTCCGCCGTCACATTTACTTTTGATAAATTGATCTGATGACAAAGCGGAATTAGCTCCGATGTCTTTTTCGCTGACATGATACCGGCTATTCGGGCGATCTCGAGCGGATCACCCTTTGGCGTTTTCTGAGTTATCAGAGCTTCGAGAGTTAAAGAGGAAAGCAATACTCTGCCGGACGCAACAGCTCGCCTGGCCGTTGTTTCCTTGCTTGAAACATCGACCATTTTCACTTTTCCCGTTGCGTCAAAATGCGATAATTCTGCCATCTATAATCTATAAGAACGCGATTTGGGCAACTTCGCCCTTTTCTATAATTTTCCCTTTTGGCACGAAAACAAGCGAATCCGCACCTGCAAAACCGACAAAATCGGATGAGCCCTGCCATTTTAACAGGTGTGCGACCAGATGACCGGATTTGTCGGTTTCGAGTCGCGATGGCAGGTAAGTGTCGCGTTCGGCCGCCGCTTTGGCATCTGCGGCAAGCACCGCAAAGCCGAGTCTAAGCCCAGTCGAGGTTGCGCCCTGCATTGCAAGAATAGCTTTGCGCACAAACAAATGAAATGTAACCGCCGCCGACACAGGATTGCCCGGGAGTCCGAAGATGAGCATTTTTCCAAGCCGTGCAAAAACGACAGGCTTTCCGGGTTTTAGTCGCAACTTATCAAAGTATATCTTGGCCCCGAGTTCCGAAAGTGCGGTCTTAGTATGATCGTATTTTCCGACAGAAACGCCTCCGGTGATCACCAATATGTCAGAGTGTTTCGCGGCCTGTTTCACAGCAGATTTAAGGGCGGCAATATCATCCTTAACAATCGGCAAAATCTCGGTTGTGGCACCCAATTTTCTGCTGAGAACATCGAGCATAACGGTGTTGGAATTGCGGATTTGATCACGTCCTGGGTTTTTTGTAAATTCGACGATCTCGCTGCCTGTGCCAAGGATCGCGACCCGCGGTTGCTTGCCAACCCGAACCCTCGCGTAGCCAAACGCAGCGAGAGCGGCGATCATGTTTTCGGTAATCGTTTCACCCGACTGAAAAACGATTTTACCTTTTTTTATTTCATCCCCTTTTCTGACTATAAAACGACCGATTTCGGTTGCCTCAAGAATTTCGACAACTCCGTCAGTGTTTTCGTTCGCGAGCTCCACTCTTTGCACCGAATCCGCGCCCGCGGGCACTCGAGCACCGGTCATTATCCGTACAGCTTGCCCGCTTTTCATCGTTTTGTTCCAACCATTACCTGCGGCCGATTCGCCGACGACTCTCAGCGATACCGGCGGCTTGACGGTTTCCGAGGCAATGACCGCATAGCCGTCCATCTGCGAGCGGTCGAATGGCGGCAGATCGGTGTCGGCGACGATATCGTCACGCAAAATGCGGCCGACCGCTTGTGAAAGCGCGACCTTTTCGCTGGGGAGAACGCGCGTTTCACGGTCAAGGATCTTTGTAGCTACCGAGATGTCGATCATAAGTTCGCGCAACGGTCGCAAAATAACGGCGGTTTTCGCGCTGTACGTCGCAAAATGCTAAAATCCTGTTTTGAATTTACGTCCGAATCTTATCATACTTAGTTTTTGAAGAGGAAAATTACAAATTGTGATCGAACTAGAATTAACCGAAGAACATAAGGCACTGCAAGCGACTGTCCGTGAATTTGTGGCCGGCGAAATCGCTCCGTACATCAAGGAATGGGACGAAAAGTCTCATTTTGAGCGCTCCGTTTTTGACAAGATGGCCGAACTTGGGTTGATGGGTGTTTGCATTCCTGAGCAGCACGGCGGAGCGGGATTTGACTACATCTCGCTCGGGATCGTGTGTGAGGAACTTGAGGCGTGCGACACGTTTTTGCGCGTGGCGATGTCCGTGCACGTCGGACTCAACTCATTGAGTGTCTATAGCTGGGGCACCGAAGAGCAGAAACAGAAATACCTCGTTCCGCAGGCGAAGGGCACCAAGCTAGCGACGTTTGGCCTCACTGAGCCGAATGCGGGAAGTGACGTAATCGGCATGCGTTCGTATGCGAGACGCGACGGCGACGACTGGATACTAAATGGTGAAAAGATGTGGATCTCGCTCGCAGACGTGGCGGATCACTTTTTATTCTTTTGCTGGACGGACCCGGAAAAGCAGAAGGTTCGCGACCACAGCGGTCTAAGCTGCTTTATTGTCGAGCGGACGATGCCCGGATTCTCCAGCGGCACGCTGCACGGCAAACTGGGAATAAAGGCGGGAAACACCGGTTATTTCTCACTACAGGATGTTCGGGTTCCGAAAGAGAGTATGCTCGGGCAGGAAGGCGAAGGATTTAAGATCGCGATGTTTTCGCTCGAAAATGGCCGTTACACGGTCGCGTCCGGGGCTACGGGTGTGATCCGGGCGTCGCGAGATGCATCGGTCGCTTATGCCAACACCCGCGAAGTGCAAGGGCAGACAATCGCCAATTTCCAGCTCGTCAAGCAAAAGATCGCAAATATGGAGGCCGATTACGAGATGGCCCATCTTCTCTGGTTAAAATGCGGCTATCTCAAAAACGAAGGGTTGCCGTCCTCCCGTGCGGCTAGCCTTGCAAAATGGCAAGCGACTGTTCGCAGCGAAACAGCCGCGTCAATGGCGATCGAAATTCACGGTGCCAATGGCTATACAAACGACTATCCGGTCGAACGTTACCTTCGGAACTGTAAGGCTGCGGTCATTTACGAGGGAACTCGTGACATCCATACACTGATGCAGGCCGACTGGGCGCTTGGGCTGAAAAAGGAAAAGGCGGCCAGAGTCATTCTGCCGCCTTATCGCGAAACCGAAGTCAAGAGCACGTCGAGCTAATTGATCATTTCGTTACGTTAGAATTGGAGTTTGACGGCTTGACCGCATCGATTGCGGGGCTTTTGTTCGTCAGTTTCCATTCGCCATTTTCCTTGACAAAAACTACGGTGATCCCGGTTGGGTATTTGTTCGAACGGATGGTCGCCAATGCTTTGTCTCCGTCTATCTTCTCGTTCGTAACCTCACAAGGGTTACCCGAGACCTTATCGGTAGCTTCGAGAAACTTGATCAGGCTGGTCTCTTTTTCATCCTTCATTTGCTCCTCGAAATTTTTTATTGTATCGGACGAATAAACCTTTCGAAGCTCGGCCTCATTATTCTTGACCCACGCGTCACAGTACGCTTTGAAGACAGGCGTCAAAGTCGGAGCTTTATTGGTAGTTTGTTCCGGGATCGGCGTCGTTGTTTCGAGCGGGTTGTTTGACGCAACGTTTGTAACATTGACAGCGTTCGAATTCGACGGTGTCGTCCCGCCGCATCCGAACATACAGACTGATAGCAGAATAGCTGACGAAAAAATTAACGCTTGTGATCTCATAATAATCGATTGGCTCTTAATAAAATTGAATTCACGAGTATAATAAATTTGCAGAAGATGAACAAAACCGCACAGACAGAATTTCACCGCGTGTTTTTGGTTGAGCGTTTGCCCGAACCACTGACGCCTGCGAGCAGCCACCTGCAGATATTCGATAATTATATTGATAATACGCGGATCAGATTGCGGCAAATCCGCGACCCTTATTCAAACACATGGACGCGGATCCTGCAGCAGAGATTTCCGGCGATCGAGAATGAAAACGCTGTAACTAAACTAGCTGAAATACATTTGAATGACGCGGAGTATGCCGTGTTTTCGCACTTTGAGGGCCGGGAAATTCGCAAAAACCGATATTTTCACGAGTTTGACCGTTTTTCATTCGCTTTCGATGTTTATCTTGGCGGCCTCTGGGGTTTGAATACGGCAAAGGTCGATTTCGAAGCGCAAGAGCGAATGGAGGAATTTATCCCACCGCCATTTGCGATCTTCGAGGTGACGAACGATCCGTTTTTTGCTGGCGAGAATTTGGTGGATTCAAAATTCAGTGATGTTCAAGCCGAGGTCGCGAAGCTCGGAGCCGAAACGCCACCGGCGGTAGAAACTGCGGACGAGTAATCTGCGACAGCTATTGTTTCCGAGGCGCCATTGAGACTGAGCGTTCGAGCGAACTGTATATCTGAAGATAGATCTTTGTCTCTCGCGGAATCAATGCCGTCCAGTTCTCGCCGCCACGATTGATAAATCCAGCAAGCTTTGCGGGATTTGAATTATATCCGGCCGCCATCAATTGATCCTGTGTTGCCAGTCCGCTTTGCACAGCGCCATAGACGGTCGGGCTTGCAATCAGGTCATTCCACGTCATCTGCATATACAAGAGCATTGCCTGGGTCGCATTGACATGGTTTCGCATTCCTTCAACAAAATCAGGCATTAGAGCAGCATTCGGGTACTGACTGCGAACCATTCGGTATGTAGACGGGATCATTTGCACCATTCCACCCGCACCCGCTGAACTTACCGAATAGCGATATGTCTGACCCTCGTTCAACGCATATAGCGTGAAGATATCGTTGTAGATATTCGGTTGAAACTCAGTTCGGAACCGAAAATGATCGACGTGTTCCACAGTTGCCAAACGTTCGGCAATGTCGGCGACCTTAGGCTGGATCGAATAACCCTTTGAGCGAAGCTGAGCTCGCGCGATCTCGATGACATTATGGACGTAATATCGGCCGGCACTCACAACCTCCGGCGTAACCAGGCCAGGGTGCGTCGAAACGTAATAGGCTGTTTCAATATAACGGCCACCTTTCTCAACAGGGTACTGGATCAAGAGCGGCAATTGCTGCTGACCGCGATCGTCTCTGATCACCAGGGGCGTGTTAACTCCGTTCGCACGAATTGTCTGGATGGTCATTAACCGGCCGCTCGACGAGACTGTGGACGTCGGCGAATCCGGGGTCAAAAAAGCATCCTTCGTAATGACGATGTAGTCTATTTTTTTGTCGCGAAGGTCGTAATAGGCTATGCGTACGATTGTCGTAAACGAAAGCGGTTCGGTCATCGCTGTCGTGAGAGGCCGAGTCTGCATCGACCGTTTAGCTTCGGCGATTTTTGCTTTTATCTGCGAAAAACTGAGTCCTTTATAA
>Ga0209798_10000341_pt1 | contig 27334 bp, 14 predicted proteins | sample DOMMetBare3Fresh_FD_187475 | JGI IMG/M metagenome (GOLD analysis project Ga0209798, IMG submission 187475) | Wetland sediment microbial communities from St. Louis River estuary, USA, under dissolved organic matter induced mercury methylation -... | ecosystem: Environmental > Aquatic >... | reverse complement strand
AAGCAGACCGGTTTCCCGGTGATCTCGGTCAGCCAGTCGATGCGGATCGTCGCGCTCTACGTCGGTGGCCTGCGCTACGTGCTCGAGGGGTCCGACGCGATCCTGGCCAAGGCCAACCAGGCCCTGGCCACGCTCGAGCGGTACAAGGCCCGGCTCGACGAGGTCACCGGGATCCTCTCCCAGCAGGAGATCGAGTCGGCGGTCACCGTGCGGGACGTGGCGATCGTCGTCCAGCGGCTGGAGATGGTGCGCCGGATTTCGGAGGAGATCGCCCACTACGTGGTCGAGTTGGGTGCCGACGGGCGGCTGCTGTCGCTGCAGCTGGACGACCTGATCGGCGGGGTGAGCCCGGACCGGGAGCTGGTGATCCGCGACTACCTGGACGCCGCCGGCGCCGACCGGTCCATGTTCGAGGTGCTCGACGACCTGTCCGAGATCAGCTCCGCCGAGCTGGTCGATCTGGTCCAGGTGGCCGGCGTCCTCGGGTTCCCCGCGACGCCGGACAGCCTCGACATTCCGGTGCATCCCAAGGGATATCGCCTCCTGAACAAGGTCCCGCGGATCCCGGGCACCATCATCGAGCGGCTGGTCGAGCACTTCGGCGACCTACAGAAGTTGCTCGCCGCGAGCCTGGACGAGCTGATGGCCGTGGACGGCGTCGGCGAGCAGCGGGCGCGCACAGTGCGCGAGGGGCTGTTCCGCGCCCACGATCTGATCATGGTCGACCGCTTCGTCTGACGCTGGGGTTTCCTCGCCGCGATGGCAGATCATCCGCTGCACACACCCGTGCTGGCCTGGTACGCCGTCCACGCCCGGGTCCTGCCGTGGCGCGAGCCCGGATGCAGTCCCTGGGGGGTCCTGGTCAGCGAGGTGATGCTGCAGCAGACGCCGGTGGCTCGGGTGCTGCCGGCCTGGCAGCGCTGGACGGCCCGCTGGCCCAGGCCGGCCGACCTGGCCGCCGAACCGGTGGGCGAGGCGATCCGTGCCTGGGAGCGCCTCGGGTACCCGCGCCGCGCCGTCCGGCTGCACGAGGCAGCCACGGCGATGGTCGAGCGGCATGGCGGCGAGGTCCCGTCGGCGCGCCCCCACCTGCTGGCCCTGCCCGGGATCGGGCAGTACACCGCCGCCGCGGTGGCCAGCTTCGCCTTCGGCCAGCGCCATGCCGTGGTGGACACCAACGTGCGCCGGGTGCTGGCTCGCGCGGTGACCGGAGTCGCGCAGGCCGCGCCCGCGATGACGGCCGCCGAACGGGCGGTGGCCGAGAACCTGGTGCCGGACGACGAGGCGCGCGCCGCGACGTGGGCGGTGGCGTCGATGGAGCTCGGCGCGCTGATCTGCACCGCGCGCAGCCCCCGGTGTGCGGACTGTCCGGTGCTGGTGCTGTGTCGTTGGCAGGCCGAGGGCACGCCGCCGTACACCGGTCCACCGCGGCGCGGGCAGCGCTACGAGGGAACCGACCGGTACGTGCGCGGACTGATCATGGCCGCCTTGCGCGACGCCCACGACACCGGTGGCGCGCTCACCCGGGCTCGGCTCGAGACCGCCGTGCCGGACGCCGTGCTGCGTGATCCCGGGCAGCGGGCACGGTGCCTGGACTCGCTGGTGTTCGACGGGCTGGTCGAGCCGTTGGCTCGCAATCGGTTCCGACTGCCTTTGGATGGCTTCGAACCCCACCCGACCCGCCCATCCAGGTAGGCGCGGTGGGCCTCGACTCCCGGGGACGGAGACGCCGCGCCCAGGTCACAGGAATGAAGTGGTTCATGTGCCCACGAAACGGACGGGTTCGGCTCAGACTTGAGGTGGACTGACGCCTCTCTGAACGTGCGCTTGACCCGACGTGCCGAAGCTGTGAAACCATGAGCCAGCAGCCGCGGGGAAGACGAGAGCACCCGGGCGCTCGACGCCGCCGCCGGTCGAGCTGGTCCCGGCGCGCCTGGTCCCTCGGGCTGGTGGCGGCGCTGATCGGCTCGGCCATCACGCTGACCATGGTCTCGTCCTCCCAAGCCGCCTCGAGAAACGTCCCGGCCAGCGCTGACGCCTACGTGACCGCAGCGGCGCCCGGCACCCCCCACGGCGGAACGAAGGCACTTCGGGTCGATGGCTCACCGTCCGCGATCCGAACCTACGTGGCCTTCGACCTGTCGGGGATCAGCGGGACGCCGGTGAGCGCTCGACTGCATCTGCTCGCACGGAGCTCCACCCGCCAGCGCACCCAGGTCTCGAGTGCGCCGTCCGGCTGGTCGGAGAGGAACCTGACCTGGAGTACCGCTCCCCCTCCCGGACAGCGCCTCGCCTCGATCGACCGGCTCGTGGCCGGGTCGACGATCGACGTCGACGTCACCTCAGGTACCCGGCTCGGCGCGGTGGTCTCCTTCGTGCTGTGGACCGACGGTGCCACCGCCGAGGCCTTCGCCGCGCGCGAGTCGGGCGCGCCGCCGAGTCTGGAGCTGGAGATCGCCCCACCGGCCGACGGCTCCTCGACGGAACCCACCTCGGCGCCGAGCAGCCCGTCCGTCGCGGTCACCTCACCCGCCGCAGCACCCAGCGCGTCGACGTCGGGGAGCGGTGACCTGGCATTTCCGATCCGCGGCGCGTTCTACTATCCCTGGTTCCCCGAGGCATGGAAGCAGGGCGGGGTCTACCCCTTCACGAATTTCACGCCCACGGCCGGCTACTACGACATGGCTGCGCAGCAGGTCGACAGGCACATCGCGCAGATGCGATATGCCGGCCTGTCGCTGGGCATTGCCTCCTGGTGGGGTGTGGGCTCCAAGGAGGACCTGCGGGTCCCCCTGATGCTTCGCCAGGCCGCCGGCACGGGGTTCCGCTGGTCTCTCTATTACGAGCCGGAAGGGCAAGGCGATCCCACTCCCGACCGAATCAGTGCAGATCTCGCGCACATCCGATCGAATTTCGCGACTGACCCCTCCTTCGCGCGCGTCGGCGGCAAGGCCTTGCTCTTCGTCTACGGCGACGCCACGGACGGCTGCGGCATGGCAGATCGCTGGGCGGCGGCCGACACCAGCGGCTTCTACGTGGTGCTGAAGGTCTTCTCCGGCTACAAGACCTGTACCCACCAGCCGAGCGGTTGGCACCAGTACAGCCCAGCCGTCGCCCGCGACCGCCAGACCGGTTACTCCTACGCCGTCTCACCGGGCTTCTGGCTGAAGAACTCCACCGAACGACTGGGCCGCGACCTGACCCGATTCCGCACCGACGTGCAAGCGATGGCCGGTTCCGGCGAGCGGTTCCAGTTGGTCACCACGTACAACGAGTGGGGTGAGGGGACGGCGGTGGAACCCGCCGAGCAGTGGGCGAGTGGATCCGGCTACGGTACATACCTGGACGTCTTGCACGAGGTGTTCGGGCAGGTGCCGGCATCACCCGACGTGGGTGTGACCAGCCCGACCAGCAGCCCGTCGCCCACCAGCAGCCCGTCGCCCACCGCGAGCCCGTCGACCGCCACCAGCACGACCTCCCCGAGTACGACGGAGCCGGCGCCGAGCACCACCACGACGACCCCTGCGGCGAGCGGATCGGGGGCGACCCTCGCCGCGGTGGGCGACATCGCCTGCGACCCGTCATCCGGCGACTTCAAGGGCGGAACCGGGACCGCGACGAATTGCCGCCAGCTGGCCACGTCGGACCTGGTCCTGAAACGGGGGGCCGACGCCGTGGCCGTCCTGGGTGACAACCAGTACGAGGACGCCACTGCGGCGAAGTTCGCCGCCTCGTACGATCCATCGTGGGGCCGGTTGAAGAGCTTGACCCACCCGGCAGTGGGCAACCACGAGTACCTCACATCGGGCGCCGCCGGATACTTCGGATATTTCGGTTCCGCCGCGGGCGATCCCGCGAAGGGTTACTACAGCTACGACCTCGGCTCCTGGCACGTGGTCGTGCTGAACTCCAACTGCAGCGAGGTGGGCGGCTGCGGCAAAGGCACGGCTCAGGAGCAGTGGTTGCGCGCCGACCTGGCTGCGCACGACTCCACAACCTGCACCGTCGCCTACTGGCACCACCCGCGCTGGAGCAGTGGTGAGCATGGGGACCACAGCAGCGTCGGCCCCCTCTACCAGGCCCTCTACGACGGCAAGGTCGATGTGGTCCTCTCCGGACACGACCACGACTACGAGCGTTTCGTGGAGCGCGCACCGGACGGATCCGCCGCCCCGGGGCGGGGCGTGCGCCAGTTCGTGGTTGGCACGGGAGGCAAGAACCATTACACGGTAACGCCCGGGGTCTTCACGCAGTCCTCGAACGACGACACCTATGGGGTTCTGTTCCTGACCTTGAAACAGGGCTCGTACGACTGGGAGTTCGCGCCCGAGGCGGGCAAGAGCTTCTCCGACACGGGCTCGACCACCTGTCACTGATTGACCACGGCTTCTGAGCAACGATCATTATCTGCTCACTCTTCGTAACACTCTGTCGATCAAGGCCCGGCCTCACGCTCGAGCAACCTTCGCCGGGGATCCCTGTTCCGCCGATGGCCGGACAGCCCCGGCACGCTCTGTCTACCCTTGCCCCAGTGCAGCGCTCGACGTAAGTGGCGGGCGTCGCGTGATCGTGACAACGGGGCCCGCCGTTCATGGACGTGATCGTGGTCGGGTGGAGATGCGAGGGGTACGAGATGTCCACGACTACGGTGCGTCATCGGGCACGGCCATGGTTGCGCGTCGTGGCGGCTGCCGTCCTGGGAGCCGCGGTGGTCACCGTCGCCCCGTCGGAGGCGACAGCCGCCTCCACCTGCCAGACCAGCGGCCCAGCGGGCGGCCTTTATGCCGTCAATGTCTGCATCGACGCCCCAGCCGACGGGGCCGTCGTCACCGGTGACACACCAGTCACGGGAAGCGTCACCACAGCCAGTGGCTCGAGCCCGGGCGTCCAGCGGATGGTGTTCTATCTGGGCGGTCAATACCTCCTCACCGATTACCAGGCGCCGTACACGTTCACCATTCCCACAGCCAAGTTCGTGGACGGCGCCAAGACCCTCGAGGTCGAGGCGCTGATGCGCGACACGTTCGTGACCTCTCGAACGTCGATCGGGCTCACCTTCAACAACGGGGTCACCACGCCTCCGACGAATACAGGATCGTGGACCCCGACACCGGGCACCAATCCCGTTGCCGGACAAGCGTTCACCGTGGCCGCTGTCGGCGACGGCGCCGGCGGGGACACCTCCGAGACGGACGTGGCCAATCTGATCTCCGGCTGGAACCCGAATCTGGTGCTCTACCTGGGTGACGTGTATGAGAAGGGCACGCCGACCGAGTTCTACAACTGGTATCGCCCGGAAAGCCAGGCCGGAACGTTCTTCGGCAGGTTCCGCTCGATCACCGACCCCACCGTGGGCAACCACGAGTACCAGAACGGCCAGGCCCCAGGGTATTTCGACTACTGGGACAACATCCCGCACTACTACAGCGTCAACACCCACGGCTGGCACGTGGTCAGTCTGGACACCAACGCTGCCTACAACCAGACCGCGACCACGTCTGCGCAGTACCAATGGCTGGTCGACGACCTCAACGCAAACACCCAGCCGTGCACATTGGTGATGTACCACCAGCCCCTGTTCAACATCGGCGACGAGGGCTCGACCACGTCGGTGTCCGCCATCTGGTCCCTGCTCGCCCAGCACAGCGTCGACCTGGTGGTGAACGGTCACGACCACACCTACCAGCGCTGGGCACCGCTGGACGGGGCGGGCAACCCCAGCCCGACTGGGGTGACCGAGTTGGTGGACGGCACCGGGGGGCATGCTTTGGGCAGCTTCCCGACGAGTGACCCCCGCGTGGCTTCCTCCTCCATCGCCTACGGCGCCATGCGGTTGACCCTCAACCCGGACGGTGCGTCCTATCAGTACACGAGCACCGCGGGGATCACGCTCGACTCCGGCTCGGTGAGGTGTGACCCCACGGCGGCGGACACCTCGGCTCCCACGGTGCCCACCGACCTCACGGCGAGCAGCACGTACAAGACCCGGATCGACCTCGCCTGGACGCCTTCTGTGGACAACGTCGGCGTCACCTCCTACGAGGTCTGGCGCGACGGTGCGCTGCTCGACTCGGTCTCCGGCACCACCACCTTCGCCGACACCACGGTCACTCCAGGGTCGACGCACAGCTACCAGGTGCGGGCCAAGGACGCCGCCGGCAATCTCTCCGCGTTGAGCTCCGCCGCGACGGCGACGACACCGACGATCTCGGTGCTGTTCCACGACGGGTTCGAGAGCGGCGACCTGTCGAGCTGGATCAACCCGGCACCGGTGACCAACCCGGCGAACAGCGGCCTGACCGCACAACAGAGTGAGGTCTTCGCCGGAGCCTGGGGGGCCAGCGCGGTGAGCACGGGCAGCGGCACGTCCGCCTGGCGTGCTCTGTCCGCGAGCGAGACCAACCTGTACTACGTGGCACGGTTCAAGGCCCTCAGTCACAATTCGACGGTCAACCTGATGCGATTCCGAACCACCGGTGCGGGTGCGGGCTCCCTCGCCACGCTGTCCCTGTCCACGACGAACCGTCTGGTCTTGCGCAACGACGTGGCCGGCGTCGCAGCGACGAGCTTGACGAGTGCCGCGCTGGGCGCGTGGCACACCGCGCAGTTCCACATCGCCGTCAACGGAGCCGCAAGCACGACCGAGGTCTGGCTCGACGGCACACCGGTGGGGGATCTGAGCCTGACCACGAACCTGGGAACGAACCCGATCGGGCGGATCGAACTCGGCGACACCAACTCCTCCACCACGCCGCGGGCGTACAACGTCGCGTTCGACGAGGTGGCCTTTGACCGGGAGATGATCGGTGACGTCACACCGCCCTCGGCACCGACCGGCCTCTCGGCGACGGCACACTCCGGCCTGCGCGTCGACCTGTCCTGGACGGCGGCCACGGACGACACTGGGATCAGCGGCTACGACGTCTACCGCAACGGCCAGGTGATCGCCAGCATCCCGGCGTCGGCCAGCTATGCGGACACTTCTGTCAGCCCACTGACCAGTTACACCTACAAGCTGTTGGCCAAGGACGCCGCAGGGAATGTCTCCGGTTTCAGTAACAGCGTCGGGCTCACCACGCCTGAGGTGTTCACCGACGGCTTCGAGTCCGGCACCGTCTCGAAGTGGACGGCCGCCGGGCTCACGGCTCAGCAGGCCGAGGTCGACACCGGCAGCTGGGCGGCCCGGGCCACCAGTACGGGCAGCGCCGGCGCCTCGGCCCAGACCACGCTGGACGCAGGGATCGGCGAGATGTACTACCGCACCCGCTTCAAGATCCTCAGTCAGGGCAGCAACTCGGTGAGCCTGGCCCGAGTCCGCACGGCTGCCAATGGCTCCCTGGCGTCGGCCTTCGTGTCCAGCACCGGCCGGCTCAGCTATCGCAACGACACCAATGCCAGCACGGTGACGAGCGCGCAGACGGTGTCCAAGAACCTGTGGCACGAGCTGCAGGTCCACGTCACGGTGAACGGCTCGTCGAGCCTGGTGGACCTCTGGCTCGACGGAGTGTCGGCGGTGTCGACGACGGACACGTTGGGGACCAGCCCCATCGCACGTCTCGAGCTCGGGGACCCGTCCACTGGGCGGACGTTCGACGTGGCGTTCGACAACGTCGTGGCCAACAGGACGTTCATCGCCGATGCGGGCGCGCCCAGTGTCCCCGGCAACCTGAGGGTCACCTCGGTCACCGGCCAAGCGGTCAACCTCGCCTGGGATCCGGCGACCGACGACGTCGGCGTCACCACCTACCGTGTCTACCGTGGGGGCTCAGCCATCGCCGATGTCGACGGCGGCCAGGCCACCTACTCGGACACCACGGTGTCCGACGCGACCGCCTACACCTACACGGTCACGGCACTGGACGCGGTGAACCACGAGTCAGCCCCGAGTAACCCGGTCCAGGCGACCACGTCGGACGCGACCAAGCCGTCCACACCCACAGGGGTCAGCGCCACGGCGGCCGCAGGGGTCAACTCGATCACGGTCACCTGGGGCGCCTCGACGGACAACGTCGCTGTCACCGGGTACCGGATCTACCGCAGCGACGTCTCCGCCCCCGTGGGAAGCGTTGACGGGTCGGTTCGAACCTACACCGACACCACCGTGCAAGGGTCGACGTCGTACACCTACACCGTCACCGCGGTCGACGCGGCCGGCAACGAGTCCGATCCCAGCACACTGGTGACGGTCACGTCGTCCGACACGGTCAAACCGACCGCGCCGGCGACGGTCACCGCCAGCACCGTGTCGGACACCCAGGTCAACATCACCTGGGCCGCGGGAACCGACAACGTCTCAGTGACCGCCTATCGGGTGTTCCGGAACGGAACTCAGGTGGGGACCGTGCAGGCGCCAGCGTTGGCCTACAGCGACACCGCGGCGAGCGCGGATACGACGTACGCCTACTCCGTGCGCTCGGTCGACGCCGCCGGAAACGTATCCGATGCCAGCGCATCCGCGTCGGCCACCACACTCGTGTTCACCGACGGCTTCGAGTCCGGCAACCTCTCGAAGTGGACCACGGTGGCCGGGCTGGCCGCGGAGACCACCCTGGCGTACACCGGGACCTGGGGCGCCGAGGCTGCCAGCGGCAAGAACACGTCCGACTACGCTGTCAGGCAGCTGCCCTCCACGGCAACGGATCTGTACTACCGAGGGCGGGTCCAGATCACGACCGGCAAGCCCGACCAGGTAGACATGCTCGAACTCCGCAACGGCTCCGGCAACAGGGTCGTCGCACTGTTCTACGACTCCAAGCGGCGCCTGGGTTACGTCAACGGCGTGACCAACCGCTCCACGGCGAGCACCACGACGTTGAACGTCGGCGTCTGGTACGAGGTGAAACTCCACGTCACGGTCAACGGCGCCTCGAGTCAGGTGGAGGTATGGCTCAACGGCACCAAGGTGACGGCTCTGTCGAAGACGGAGAACTTCGGGACGACGCCGATCGGACAGGTCGTCGCCGGTGAGAGCCAGACCGGGCATGCCTACGGCTACGTGCTCGACGACATCTGGGTGTCCCGGCAGCCGTGACCGACGGGAGCACCGCCGTGCCCGCCCGATCGAGTCGGCGCCCTGGGCCGCGCGCGTCTGCCCGAACGCACCATCGGTCACCTGCCACGCACGTCCCCATTGACCCGAGCTGGGTCCTTTCGCTCGGCTAAGGTGAGCTACGTCCGTTCGGGGGCGGCTCGGGACTCGAGGATCGTGAGGGGGAATGCGCAGTGAGTCGACGCTCCCTGTTGGTCGTGACAATGGTGGCCGGTATCGCCTGCGGCTTGGCCGTCACCGGCCTGGGCAGTGCAGAAGGTGCCGAACCGGCTCTGTTCAGCGACGGGTTCGAATCGGGCTCGACATCGGCATGGACCTCATCAACGGGGTTGACGGTTCAGAACAGCGTGGTCGGGGAGGGGACCTGGGCTGCCCGAGCCGTCATGAGCGGTGGAGCCGCCTACGCCACGAAGACCCTCGCCTCGACGACGGCGACGGCGAAGGTGGCCCTGCGGCTGAATGTCCAGGCGCAGACAGGAACGACTGCAGTCAACTTCGTCAAGGTTCGAACTGCGACCGGTACAGCCATCGCCGAGGTCTTCGTGACCCCCACGCTCGTCCTCGGGTTGCGCAACGACGTGACCGCGAAGTCGACCAACTCTCCAGTGGTGGTCAGTACCGGCACGTGGCACGACATCGCGCTGACAGTGACCGTCAACGGCACCTCGAGCACGACCAAGGTGAGCTACGACGGTCAGGACGTGCCGGCACTGTCGCTCGTCCACGACCTCGGCACGGCGCCCGTCGGCCGGGTTCAGGTGGGCGAGAATGTGGCCGGCCGAACGGCGGACCTGGTCTACGACCTGGTCACCGTCACCGACCCGAACTCGAACCCGTCGCCGAGCGCCACACCGTCACCATCGGATTCCCCTTCCCCCTCACCCAGCATCTCTCCGTCGCCATCGGATTCCCCTTCCCCCTCACCCAGCCCTTTGCCGACGTATCCCGTTCTGGCCGCTGCCGGAGACATCGCCTGTGACCCGCTGAAAGTGAACTACAACGGCGGGTTGGGCAAGGGCGGCGAGTGCGCCATGCGGGCCGTGTCCGACGCCATCCTCGCCGATTCGTCCATCACCGCGGTGGCAGCCCTGGGCGACGTCCAGTACGAGTGCGGCGGCCTGCAGGCGTTCAACGTTTCCTACGACCCGACCTGGGGGCGCTTCAAGGCGAGGACGCGCCCCGCGATCGGCAACCACGAGTACATCGCCAGCAGCACGACAACGCCGGCCACCGATTGTGACGCCACGGGTAGAGCCGCGGGCTATTTCACCTACTACGGTGCTCTGGCCGGTGATCCCACGAAGGGTTATTACAGCTACGACCTCGGCACGTGGCACGTCGTGGTGCTCAATTCCCAGTGCGGCTCGGTGGGTGGCTGCGGCAAAGGCAGCCCGCAGGAAGTGTGGCTCAAGAATGACCTCGCCGCACACACCCAGGTGTGCACGCTGGCCTATTACCACATCCCCTTGTGGTCCTCCGGTGGACGGGCGAACCAGAACTCGAAGGCATTCGTCGACGATCTGGTCGCTGCGCGCGCCGAAGTGGTCCTGGCCGGGCACGACCATACCTACGAGCGCTTCGCCCCCATGAACGGCTCGGGGGCGTTGGACCCGAACGGCGTCCGCTCTTTCGTGGTGGGCACAGGGGGCGCCAACCACACGTCCTTCGTCACCACGGCCGCCAACAGCGAGGCCCGCGATGACAAGACGTACGGCTACCTGAAGCTGACCCTCAAGGACGGGTCCTACGATTGGAAGTTCGTGCCTGTCGGCGGGACGTTCACCGACTCCGGAACCGGGACGTGCCGCTGAGGACGGTTTCGGACCCGTTCACCGCCCGACCGCCCCAGGACCGGCTGGAGGCAAGATCACGCGCGACCATCCTCGTCCGTGGTGCCGGACAGTCGCGGCAACCGCAGGGTTGGGGGCGTCTTCGGCTCCACAGTGGGCTCCGACGGACCGCCCCTGTCCAGCGCCGGGGCAGTGGTCGGACTCTCGTCCGGGTGGGCGCTCTGGCGGACAGGGGCGGACCGCTCCGGCAGCGGAGGCGGTCCGGGAAGCGGAGGCGGTCCGGGAAGCGGAGGCGGCTGGGGGGCCGCAGCGGGCGATGCAGCGCGGGGTAGCACGGTGAGTGCTCGTGTCTTCGTCGCGTCTGGGGCTCCGGGCGCATCAATGATGCCGGGATCGGGCCGACTCTCCCCTGCGTCGGCCAGCACGACGGCGAGTGCATCTGATGGCGCTCCTCCCGATGGGGAGTCGACGTCGATCGTGTGCGGCGAACCCGTTGCCGGTCGCCACCGCAGCCGTACTGCCGGAGAAATCGCCCGGCGCAGCAGCGCCCACAGCCGGCGACGGAGGGCCGGCCGGGGCGCCAGGATCAACCCTGCGGCGAGGAAGAGTGGAACACCGACGAGAGCGATGATGTCCAGGTAACTGACCACCGGCACGACCACGACCTGGTCCTTCGATAGGGTCAGCGGCCGACCCAGTTGCAGGCCGGCCGCGCGCGGAACCAGCACGTAGTCTCCCCGGGGAACCGCCCGCAGGACGGTTTCACCACTGGTCAGTCGTGCGGTGATCGTCGGTCGCCCCGCCCCGCGCAATTCCACCGCACGACCTGTCCGGAACCCGAACACCCGATCCACCACGTAGATCTGCAGATCGAAGGCGAGCAGCGGGACACGTACCGACTGGGTCTGGCTCGGCAGGAACTTGACCTGGTTCTTCACCACGACGTTCACGTCGTTGACCATGACGCTCTCGATGGTCTGATATATCTGCCGCTCCTCCAAGCCGTTCCCACCACGGAAGACGCGCGAGGCCTGCATCCACTGCGGCGTCGTCGTGGTGTAGGTCTTCTCCTGTCCCGTGGAGCTCTTCACGGTCCACGAGTCGACCGTCTCCTTGGGCAAGCCGGTGAACGTCACGCTCACCCGGTAGTCGGTGACGAAGGCGAACTGGAGCAACGCCCCACCCTTGCTGACGAACACGCGTGAGTAGCGAGCCCTGATCAGCGGCGTGAGCTCGATCGGTTCCTTCGGACCCCGCACCCGGGAGGCGTCCGTCACCTTGCATCCCACGATCGACCCGGTGCCCTTGGCAGAGAGGGTGACCGACCGACCGTCCACGACCACGGCGGCTCGCGGCACGACGGGGATGGTCTCGATCGCGATGGTGACAGGGGCCACTCCGTCGGCGCAGCCGCCAGGGGCCGCCGCGGCAGGTACCGCGGCCCAGCTCCCCGTGACGGCGACGGTCAGCAGGCAGAACGCCTCGAGCAACAGCCGCCGCCACGTTGCGACCTGACGGGTCATGTCACCTCCTCGGAACCGCCGACCCGCCTGCGCAGAAGACGCATACCGAGGATCAGCCCGGCCGACAACACCAGAGGGACGAGGATCCCGATGCCGTAGGTGCGGTAGATGACGTCACTGTGCGAGACCGGCGGCGGTGGAATGTCGAGCGTATCGGGGGTGAGTACCGGGGCCCGAGGGGGAGAGGAGAAGTCGAACGCCGTCAACAGGTTGTTCGCCGCCTTGTCCCGGGCGGCAAGCGGCGGGACGCCCCAGTTGTACTGGATGAACTTCAGCGCCGAGGTGAAGTCGAGGGTGGTGCTGTCCACGTGCCCCTTGCGGGCGTAGGCACTGACCAGCAGCGTCGGCACCCGGAAGCCATAGCCATACGCATCCACCACGGGCGGCAACACGTGGTCGTACCAGCCGCCCCAGTCGTCGTAGCTCCACATGAAAGCCGAGGAGGACCAAGCCTCACTGCGCAGCAGGGCGGTGTGCAGCGAACGGACGAATGTCTCCCCTGCCTTGACGCTCCCCGGCGGATGCTCACTGGCTCCCGAGGGAACCATGTAGGCCACCGAGGGCAGGGTCCCGTTCTGCAGATCGGTGAAATACTCCTCGAGCGGAACGATCTTGGCGAACAGCTTCGGGTTGTCCAGATATCGCGCGTAGGCGAGCAGAGGGGCCCAGATGACCTGCGCGCCGCGGTTGGCGTTGTCCTGGGCGAGGTAGGTCCGATATGTGATCGACGGGTCATAGTTCTGGACGTAGAACTTCCACGACACCCCCGCCGCTTCCAGCCGGTCGAAGATGGTCGGAATGTTGCCGAATCCCTGCTCAGGAATGCTGTCCATCTTCGGATTCCCTGGCGCAGCTGCGACCCAGTACATATGGTTCCACACGCTGCCCCCGCCGGCGCTGGTGAAGAATCGATCGAAGAGCACGTACGACCGAGCGATGTTCCAGTAGTACGGCAAGTCCTTGTCCGTGTAGTACCCCATCGCCTGCTGGGTGGGGTCCCCACTCGCGGCGAAGGCGGAGATGAACCCGTCATTCTTGCCGCCCCGGACCTGAGCCTTGAAGATCGCTGACGTGTGCCCCAGATCACTGATCGCCCGCCCGCCCAGCGGGAAGGGCTTGACACATTTCCCACCCTTCTCGGGATCCACGGGGACGCAGATGCCCTTCGGGAAGCCGTTGGCACCAGGATAGGTTCCGAAGTAGTTGTCGAAGGAATGGTTCTCCTGCATCAGGAACATGAAGTGCTTGATCGGTGTCCTGGTTGGCGTCCGCTCCGCCTGGCTTTGGGCCTCGATGGCCCTCGTCTCGCCCCAGGCAGTCGGGAGACCGATGACCATCATTGCGAGGAAGAACGCCATCGGCGCCCCTAGGCGTCGAGCGACTCGGGAGTTCACAGCGGCCTCACTTCATACACGATCATGACCGGGACATCCACGTCTCGGCCGTCCCGGGAACGCTCGACCACCGACTCGCGATGTACCTCATGCCCCTTGTAGCGCTCGACGTAGCGCATCAGGCTCTGCGAGAAATGCGGTGACCGCCCAGCAGAAAAGGAGTCCCAGACGATGTACTGCACCTGGTTGCGTCGGATCGCCAGGTCGGGATTGGGCAGCGGATCGTAAACCGGATTCCGATACAACGGATTGGGACTCACTGACAGGCCGCGGCTCTCCCGGTGACCGTACCACTGGATGATGTTCGCCATGGAGGGCCCCAGAGTCATGATGGTGATTCCTGTGGGCGTGTTCGCATCGATCCATGCTCCCAACTCACGCCCGCGCGGGATCCCTCCCGTCCCGGCCAGGAAGGTCGATCGCTCAGCTGGTTGGATGGCGCGCCACGTCGGGACCAGGAGCGACACCAACGCCACCGCGATCAGCGCCACCGGCAGCCACCGGCTCTCGGTGGCTGTTGCGCGGAGCCTGTCCGACGCACGCCAACGTGCGATGGGCATGCGCAGGCGAATCCCGAACGCGGACCACACCCCTCGACGAGGTGGCGCGGAGAGCCGCTCGGCGGCCTGCCACCTGAGGAGAGTTCTGGCCGCGAGAACCGCGATCGGCGGGGCGATCGGCAGCAGGTACTGGTAGCCCTTGACCGGGAACAGGCCGAAGAAGACCGCAGGCACGCCCACGAAAACCCACAGCAGAGTGTCTCGCCAGGTGTGCCGGAAGAGCCAGATTCCGGCCAAGGCGGCCGCCACCACACCGAAGCCCAGGGCCGGCGGCACCTCGGACATGTAGAACGTCAGCGTGTGATTCGGGCGGCGGAACAGCTGGTAGGTGATGAACGCTCCGCCCGTGCGTGAGGACCCGGCCAGTCGAAGGGACACGGGGTAGGTGGCGATCACGGCGACGAACACGACACCGCTCACCAGCACCGCTCGCCAGCGCAGTCGTTGCGGAACCAGCGCAAAATAGATGAAGAAGGACCCGGCCAGGATGATGGACGTCTCCTTGGCCAGCACTGACAGGGCGAGCATCAGAGCGGCGATGTAGAGCCACGACTCGCGACGGGTGCTGGAGTACCGGGCCACGGCCCACAGGGAGAGGGTGTTGAACAGAGTCTGCGGGGCATCAAGGAGAACTTGGCGGCTCACCAACGCGTGATAGGGCATGATCGCGATGATCGCTGCCGTGAGCAGGCCGACCTCCCGACCGAACAGCGTCGCGCCGAGCAGGTAACACGCGAACACGGTGAGCATGCCGAATGCGACCACGGTGTAACGGCCGACGTCGTCGCGGACGCCGGTCACCTCGTAGACCGCGGCAAGCGTGGACTGCAGCAGCAGCGGGTGGGCGCGGAACACTGGAAAGAATTGCAGCATCAACGGGTCGCCACTGATCGACGCCGCCTGCCCCGCGTAGACAGCCTCGTCGCTGTTGAACCCGGAGTCCTCCAGCCGATAGATCCGCACCCACAGCGCAGCGAACGTGATCACGGCCACGGCTGGCCAGAACAGCCAGCTGTGCACCCAGCTGCGTCGGGGCAGCGCGGCGGGCATCAGGATCGCCATCGTCGCCGGAACGTCGGTGCTGGCCCGCTCGGCCTGCCCAGGCAGGAGCCGCTTGGGCCATGCGAACGGCCGCGCAGTGATCATCGTCCGGATCGCCCCGCGTGTCGTCCACCGCGCGGCGCGCCATCATCGGCGACGCCTTCGGACGGCAGATCGGGGCCCGGCCTGCGCCAGCGCGAGACGATGAACACGCCCCCCAGGAAGATCACCATCAGCAACAGTGCCATCACGCCGTTCAGCCCGCCGCGCGAGGTCGCAGTTGCCGGCGTGCTCGAGTCGAGCGGCGCGATGTCCACAGCGGGGCTCCCCGTCATCTCCGCCACGACACCGAGAGCTTCGTCTCGATACAGGGTGCTGGGCTCCACGTGCGTGTTCTCGGAATACTCGTTCCAGCTGATGAGCCCTATGGCGTCCGGTTTGCTGGCCAAGGCCGCGGCGAACTCCTTGCGTAAGGTCTGCCCTCCTTCCCGCGGGACGACGCTGCTGCCGCCGACGAGCCGCGCATCGAAGCCCGGTGCCACCGGGGCGATCCACAAGCCTCGCTTCTCTCGCACCGCAGCCGCCATCTCGGCCAGACGCTGCGGGTACCAGGACTTGTCCGGGTTTGCGGCACCCCAGTAGTAGGCGCTGCCCGCGACCACGGAAGCCACGGAGCGATACTCCTCGACCGTTCTGGCCGCAGCAAGCACCATCAGACGGTCGCGGACGGGCGCGGTGATCTGTTGGAGTGCTTCCACGGAATACTGACCGCTGCCGGTGATAATGATCAACGGTTTGCCGAAGATGTCGAAGACCGAGTTGTGTGCGTATTTGTCGGCAAAGGTGCGTAGGTCGGTGGCGAGCTTGCTCACCGGCAGCGGCTTGCGGGCGAAGTCCAGACCCTGGTAGACGATCCCGAGCTTGAAGTCGGATTCCTGGGCCACCTTGACCACGTTGGCCAGACGGCTGCTGAGGACAGCGGTGTCCTTCCACGAGACCAGGAACCCGTCTATCCCGGCCGCCTTGGCCAGCGCCACCTGGGTACGCATGACCGAGATCTCGTCGCTGCTGTAGGTACCCGCCAGCGGAGTGTCGATCTTGGCGCGCTGCCAGGACGAGGGGTCGAACCAGATGTAGTAATAGGCCAGCACGGGCATGGCAGAGATCACCGAGCCGGCACTCGCGACAGGCACGGACGGTGTTTCGTCGGCGTGCGCCGGCAGGGCCGACAAGGCCCACACCAGGAGGGCGATCGACACTGCCAACATCCGGCGAGCCGAACCACGGATCGCATGTCTCATCACAGGACGACCTCGTACACGATCACGGCGGGCACGGGGGTGCCGCGCGCGCCTTCCAGCGTCTCCACATGTACCACTCTGGCTCCGCTCGATCGCGCTCGCCTCACGATCTCCCCAGCCGATGTCGGGGTCTCTCGCTGGGTCCAAGCGTCCCAGACAAGGTAACGAGCGTCGGAGCCGTCGAGCGAACGGTAAGCGGGGTTGCGCCGTCGGAGGTCCGCCGGCAATCCGAGCGTGAACGGCCGACGACCGCTGTAGTACGTGACCACGTTCCCCACGCCCACACTACCGACGAACACGCTGCCCGGCGGGGCAGAACTCAGCCAGCGAGCCGCCTCGCGCAACGCCGGCACTCCGGTCGTGGCCGCCGCCGGAGGCGAGGCCCAGACCGCTTGGCCGACGGTCGCGCCCAGGGCGGCCATCACTGTCACGGGTGTCAGGAACGGTCGGACACGGCGTCCCGGTCGCGAGACAGCCACCCGTTGGCACAGCCGGATGATGCCGATCGAGGCAAGAACCGAGAGGGGGACCACGAGCATGGTCAGATACCCATAGCCCTTGACCGGCCAGACGACGAAGAAGAGGACGACGGCCGAGACGAGCCAGACCAGGCACCAGACAGCCTCGTCCAGGCGTCGCGGGTTCGAGAGGACACCCAGCACGGCGAGCGGCGTCAGTATGCCCAGGCGCGGGGCGACGGACGTGGCATAGAAGTCCCATCCCCCGGTGGCCGGCCGCTGGACCTGCCAGGCAAGGTACTCCAGCGAACGACCCCAACCTCCCGCCGCGACGAGCCAGATGGGGTACGCCAAGGCCAGAGCTCCCGTCAGAGCGCCCGCTGCGGCCGCCTCCCGCCGGCTGCATCGCAGGCGTCGGCGCGAGGCGACCGCGCACGCCAGACCGATCCCCACCACGACCGCCGTCTCCTTGAAACACAGGGCCAGGCCGAGCCCCAGAGCTCCGAGCCCGAGCCAGCCACGCCGACGGGAACGAGCCCACCCGACCACAGCGACCACGACCAGGGCGACCGCGGTGGCCAGCGGCACGTCCACCAACACCTGACGGCTGACATCGATGTGATACGGGTCGAACGCGACCAGGCCAGCGGCGATCCAGGCAGCGAGTCGGCCGGCCGCCAATCGAGCCGCCCACCAGGCCAATGGCACACAACCCAGGCCGATCAGACCGACCACGGTCCGAGCGACCACATCGTCGGCGCCATGACCCGGCATCACGGCCAGCAGGGCGGCGAGCAGAGGTGGGTGGGCCCGGACGGCTGGCCAGTTCTCGGTCACCCCGGCCAGCACCTGCGCCTGGCCCGCATACACCGACTCGTCCCCGCTGAGGCCGTACCGACCCAGATCGTGCAGGCGCAATACGGCGCCTCCAGCGATCACGACCGCCAGGAGCACCACCTCACCTGCTGCGCCGAACAGACCCCGTCGCGGTGACGTGACGTCAACGGCGACCGAGGGGCGGTCAGCGCCCCGCAGCTGTTGCCGACTGGAGGGGCTCCTCACCGGTCAGGTCCAGCTCGTCGATCGACGGGTCTCGGTCCTCGGCCAGAAGCGCGACGATCCGATCCGCCCAACCGAAGTCATCCCGAGCCATCCGGCGGACCCGAATGTTGGAGATCGCCTGGAACAGCAGTTCACTCTCACGCTCACGCAGTTCAGCGTAGGTGCGCCCACCGATCACGAAGGAGGGGGCCAGGTAGCGGAACGGCGGGAACCCGTAGGCGTCATCGGTGTTCTCGATGAGCTCGGTCATCGCCTGTTCGGTGGAGACATCGCTCAGTTCGCGACCGCCACGCTCGATGATGAACATGTTGTCCACTTCCACTCGCCGGACCACGTCGCACGCGACCAGTCGATCGGCGTCGAACTTCGGCGGCGGGACTATGGCCTGGGTGAGCGCGTTCATCGTCATGATCGGCAGGTTCATCTCCGCCAACCGCATACCGAACTGGCGTCCCTCCTTGGAGTGCAGCCGACTCTGCACCCGCAGCCAGTGCCACTGAGCCCTGGTGAGGACGTCCGCGTTCACCGCGCGCAGGGTGTGGTGACTGATGGTCAACGGCTTGGGATAGCACTCCGCGACCCCGTCGGGATTGAGCACCGTCATGTCGTCGGAGAGGAAGCGGGCCCCTCCGTCGCGCAGCAGCCGAAGGATCGTTCCCGTCTTACCGGTGTCGGTTCGCGCGGAGAGCATGACTCCTCGGCCGTCGATCTCGACGCAGGCCGAGTGCAACAGCACACGACCTCGACTGACTGCCATGAAGCGCAGCAGCGCCTCGACCACGTTCGTGTAGAGCACGTGCGGCGACCGGGCCAGCACGGGGGAAGCGGTGATCCGGATCCGATCCTCCTCCTGCTCCAATCGGAAGTTGGCGGCGCGGCCACCCAAGTGCTCCTCGTACTGCAGGGTCTCTGTCCCTTGGCGGGTGAGGCGAGTCCGGCGGCGCAGTCGGCCCACCTTGCCGATGACGATCTCGATGTCGAACGGCCCGCGCGCCAGGAACGGGTCACGGAACCACTCCAGTTCGGGCAGCCGGACGGCCGAGCCGATGGTGACGACACCGGGAACGCTGTACCGGAACGGCAGATAACCGGCCTCCTGCGCCGAGACAGCGACCACGGCCTCGTCCACGATGACGACGGGGTTCTTCTCGACCGGAAGAGTGGAAGCGGGGGTGCGGTACAGGGAGACGATACTCATGTGGCCCTCCTGAGCCGGAAGATCAGGTTGTCACTGATGGCGAAGCGAACGAGGAAGACCGCGAGCAACGTGGCGATGTTGGCTGGGACCACTGCTGCGTGCAGGCGCTCGACGAGCAGCGCGAGCAGCGGAATGCGCAGCAGCAGGGCAACGTGGTTGACGGCACTGAAGGCGACGTAGCGCTTCCAGTGCGCGCCCGGCTTGTGCGCGGTGAAGACGGTCGACTCGAGCAGCGCCCAGTTGAACGTGGTCGACACCTCGGTGGCGATCACCGCCGCCCACAGGTAGTGCACTCCGAACGACATCGCCGCCATCAGCGCCAGCGAGTTCATCGCGATCCCGGCACTGCCCACGGTGGCGAAACCCACCATCCGACCCATCCGCGAGCGCATCCTCGCGGTGAACCAGAGTCGTGCCAACAGCCGGGCGAAGCGGAGTCCTTCGAGGACGCCCGCCTTGCTCTCGCCGGCAAACCGCGAGGCGAAGGTGAACGGGATCTCCCCGGTGCGCAACTGCCGCCCGCGGACGGCGATCTCCAAGAGAATCTTGAAGCCGTTCGGCCGCAACGCCTCGACGTCGATGTCGGCGCGGCGAACGGCGAAGAAGCCCGACATGGGGTCGGAAACCGCCCGCAGGCGGCGCGGGAAGGCCGCGCGAGTCAGGCGCGTGGTGAGCTCGGAGACAGCTGCGCGGCGACGATCGGCCAGCCCCGAGGCGTCGCCATGCTCGGTGTACCGACTGGCCACGACGAGCTCCAACTGTTCCGCTACGCCCAGGTCGGCAAGGCGGGGAGCAAGCTCCGGCGGGTGCTGGAGGTCGGCGTCCATGACGATGCACCAGTCCTGCTGCGCCACCCGCAGGCCGGCGACGACGGCTCCGCCCAGACCGAAGGAACGCTGCTCCGGCGACCGATGGACCAACCTGATGGGCACCGGCGATTCGGCCGCATGGGCCTGCACTACGGTCGGTGTGTCGTCGTCACTGTCATCGACGAAGACGATCTCCGCCTGCCTGCCGGACAGCGCCGGCACCAGCCGTCGGAGGAGCTCCCCTACATTGCCCGCCTCGTTGCGCGTGGGGATGATCATGCTGATGGTTGCCGGTGCAGTTGCCCCCGGTGCAACCGGCAAAGATGTTGTCGCTGCAGCAGTTTGAGCAGAGTCGTCATCCACGACGGCCGTATCGGCGCGCGGCGGAGCACTGTACACGGACATGACTTACCCCTGATCGTCGAACTGGTCCTCAATGCACCTGACTGCTCGACCGTGTCTTCATCGACAGAGCGGCCCCCGGACAAGCATCGCGGTGAGTGCACAACGTAGGGCCTGATGCACGGCGTCGATGGGAAAACCTCACAGATACTTCATGCCGATCTAACATTGGCTCAGATCTGTTGTCATCCGACTACTCAGCGTAGCGAACGCCCGAGCGTAACAATGGGCCGATTCGGCATGTATGGGACATTGGGGATTTCGGGCCTGGGGAGGCTTCTCAGCCCTTAAGGTTTCCCTCAGCAGACGTTCTGCGGCGCGGTGCAGCGCCTCGGTCACGTTCGTCTCCTCAGGGGTAAGAGGCGTTGATTCGCATGCTGTTCAGGGAACAAGGACGACGCCTTGTTCGGATCCGTCGGTCCCGTTCGAGGGGGCAAGGAAGGCGGTCTCCCTCGGCATCGGCGCTCGGTCGGGCCTTCGTCGCCATCGTCATTGCCGCTGGAAGCGTCACTCTGTCAACGAGTCCTGCGTCTGCTGCGACGACCTGCACTACCTCGGCGGTGTCCGGTGGAACGGTGGAGGTCTGCATCACCGCGCCGGCGAGCGCGTCCGGTACGGTTCCCGTCAGCGGGACCACGACGGTAGTTGCCGGATCGCCCGCGGGAACGATGAAGATGGAGTTCCTGCTCGGTGGCAAACATCTGATCACCGACTACTCGGCTCCCTTCACCTTCTCCCTGTACTCACAGGACTTCGCCGACGCTCCCTCGTCCATCGCGGCTCGAGCGATCCTGCGCGATGCCACGTACACGAGTCCGGCGGAGCAGCCGATCACATTCGACAACGGCAACGCCACGGTGCCGGTGAACACGGCAACGTTCACCACGCCGACGGCACCGGCGCCACCGGCGCCGCAACCTTTCGTGATTGCGGCCACCGGCGACGGTGCCGGGGGTGAACCTGCCGCGACAAACGTCTCGGACATGATCGTCTCGTGGAACCCGTCGATGTTCAGCTATCTCGGGGACGTGTACGAAGACGGAACCCTCACCGAGATGCGGAACTGGTACGGCGGCGGGAGCACCTGGTTCTCCCGGCTGCGCTCGATCACCGCCCCGGTGGTGGGCAATCACGAGTACAACTCAGCGCCTGGCGGCGGTTACTCGGCGGAGGGCTACTTCCACTACTGGGACAACGTTCCGCACCGCTACAGCTATGATGCGGGCGGCTGGCACTTCGTGGCGCTCGACTCGACGAACCAGTTCGGGCAGACCGCCGCGGGATCCGACCAGTATGACTGGCTCGCCGCTGACCTCGCCGCGAACCCCGGCGCCTGCACGATCGTCAGCTACCACCACCCGTACAAGAACATCGGTCCCGAGCGGCCGACCGACCGGATGGACGACATCTGGGCGCTGCTGCGCCAACACAAGGTCACGCTGGTGTTGAACGGGCACGACCACAACTATCAGCGGTGGGCCCCACTGGACGGCACCGGCATGGTTCAGGACCCGCACGGCGTGACCGAACTGGTGATCGGCGGCGGCGGCCACGGCACACAGCCCTTCGTCGCCACCGACCCGCTGGTCCAGTTCTCCGCCGCCTCCCTGGGAGCAGCCCGGATCGAGCTGCGTCCAGATCGCGCCGACATCAGCTACCGCACTCCGGACGGCGGCAGCGGCAAGGAGCAGGACCACGCGATCGTGCCCTGCCAGGGCCTGCCCGAGGACACCCAGGCGCCGGGCGCCCCGACCGAGGTCACCGCGACACCCGACAGCACCCCGTCCGCGGCCTGGACGGCCGCGGTGAGCTGGTCGGCGGCCACCGACGATCGGGCGGTCGCCCAGTACCGGATCTACCGTGACGGCGTCGCGGTGGCCACCGTGCCAGCCGCCCAGACGTCCTGGCACGACGGGGGTCTGACCTATTCCACCACGTACCACTACCGGGTGAGCGCGCTAGACGCCGCCGGCAACGAGTCGGCGCTGTCGGCCGACACCCCCGTGACCACCGGACCGCCGAGCGCATCGAGTACCCTGACCTTCCAGCCGATCGACGACACCTACGTGTCGCAGGCCAACCCGAACAACCGGTACGGCACGGCCACGACCCTGCGGGCGAGCAACTCCTCGACTGCGGAGATGATCTCCTACCTGCGCTTCGACCTCTCGGGGCTGTACAGCACGGTCACCTCGGTGAAGCTGCAGTTGTCGGCAACGGCCAAGGCGCTCCAGGGGGCGACCGTGTCCCGGGCCGGGACGGCGTGGAACGACGGTGCATCCACCGCACCCACCTATACCAGCAAGCCCACCGTCGGCACGCAGATCGCCGTGGTGGGTCCCTACGGGAACGGCGCCTCCGTGGTGGCGGACATCACCGACTCGGCCACCGTCACCGGGAACGGCACCTATGCCTTCGCCCTGAAGTCGCTGTCCTCCAGCCAGATCAACTGGGCCAGCGTCGAGGCGGGCACGGCCACCGCCCCACGGCTGGTGGTGACCAGCCAACCGCCGCCGGACACCCAGGCACCGACCGTCCCGCAGGGGCTGACCGCCGGCTCCGCACAGGAGACCGTGGCCTCGCTGTCGTGGACGGGATCGACCGACGCCATCGGCGTCGGGAGCTACCGGATCTACCGCAACGGCACCCTGCTGGACACAGTGCCCGGAACCGTGACGTCGTACAGCGACGTCACGGTGTCACCCGGGATCGCCTACTCCTATGCGGTCGCAGCCGTCGACGCGGCGGGCAACGCCAGCGCCCAGTCGGTGCCTGCGGCAGTGACGCCGCCGGACCTCACCGCCCCGGAGCCGATGGAGACCTTCTCCGCGGTCCTGGACGACGCCACCACGGCGCGCCTGGTCTGGTCACCGGCCACCGACAACGTCGGGGTCACCGGGTATCGGGTGCTGCGCGACGGAACTGAGGTAGCGCTGTTGCCCGGATCCGCCTCGGGCTATGTCCAGTCCGGGCTGAGCGCCCAGACCACCTACGTCTACACCGTGAACGCCGTGGACGCCGTGGGCAACACATCCGACCCGGTGAGTGGTTCGGTGACCACGCCGTCCGCAGGCAACGGCACGCCTCCGACCGTCCCCACCGGGCTCACGGCCACCGCCGCGGGGGAGAACGCCGTCGACCTGAGTTGGACCGCCTCGACCGACGACGTGGAAGTGGCCGCCTACGAGGTCTATCGGGACGGGACCTCGGTGATCGTTCTGCCCGGTGGGCAGACCAGTTGGCAGGACACAGGCCTGACAGCCGCGTCCACCCACCAGTACGCGGTCAGGGCCGGTGACGGCGATGGCAACTGGTCGGATCAATCCGCCTCGGCCTCGGTCACCACCGGCGCACCGGATACACAGGCGCCGTCCACTCCCACAGCGCTGACCGGGACCGGTGGGAGCACGACATCGGTGCAGCTCTCCTGGGCCGCCTCGACCGACGACCGCGGCGTCACCGGGTACGGCATCTACCGGGACGGTTCCCTGGTGGCATCGGTGGAGGGGGGGACCTCGAGCTACTCCGACACCGGCCTGGCGGTCGGCTCGACCCACAACTACACCGTGGACGCCGTCGACGCGGCCGGAAACCGCTCGGCTCCGACCTCCTCGGTCTCCGTGCGGACACAGGTGCCTCCGGACGTGACATCCACCGTCACGGCGGTCGCGGACGCCTATGTCAACTCTGCCAATCCCGGCAGCAAGTACGGGTCGGCAACCGCGTTGCGGATCAACGGCACCACGACCAGCGAGATGCACACCTTCCTCCGCTTCACGCCGACGGGAAGCCTGCCGGTGATCAAGTCGGCCATCCTGACCCTCGGCGCGACCTCGAAGGTGAGTGCCCTCGTGGTACGCACCGCGCCCGGCACGTGGTCGGAGTCGACGCTCAGCTGGAGCGTCCGGCCCACGCCGTACGGCCAGACTCAAGTGACCTCTCCTGGTCTGCCTGCCGCGGGACAGCTCACCATCGACGTGACGCCGCTGGTCGCCTCAGCTGCCCAGGTCGATCTGGTGATCACCACAACATCCACCACGCAGTCGGCATTCAGCTCTCGCGAGGCGGCCGCCCCCGCCGTCCCGCCGACCCTCCAGGTGACGTCCGGGTACTGAGCCGTGGGAGACAGCTGACGTGCGACGTCGAGTGGTGGCTTGGGTGGCTGCCGTCAGCACGCTCGCCGGTGGACTCGGATGGGCCGTGGGCTGGAACCTGCCGTCCGACAACCCCGTCGCCGCGGACGTGGTGCCTTCGCTCCTCGATCCGACTGCCGCTGTGAGGTCGGACCCCGCGCCGACACGGGCGACACCCAGCAGTGGCGCAGCGGCGGCCAGCGTTCGGATCAATGGGACACGGGTGGCCGGCCAGCCGCGTCGTTCGTCGCCGTCCACCTCTCCTGCCCGAGAAACCAGTCGTGTCGCTCCCCAGGGGCTTTCCACCCTTGCGACGGCGCAACACCCGACCACAGGCACACCGATCCGAGCTGCGTTCTACTACCCCTGGTTCCCCGAAGCCTGGAAGCAGCAGGCTCGGTACCCGTTCACCAGCTTCCACCCCGACCTCTACGATGGGTCGGACGCGGCCGTGATCGACCGACAGATCGCCGACATGACGTACGCGGGGATCCAGGCCGGGATCGCCTCGTGGTGGGGGATCGGCAGCCGCACCGATCAGCGCATCCCCCTCCTCCTGCAGCGAGCTCGGCCAACCGGCTTCCGATGGTCGCTCTACTACGAGCGCGAGGGCACCACCGATCCAAGCCCCACGCAGATCAGCGCCGATCTGGCCCACATCCGCTCCAGGTTCGCTGGCTCGCCTGCCTTCCTGACCGTGAGCGGCGCAGCGGTGATCTTCGTCTACGCCGGTGACGACGGTTGTGACATGGCTCGCCGCTGGAGCGAGGCCGACACCCACGGCTTCCACATCGTCCTGAAGGTCTTCCAGGGCTATCGGGCCTGCGCCTATCAGCCCGACAGCTGGCATCAGTACGCGCCGGCCAAGCGGCTCGACGTCCAACAGCACGAATCCGCCGCCGTCTCACCGGGCTTCTGGCTCGTCGGTTCCACGGAGCGACTGGCCCGCGACACCGAGCAGTTCCGGGCCGCGGCCACGATCGTGGCCACGTCGGCCACTCGCTGGCAATTGGTCACGACCTTCAACGAATGGGGCGAGGGCACAGCAGTGGAATCTGCTCAGGAGTGGGCCTCACCCACTGGTCGCGGTCGATATCTGGACATCCTGCGTGAAGTGTTCTCCGAACATCCGGTGGGGGGCAGATGAGCCACAAACACGTGCGCGATCAGGTGCCCGGCCGCCGTTCGGCTCTAGCGGCGGTGCTGGCAGTGGTGACGCTCGCAGCGATCGTCCTCCTCGGCGTACTGACCCGGCCCGCTCGCTCGACGACCCGCGCCGAGACCCAACTCACCGACCCGACAGGCTTGCCCAGCGTGGCCCCGACCACGCCATCGGCCTCGACATCCGCAACGCGCAGCCCGACCAGCTGGCCCTCGGTCGGCGTCGCACTCGGCTCGTCCGCCCCCGGCTCGGCCCCACCGAGCTCACCGACACCGAGGGATATCGGGGCACGATCCGCCAGAGCGAGAGGATCAGGTACGGCAGCACTTTCCGTTCCGCCGCTGAGCGTCGCGGGCCCTACGCCCATCATCGTCGCCGTGGGCGACATCGCCTGCGACCCGGATGCCAGCAACTTCAAGGACGGGAAGGGCACAACATCGAACTGTCACCAGAAGGCAACGTCGGATCTCGCCATCGCCTTACGTCCGGACGCGGTGCTGCCGCTCGGCGATGTCCAGTACGAGAACGGCAGCGCCGACGGCTTCGCCCGGTCCTATGACCCGAGCTGGGGTCGGCTCAAAGCGATCAGCCGCCCGGCAGTAGGCAATCACGAATACCTCACCGACAATGCCGCCGGTTACTTCGGGTATTTCGGTGCCGCCGCGGGAGACCCGGCACAGGGCTACTACAGCTACGACCTGGGCTCCTGGCACATGATTGCCCTCAACAGCAACTGTTCCCGAGCCGGCGGCTGCAGCGCAACCACTCCACAAGGTGAGTGGCTGGCCCAGGACCTGGCAGCGCATCCCGCTCGATGCACCCTCGCCTACTGGCATCACCCGCGATGGAGTCATGGGGAGCACGGCGACCACAGCACCATGAAGCCCTTCATGGACTCGCTCTACGCCGCTGGCGCCGATGTGGTGTTGGTCGGGCACGACCATGACTACGAACGGTTCGTCCCGCTGGCCCCCGACGGAACCCGCGACGACACACGAGGAATCCGTCAGTTCGTGGTCGGCACCGGCGGACGTAACCACTACGCCACAGGCTCCGGGGCGACCACCGAGGCAGTCAACGATGACACCTTTGGCGTCCTTGCCCTCACGTTGCGACCGACCGGGTACGACTGGCGGTTCGTTCCCGAGCCCGGAAAGACCTACACCGACAGCGGCTCGGCTGCTTGTCACTAGTAGCGTGTCGGCGCTAATCGCGGCGATTGGTGGGTTATGCCGGTGCTGGCGGGTTCCTTCCCCTCAGCCCGCCAGGAGCGAGTCGATGATGTCGGGGTCGAAGTCGCGGCCGGTGGCGTTGAGCCCGGCGGAGCGTGAGCGGTTGAGGACGCTGGTGCGTACCGGGGCGCATCCGGCCCAGCAGGTACGTCGGGCGCGGATTCTGCTGGAGCTCGATGAGAACAACCCGAACCGTGAGGGTCCGGTGCCGACCCAGGAG
>Ga0209798_10000340_pt1 | contig 27396 bp, 23 predicted proteins | sample DOMMetBare3Fresh_FD_187475 | JGI IMG/M metagenome (GOLD analysis project Ga0209798, IMG submission 187475) | Wetland sediment microbial communities from St. Louis River estuary, USA, under dissolved organic matter induced mercury methylation -... | ecosystem: Environmental > Aquatic >... | reverse complement strand
ATACAGATATAGCGGTTAACAAACCAAAAGAAAAGCCTGTTGTAACGCAACCAGTCAATCAACCAAAACCACAAACAAACAAACCGGTTGTTGTAAATCAAACAAAACAAAATACAGACGTAGCTGTTAACAAACCAAAAGAAAAGCCTGTTGTAACGCAACCAGTCAATCAACCAAAACCACAAACGAATAAACCTGTTACTACAGCTCAAAATCAAAACTCTCCGGTTACCGTTAAAACAGAACCCAAACCTGTTACACCGGTTTTGCCAAAAGAAAAACCAAATACAGATGTTGTTAAAATTGGAAACATAACCAATGATTCTTCTAATGCTACAAAGCCAATGGTTGATAAAAATCAAATGCCTGTTATTAACAATCCAATCATTGTTAAACGAACAACTGAAATTATTCAGGCCTATGATTTTTCTGAAGACAGTGTTGTATTAGCCTTATATGATAATGGTGAAATTGATGGTGATACGGTGAGTATATTTCTAAACAACGAACTGCTTGTTTCAAAAGTTGGGCTAACTGCAAAAGCATTTAAAAAAACAATTTACTTTAAACCGGGCGAAATGATTCAGCTTACTTTATTTGCTGATAACCTTGGGGCTATTCCCCCCAACACCGGTTTGCTGCTGATTACAACTACAAACGAGCGGTACCCGGTATATTTCAGTTCTACTTTAAATAAAAGCTCCTCAGTTCTTTTGAGAAGAAAAGAAAATTAACTGCTATCAATCAACATTTACCTTCATTACATCATGAAGTATTTTTTTATTCTATTGTTCTTTTTCACTTCTTTGAACAGTTATTCACAAGATGTTTCAGGTATATGGCTTGGCAGATTTACAAACAGCAATCTGCTGCAGGCAGAGTTACCTTATAAATATGAGTTATTGCTTTTTCAAAACGAACAATCCATTACCGGTTATTCTTATTCCACATCAGGCGCAGCAGATTATTATGCAGTCTGTGAAATTAAAGGCACCTTGTTTGAGGGTTATATGGTAGTTACAGAAATAAAAACTCTCTATCAAAATCCTGCATCAGGAGAAGGTGTATTACAAAGTCATATTTTATTTTTCAATGCAAACGACCAGGAAGCTACTGGTGACTGGAAACAAACTAATAAAAAAGTTTTTCAGTTATTTCAACAAACGGGAAATACCTTTTTAAAAAAAGAAACAGATCCATCCAAATCAGCTTTAATAAAAATTCTTGAAAGAAAAGGTGCTATACAAACAGAGTCAGCAAACAAACCTGCTACACCTAACCAGGATTCTATAAAACTGGCATCAAGGCAAAAAGAAATACTCAGAACCATTAACATTCTTTCCGATTCTGTTTTTCTTGAATTGGTTGATGATGGTATTATTGATGGCGACAGCGTGTCGGTTTATTTAAACAACAACAACTTATTAAACAAAGTTGAACTTAGTACTAAAGCGTTCAAACAAACTATTTTTTTACCTAATACAAATGAAGGAACTGTTATTACAATGTTTGCAGAAAACGAAGGAGCCATTCCGCCAAATACCGGATTATTGATTATTCGTGATGGAGAAATAAAATATGAAATCAGGTTCAGCTCTGATAAAAAGAAAAGTGCAGCGGTACAATTACAAAGAAAATAATTTGATTGCTGGGGTTACATTTGCAAATGAGTTCAGAAACAACCCGGTTAACACAATTCTCACATGGCGCAGGTTGCGGATGTAAAATTGCCCCCGCTGTATTAGAAGAAATACTTAAGACTACACTAATTAATATTCCTGATGAAAATTTATTGGTTGGCAATAGCAGCAAAGACGATGCGGCCGTTTATGATCTTGGAAACGGATCGGCACTTATTTCAACAACCGATTTTTTTACTCCTATTGTAGATGATGCATTTGACTTTGGCCGCATTGCATCGGCAAATTCAATCAGTGATATTTATGCTATGGGCGGCAAGCCTTTACTGGCAATTGCAATTCTTGGTTGGCCGGTTGAAAAATTATCAACCACATTGGCTCAACAGGTTTTAGATGGAGCCCGAAGCATTTGTAATGAAGCGGGCATAAGCCTTGCAGGCGGGCATAGCATTGACTCCCCTGAACCCTTTTTTGGTTTAGCAGTAACAGGAACTGTTTTAATTAATCATCTTAAAAAAAACAATACTGCCAAAGAAGGAAATGTATTATTGCTTACAAAATCAATTGGTGTAGGTATATTAAGTACAGCAGAAAAAAGAAGTGTCATAAAAGAAGAACACAAAGGAATTGCATCAGCACAAATGATACAGCTGAATAACATTGGTGAAGCGCTGGGGAAAATACAAGGCGTTACTGCCATGACAGATGTAACCGGTTTTGGTTTGCTTGGTCATTTAATTGAAATGGCAGAAGGAAGTGGTTTGTCTGCTGAGTTATACTACAGCAAAATCCCTTTTCTTGAAGCAGCAAAAGAATATCTTGCTCAACGAATAGTACCCGATGCTACATACCGCAATTGGAACAGTTATAGCAGTAAGGTTGGTTTTGGTGCCGGAGTAAATGTAATGGAAGCGTTTAATCTTTTACCCGATCCGCAAACAAATGGCGGACTGTTAATTGCAGTAAACAACGAAGCCCTTTCGGAGGTACAGGAATTATTGAATAAACATCAACTCGGTTCATTTAATCAACCAATTGGCGTACTTAAACTAAAAGCAGAAAAAGTAATACAGGTTTTGGCGTAATTCCTTGCGAATACAATTTACCGGAAGTACTTTAGTATTGTTCTTTCACATTAAACCAATTTTATTATGGATGCTAAAACTACTTCCTGGGTAAGTTACTTGTGGTGGATTGGATGGATTATTTCAATGGTTACAAGTAATAACACAACACCCAAACCATCTTTGGTTGTTTATCATTTACGTCAATCTTTTGGATTATTGATTACCAGCACTGCGTTGTGGATTTTAAGATCTATGACCATGCATAGTTTTTTTGGAGGCATGTTCTGGGTATATTCAATCTTATCTTTTGCTCTTTTTGTGTTGTGGCTATTGGGAATTATAGCTGCATTCCAGGGCGAAGAAAAACCGGTTCCGGTTTTGGGGCCATTGTTTCAACAGTGGTTTCAGTTTATTAAATAATTCTTCATTGAATTAATCGTAAGACGAGGGCGTCAGACGATGCTCTAAAAAAGCTTGTCAATTTTTCCGGCAAGCTTTTTATCTTTTTCTGTTACCACATTGCCTGCATCATGTGTACTTAGCCAGATTTCAACCTGGTTGTAAACATTCGTCCATAAAGGATGATGATCCATCTTTTCTGCTTCCAGTGCAACTCTTGTCATAAAAGAAAATGCTTCGGAGAAATTTTTAAACTCAAATTTCTTATAAAGTTTGTTATCGGTTTGCTGCCACATACATTTTTTGTTTAAATAAATCTTCCTTTTCACTTACTTATAAAATCAGGTGCATTTTGTTTTTTATTTTTTCATTGGTAAGTTCAACTACCAATTGAACCGCCTGAATGTTTTTTATTCCATTAATCATTTCTTTTTCCTCTTCTTTTTCAGGTAAATCGCCTTTAATAAGCCATAAATAATCAAGGTGTTTAAATTCGGGTAAGAGATATTCTCCTTCAAATTGATTTTTATATAAAAAATGCTCAACTGCTTTATTGGGTTCGTTAAACTGAAAGACAGAAAAATAATATTGCCGTTTCTTTTTGCTTAATTGAATTTCAAGTTCGTTGTTTATTCTGAAATCAAAACGCAAGCCCTGGTTTACCTGCCAAACAAACTGGTGACTCTCCAATGAAGCCATGATGCCAAGCAGAAGTGTTTTTTCAAAAAACTCTTCAACTAAAAGTTCATTATCAATTTTAAGCTTCATGCAATTGCTTCTGTCGTTAATAATTAAAATACAATGTCTTTTTCTATTTCTTCATTTCCTCTTTTAATAAGTACTTTGGTTGCGTCGCCTTTTTTAAATTTACTTAAGGCCTGCATATAACTTTCTATTGAAGAAATAATAAAGTCGCCCAGTTTAATAATAATATCTCCTGCCTGTATGCCTGCTTTTTGTGCTGCACGGCCATCTGTAACGCCATCTGCTTTAACACCGTTTCCACTAAAAGTATAATCGGGCATAATTCCCATGCTTACTGTAAATCTTGCGGAGGTAGTAGTTTGTTGCTCTCTAGTTTTTGTAAATACAAGCCTCGTTTCTTTACTGCCTCTTTCAATTAACTGGGTAATGTATTTAACTATTACAAGTTCCCCGTTGTAATTGATCTTATCGTAATCATCACCGGGTTTATGATAGTCTGCATGTAAGCCGGTAAAGAAAAATAACACAGGAATATTTTTTCTGTAAAAAGAAGTGTGATCACTTGGTCCTGTGCCGCTGCTATCTACTTTAATTATAAACGCCGGTTTTTTTGAAGTGTTTAATAAACTGCCCCAGGAAGGCGAAGTGCCCACGCCGCCAATGGTTATTGTTTTTGATGAATCATTAAAGCGCCCTATCATATCCATATTAATCATGTAGTTCACATCAGTTAATGAAATGGTTGGGTGATCTGTGTAATATTTAGAACCATACAGCCCTAATTCTTCGCCACTAAATGAAATAAAGAGATAGTTGTTGTTTTTATTCCCTTCTTTTTTTAACAACCGGCTCAATTCAATTAACGCAGCCGATCCGCTTGCATTATCATCTGCGCCATTATGTATTGCAGGAGCACCGGCGTTTCTTGAATTATGATCTTCTCCATATCCTAAGTGATCAAAGTGTGCCCCTAATACTATTGTAGTTGATGCATTGTTATTAATATATCCAACTACATTGTGTCCTTTTCTTATTTTTTCACCTTGCTCTGTTTTAAATTGTATGTCCATTATACGTGATGGGTCGGCGGCAATTTTTTCTGCAATTTGTTTTTGTAAATAAAAAACTGGAATCGTTGATTTTTCAGAACGGTCTTTGCCGTCATATTTCAATCCTGTTTCTTTTTTTCCGCTGTTAAAAATAATTAAAGCAATAGCTCCTTTTTGTGCTGCATCTTTTTCTTTGTTTCGTATTGCGTTCATTAAATCAAAATGCGGATTGCTTTCATTTTCAAGCAACAACTCTTTTATATCCCAAAACCATGCACCTCCGTTTTCATGTAAAGATGGCGAAGCAACAAACTGTGCTGTTCCGTTAATGCTCCAGCTAAAAGGGAAAAAATCTTTTTCTGTTTTTAAATGTTCCCCATCCATGATAAAAAAAGTAGATGGTAAAATTTCTTTGCCTTCGTTAATTTCAAACTCTTGCAGAAAACTTCCGTTGTTTCCCTTGGGTTCAAGCCCGTTTGTTTGAAATTGTTTAACAATGTATTGGTAGGCCAGCTTTTCACCGGGCGTTCCGGTTCTTCGTCCTTCTAATTTATCATCAGCAAGAAACATCACATGAGACTTTATATTTTGCAGGCTTAGTTTGTCTTGCTTGCTTAGTTTTTGTGCTTGAAGGCTAATGCTTAGCAACAATAAAGATAAAAAGGATAGTTTTTTAAACATGTATTCAGTAATTGTAAAGTGGCAAAGGTAAACACATGCAATATTTGATCAGAAGATATCACGTAATTTGACAAAATTTTTTATTTCTTTCTTTATCGCTTCAATCAAAGGCCCTCAAATTGCTATAATCTTTCCAAACTTCGTAAATCAGCCGGCAGTTTTGAACCTACCTTTGCAGCCTCTTTTCATGATCAACAGCAATATACATATCGCACTTGTTGGAAATCCAAACAGCGGAAAAACTTCCTTATTTAATTCATTAACCGGATTAAACCAGAAAGTTGGAAATTTTCCTGGTGTTACTGTAGATAAAAAAACCGGTGGTTGCCGAATTTCGGAATCGTTAACTGCAGAGTTAATTGATTTACCCGGAAGCTACAGCCTTTATCCCCGACGATCGGACGAATGGGTGAGCTACAAAGTACTCATGAACCAGGATGCGGAATTAAAACCCGGGGTTGTTATTGTTGTGGCCGATGCGACAACGTTGAAAAGAAATCTGTTGTTTATTTCACAGGTTATTGATTTAAAAATTCCTGTTGTGCTTGCACTTACTATGTTAGACGTGGCACGTAAAAAAGACATTATTGTTGATCTCAAATCGTTGGAAAGAGAACTGGGCATTCCTGTTGTTGCAGTAAACCCCAGAAAGAATAAAGGAATAGATCAGTTAAAAAAAGCAATAGAAGAAACGGCCAAAAAACTCTATCGCCCACCTGCTTTTGATTTTATTCAAAATAAAAACCTGGCGCCCGAAGCTGTAACCGAAGTAAAAGAGTTAATGCCGCAACTGAGTGATTATGCAGCTATCCATCACCTCATTAATCATGAATCGTTTCATTTAAGTAATGAATTACAAAACGGTATTGAGGAAATTGAGCAAAAAAATAAAGTTCAACATACACGTATACAGGCCGAAGAAATTATGCAGCGCTATCAGCGCATCAAACAAATTGTACAAAATACAATCAGTGAAAAATCGCCTTTCAAAAAACAAATGATTGCAGAAAAGCTGGACCGTGTACTGTTACACAGGGTGTGGGGCTATGCTGTGTTGTTGTTTGTTTTATTCCTTTTGTTTCAAAGCGTTTTCTGGATTGCACAGTATCCTATGAACATGATTGAGCTTGCTTTTTTAAAATTAGATACGTTCTTCAGCAACCTGCTTCCGGATACCTGGCTAACTGATTTGTTTATTAATGGTGTGCTGGCAGGGCTAAGTGGAATTTTTGTTTTTGTTCCGCAAATCATGATTTTATTCGGGCTCATTACCATTTTAGAAGAAACGGGTTATATGGCCCGTATTGGTTTTATGACTGATAAAATCATGCGTAAAGTAGGGCTAAACGGGAAAAGTGTTATGCCTATGATCAGTGGATTTGCCTGTGCAGTGCCGGCTATTATGAGCGTACGGAATATTGAAAATAAAAAAGAGCGTTTATTAACTATACTGGTAACACCCCTCATGAGTTGCAGTGCAAGGTTGCCGGTGTATACCATCTTAATTGCATTGGTAATTCCTAAAATAAATTACTTTGGCTTTTTAAGTTTACAGGGATTGGTGATGATGGGCCTGTATGTTTTTAGTGTGGTTATTGCCATGGCTGTTGCGTTTATTGCAAAGTTTTTTATTGATGTAAAAGAAAAAAGTTTTTTCATTCTGGAGTTGCCACTGTATCGTCATCCACGTTATATGAACGTGCTGCTTACCATGATTGAAAAAGCAAAGATTTTTGTATTTGATGCGGGCAAGGTTATTATGGTCATCAGCTTATTATTATGGGCGCTCAGCTCCTACGGCCCACAGGAAAGCATGGCCAATGAAACAGAAAAATATAACCAGTTAATTGCTGTCAACCCACAACAAAAAACGAATCTGGAAAAAGAAAAACAAGCGGCTCTTTTACAAAACTCTTATGCCGGCCGAATGGGTAAATATATTGAGCCTGTTATTTCGCCGCTTGGTTTTGACTGGAAGATTGGCATAGCAATTATCACTTCCTTTGCCGCAAGAGAGGTGTTTGTTGGTACCATGGCTACATTATATTCTGTTGACAGTGAAGGGGGAGATGAACAAACACTTCGACAAAAAATGAACGCTGCCATTAAGTCCGATGGAACAAAAGTGTATACGCTGGCAACCGGCGTTTCATTAATGATTTTTTATTTACTTGCAATGCAATGTATGAGTACGTTGGCTGTTGTTAAAAGAGAAACACGAAGCTGGAAGTGGCCCATCATTCAATTGGTTTATATGACCGGGCTCGCTTATCTCTTTAGTTTTTTTGCTTATCAATTGTTGAAGTAAAATTAAATTACCAGTTTGCTGTATTCCTTATTCTGCTTACCAGATCACTATAAATCCGCTGCATCATTTCTTTCATTGCATCTTCTTTGGTTGGTAAGGGTTGATTGCGACTTCGATTAATCAATGTTATATCGCTTCCATCAAGCGCCCTTCTGTCTCCGCTATATTCAGCAAACTCATAATTATATCTGTATTCTGCAGGTAACCTGTCCCATTTAATTTGTGTGCGGTTTACTGCATCGGTTATAACTACATTCATGTCTGCATTTGCATTCAGTTCTCTTTGTGTAACATAAACCGTTGCCGAAACCGTTTGATAAATTGGTTTGTTGGCCGTATCTCTTCCTGTTTCAATTTGCTTACTTCGGTTGTAAGAGCGGCTGTTATCTCTTGGATAATCAAAACGCAGGTTTCTCCAAACCAGGTCTACAACAAGGTCGGGTGATTTACTTTTTCTGCGTAATTCATATTCATCATAAAACCTGGCAGGAATACCGGATGCTGTTTGTCCCCCCAAATCTCTGATGATGTTGGAGTGAATCATTCTGTCGTTGTTATTATATGCATTCCATCCCCAATTATTCATTCCAAAATCATCATATTGAATGGTATTAATTAGTACGTTTATTATAGCCCGTTCATAAACGTCTTTCATTAACGACTTTGAGTTCTTATAATTTAGCACATAGCGATTTGATTTCTCAAAAGCATAATATGCTTCTTTTAAATTATCTCTTTGTTGTTGCTGCATTTGTTCGGTTCCGTATAAATAAAAATCGGAAGCGGCGCTGTCTTTAGTTGCAAGTATTTGTTGATAATAGTTAGCCGGTTTTACCATGCGTAGAGCATAGGCATTTTGACTGATGATCTCGTACATCCGCTGAAGGCCTTCTAATTCAGGAATAAGTTTATCCCATTTCTGAAGTGCATTTTCATATTGATAATTATCTATTCTCTGTATTGATTTCTGATAAGCATTATTATAAACTTCTTTTAAATCGGCAATCACCTTATCATCACCGCCTTTTTTGTTGAGCCTGTTTATTAGTGTTGAAAGGTCTTTTTCGTCTGACCTTGTGGTTTGCCTGCTTCCCCTGCAGGAGCTAATTGAAAGAAAAACAATAAAAAGAAGAAGGGGTAAAAAATATTTCATATGTTAAATGGTTTGGGTTCTACTATAATTATTCAAAGGAAATACCAACTACCGGAAATCGGGAAGTTTTAACAAATAGTTCTGTTTGGTTTCTTATTCTGCAACATATTTCATTCTTGGTTCAAAATAATTCCACAACATAGCCGATAGTTTTTTTGTAAGCACCCAAGCTTCGTTGTTGCTGCTCCAGCTTTGATCCTTATTGTTTTTTGTGATAATACAAAACAAATAAGGATTGTGTGGGGCATTAACGAGCATCACTTCGCTTCTGCTTGCGTTTACAGCACCGTTTTTACTAAATACTTCTATTGTTGGGGGTATCTGTGATAGGCCTTCTTCATCCCAATAATTTCTTCCAAGCAACCGCATCATTTGTATACAAATGCTATCAGAAAAAATTTCTTTGCGATATATTTTTTCTAAAAGCATGGCCATTTCTCTTGGAGAGGTTTGTCCCCATCCATAAATGTTTCTTAACTCTTCTCTGCCTGTTGTTCTTGAATTTATTCTTGTGGCAACAAAACCCAGGCTGTCTAATATTTTATTGATGCGTGTTCCTGTGCCTGCAATACTTTGTAACCAAAGACTGGCAGTGTTATCGCTGGTGGTTAACATCAGCATTAATAGTTTTGCCAATTGAATTGATTCGTTGTTTTTAAACGATCCAAGAATATCTTCACCCTCATAGAGTAATGAATCTTTGTAAATAAATTGTTGATGATAGCTTAATTCCCCGTTCTGTAATTTGTTCATGATCCCCAGCAGAATGGGAATTTTAACGATGCTGGCGGTGGGAAAAACAGTATCGGCATTAATGGCAACAATTTTACCGGTTTTGAGATTTTTTATATACACACCTATCTCGCCGTTAAAACCTTTAATGGTTTCTTCAACTTTTAATTGAAGTTGTTTGTTTGTTTGTTGAGAATAACAAATTGAAATGCTTGTTAAAAATATAATTGAAAGTATTATTTCTTTCATTACACGTTATTGAGCCGATGTGCTGTCTGTTGCCCAGTTATTAAATTGGGTTCTTGTCCATGTACCCGGTTCGGCATGGGCGCCGCCTTTAAAAAGATAGGTTATATAATTAACCCCTTTTGTTTCAAGAAGATTAAGTGATGCAAAAGAAAGATATTGTTCGGCTCCGGAGTTTCCTGCTTTATTTGCAAGCCAGTCTGCCTTAGGTATAGAAATATAAATCGTGTCGCTTGATTGATGATCAAGAACAAGGTTTACTTCGCTATACGTTTTATTTATGCCGTTAATAATTGCCTGGGCAACATAGATAGAGTCTTTGGGTTTAAATATTTTTTTCCTGGTTCTGTCGTCAGCATTACAGTCCCAAACAAGTAGCGTATCGGTAGCAAACCATTGTTGAGGTTGGGCTGTGGTTTCGTTGGCTGAATTTTTTTCAGAAGATGAGCTGTTGTTGCAGGAAAAAAGCAACACAAGCAAAACGGCATATGTTGTAATTCTGATCATATCCTAAAGCTACAGAAGAGTTGTGAAGTTGAGTAATGAATGTTTAAATTCGTACAAAATATTTTTTATGAGTAAGCGCACCTCGTATCTTGACTTAGTGCTTAACCCTTTTAACCTGTTAAGAACGAAGCGCATCTTAAATGTGAACCCCACCGTTGTTCCTGAAAGAAAAGAACCTGATGAAATTAATATTTATGTGTATGACTATGATGCGGAAAGCCTTTATGAAGAACGTTTAAAAGACGTAAAGGATTGTTTCAGGTACAAACACGCTACAACTAATACGTGGGTAAATGTGGACGGACTTAAAAGAAAAGATGTTGAAGAATTATGCAATCACTACAATGTTCACTTATTAATTCAGGAAGATATTTTAAGTGTTGGCCAGCGTGCAAAGTTTGATGATATTGAAGGCGTATTCTTCTGTTTGTTAAATATGCTTTATTTTAATGAAAAAGATTCTGCTGTAGAAGCCGAACAAATTTCTATTGTTTTAGGTAAAAATTTTGTTCTGAGTTTTCAGGAAGATGCATCTAGGGATGTATTTAATCCATTACGTGATAAACTGCAATTTCGTAATAATAAAATAAGGCAAAGCGGTGCGGATTATTTGTTTTATGCTCTTATTGATTCTATAGTTGACAACTACTTTCTGGTAATGGAAAAACTGAGCGAAAATATTGAAACCCTGGAAGAAGATATTATCAGAAATTCAAATAAAAGATCTTTGGCCAGGCTAAGCCAGTTGCGAAAAGAAATGATTGTACTAAAACGAAATATTGCTCCGGTAAGAGATATGATTAATGGTATTTTAAGAAGCGAAACAGAATTAATTCAAGAGCGTACAGAAAAATACTTCAAAGACATTTATGATCATATTGTGCAGGCAAATGATTTAGCAGAAAACTACCGAGATATGATGATGAACCTGCACGATTTGTATTTGAGCAATGTTAACCTGAAGATGAATGAAGTAATGAAGGTTATGGCAATTGTTACATGCCTGCTGGCGCCTGCTACTGTAATTGGCGGTATGTTTGGGATGAACTTTGATGTTATCCCCTATGCACATCATAACCTGGGCTTTTATATTGCTTGTGCCATAATGGTTGTTATTCCATTAATGATGTTGTATTTTTTTAAAAAACGTGGTTGGTTTTAAAATCTTATTAAAATGAAATATTTATTTGCTTCGCTTTTTATTTTATTTTTTATGGAATCACAGGCCCAAACAACAGCAGAAGAAAAAATTAAATCAATGGGATTACAATTACCTTCTGTAACAAAACCCATTGCCAATTATGTAAAATTTGTAAAAACAGGCAATTTAATTTTCCTTTCGGGTCATGGGCCAACCAAAGCTGATGGTACAAATATGATGGGTAAAGTAGGAACAGATCTAACGGAAGAACAGGGTTATGAAGCAGCAAAAATTACAGCGCTGAGTTTAATTGCCACTTTAAAAGATGCAATGGGCGGAAGCTTAATTAAAGTAAAAAGAATTGTAAAAGTAAACGGTTATGTAAACTGCGGACCTCAATTTAAAGATCATCCGAAAATTATAAATGGCTGCAGTGATTTATTGGTTGCGGTGTTTGGTGAAAAGGGAAAACATGCCAGAGCGGCCATGGGAATGAATTCGTTGCCCAATAATATTGCCGTAGAAATAGAAATGATTGTTGAGGTAGAAGACTAAAACTTAAAAATGCTCCATGCTTTTCAGCATTTCATATTCAGTTTCATAGCTTCGGTGTTTAAACCAACCAATTACTGCACCTCCGCCTAACCAAAAAAAGAATTCAAAAACAAGAAATAAAATTCCCAGTGGATTAAAATAAAACGCAGCAAAGGCATTATGGTCAAAGCCAAGCTGAATTAGTTTTACAATCATCATAAAAATCAACCCTTCTCTTAATACACCTTTCAGCAAAATATATTTCCACTTCGGGGTTTGTCTTTTCTTTTCCCAAATTTTCAGAAATTTTCGCTGTTTCGTTGTAAGCCTGTAAGGATGATAATCACGGAAATGGTTCAGTTGCACTTTGTTTTATACAATTGATTTTGGTTGTTTAAAAATAGGAACCGTACTACATGGTTCTCCATAAAAAATACTTTTTGCTACAGGCCTCAATCGTTTTGTAATTTCCATGTATGCGGCTTCCGGTAAAGGATAATTTCCGCAACCTTTAATTACAATACGCTGATCTTTATATTTTGAAATATCTATGTTAGCAATTGCTTCAAGAAGTTTCAATTTTTTCCATTCTTCAACCGAACCTAAGAACAACTCCTTTACAACCGGTTGTAATTGGGCTGCTAAAAGCATATAAGCCCACATGGGAATAATTGCTTCGGTGCTGCAAACAACCAGAACGGTTTTATTTCTGTATTGTTCCAGATCTGTATTTAATAAAGACTCTCTGAACTCTTTTTCCTTTACAATTAAACCCATGAACAAAAAATCTTTCAGATCAAATAAAACCACGTCTTCTTTTGGAAACAGTTCTTCCAGGTCAATGGTTATTAATGCGCTTTCTGCAACTTTATTTACTATCACGCTCGTATTTTGTTTAAAGTGAAATAGTAAAATTACTTCAAATATGCGTTAACCTTTTTATAGAAAAAGCAGGTACGTAGTTTTTCATGCGTAGTATCGTAAAACTACTGTTAATAAAAATGGGCATAACCATTGTTATGCCCATCATTTTTTATTCAGTAAACAGTGTTTAGAAAAACTTAATTCTGCTATCTTTTATTTTGGCCGCTTTTTTTAATGCTGATATTGAGTTGTTTGAAATATTTTGTTTGAGCCCCTGTTCCATTTGAGCTCTCCGCATTGTATAATCCAGGTCAGCTGCTGGTTTAAGGCCTATACTTTCGTTTTTTATTACAAACACCCCTGTGCTGCCGGCAACGGGATCGCCGGTTTTTCCTTTTATCTGAGGATTAAATGAAGCACCGCTTATTTTAGGCTCCATTCCTATTCCGGGTATAAAAGGAGAAAGAAACGAAACGCTATCTGCTCTTAAAACCGTTGTTTTGAATGAAGTAGCTATTGCGTTGAGGTCTCTGTTGTTTCCTATTTTGCTAATGATTTCATTTGCTTTTTTGATGCTTCTTACAAGCACTTCTACTTGTGGACGTACAGATTTAACATCGGACACGCCTTCTTCCTTTTCTTCACTAACAAGCGCAACAATATATTTATCTCCTAGGTTTTCTGGTTCAGAAACTGTTCCAACTTTATTTTCATAAATCCACTTTACAAGTCTTCTTGCATTTCCAAGCCCCATAATATTATAATCCGTTGATTTTACTTCTGCAATACGTGGTGAGAGTTTTTTATTACGAACCGTTTCTTCAAACTGCTTGGCATTTCTGCATTCTGCTGCAAACTGAGCAGCTGCGGTGCTGGCAGAATTAATTGTTTCATCAGACGCAGTAATTGTTTTAGAATAATAAGCAACTTTATAGGCCGGTTCAAATTTCTTTTGATCCAGAACTTCAATGTAATGATAACCAAAGTCGGTTTTCACTACTTTTTTGCTTCCTTTTGGACTAAAAAAAACAAATTCAGCAAATTCTTTTGCAAGATTTGTTTGCTGAGAGGTGAATTCATATTCGCCTCCATTATCCTTGCTTCCCTGATCGGTTGAAAACTGTGCAGCTAATGTTTTAAAATCTGCACCCTTAGCAATTGCTCCTGCAATACTATCAGCCTTTGCTTTAGCAAGACTATCAGTAGTTAAAACCTGACCTGTTTGAGGATCTTTAGTGCCAATAAGAATATGACGGCATTTTATAGAATCGGGCATTTGTCTTTTTTCAATCATTTTAGCCAATGTGTAATTGGTTCCATCAAGATATGGTCCGGCTAATGCACCTACAGGCAGGTTTTGTATAGAATCTGCAAAACTCATTTGCATACCCGATTTTATAACAAACCCATCATAGTAAGCTATTGCAGAGTTATTAGCATTTATAAATTGAGCCGGGTCGGTTGATTCTAAAAAAGGTTGTTTGCTTTTTGCAACCTCTTCTCTTACTAATACACTATCTGCAGAAGTTGGCGCCGCATCAAACGTTACATAAGAAATTGTTCTGCTTTCTTCCTGCTTAAATTCATTTTTATGTTTTCTGATATATGCTGCAATATCATCATCAGTTACCTTAACAGCACTGTCTGATATGGTTGTATAAGGAATAGATACATAGCTGATAGAAGCAATACTGTTTTGATCGTTCATATCTTTATCGCTTAACCATTTAGGATAAAAAGCACTGCCGGCCAGTAATGCATTGTATTTTGATCGTAATCCGTTGCTGATAATATAGTCTATAATATTTCTTTCAACATAAAGTCGCTGTGGGTCATTTGCTTTTTTCTTACGCATGGAGTTGATAAACTGCCTGGCTGCTGCAGGATCGTAAGCACCGGTTTGTTCATTTTTAAACTGCTGAGCTAATGCAGGAGGCGGGTTACTACCATATAAAGCATCATTTAACTCAGCTGAAGTAAATGTTAAACCAAGTTTTTCATATTCCTTCTTCAGTACAATTTCTTCTACTTCATTGTTCCATAACATATCTACTATTTGCTGACGCAAATCATCATTTACATCCATCCCTTGTTGTCTGTAGCCATTTTCATATTCAGCTACACGCTCATTAAAGCCATTCACATCAATTGATGTTCCGTTAACTTCTCCTAAATCAGTAGAAGAAGATGTGCGTCCACTACCATTACGGCCGGCAAAATAATCGGTTAAAATAAATCCTACAAGACTCAATGCAATTACAGCAATACTTACGGCTGCGTATTTTTCACGGATTTTCTGAATAATTGACATATAATATTATCTATTAAAAAAGTGAGCGGCAAAAATAGGGTATTTTCATGTTTGAACAAACTGTGGATAACTGCTATAAGCTGCACGGGATAAAGGTTTTATAAAAAGAGATATCCTCTTTTCTTTTTTAAGAAATTACTTTCCACAAAACACCTGTGAATAAACATGCAAAAAGGTGAATAACCAGCTTTTTGATGCGGAAAACTTAGTGGACGATTAGTTTACATGTATGTCTAAAATAGACCCGCTATGGAACTCAGTTCAAAAACTCACATTTCTCCCCGTTTCATTAACACAGTTTTGAGTAATTTTTATAACAAAACTTATACAACCCTTCTCTTATACAGTATTGTTAATAACCATCTAATTCTCTTTGTAGTATTCACTTTAAGCTTGTGAATGATTTGGGAATAGCTGTTAATAAAATACCATTTTATAATTTTACAACTTATTTCAATCTTGAATTATCCACCAATTCACATACATAGTAATAATAGTTTTTTATATAAAATATATATCTATTAAGATATACTACGGAAAAAGAGAAAAAAAATTAAAGTAGTTTACACTCCTAAAACGAGCAGAAAAAAATGAGCACCACAATTTTATCAGACGCAAAATCATCACTCGAACAGTTTGGATTTTTAAATATTGAAACAGATCCGGAAATGGATTTGTTTGCAGAAATTGAAAAATTAAAAAAACAAAAAAATGCAATTATTCTGGCGCATTATTACCAGGAACCGGATATACAGGATGTGGCTGATTATATTGGCGATAGTTTAGGCCTTGCACAAAAAGCAGAAACTACAAAAGCAGATATGATTGTTTTTGCTGGTGTTCATTTTATGGCCGAAACGGCAAAAATTTTAAACCCATCAAAGAAAGTTGTTATTCCTGATTTGAAAGCAGGTTGTTCTCTTAGCGACAGCTGCCCTCCGCCTTTGTTTGAAGAGTTTAAAAAGAAACATCCTGATCATCTCGTTATTTCATACATAAACTGCAGTGCAGGTATAAAAGCCCTGAGTGATATTATTTGCACAAGCAGCAATGCACAAAAAATTGTTGAGAGTTTACCTGCTGATCAGAAAATTATTTTTGCACCTGATAAAAACCTGGGAGCCTACATAAACAAAATAACCGGCAGAAAGATGGTTTTATGGAATGGTGCCTGTATGGTTCATGAAATATTCAGTGTAGAAAAAATAACAAAATTAAAAATACGCCATCCTTTAGCTAAAGTAATTGCACATCCAGAATGTGAAGAGCCTGTTTTAAGATTGGCTGATTTTATAGGAAGCACAACACAACTGCTAAACTACACATCAAAAGATAATAGTCAGGAATATATTGTTGCAACTGAAACGGGTATTTTACACCAGATGCTGAAAAATAATCCACAAAAAACCTTTATACCTGCACCCCCAAATAACAGCTGTGCCTGTAATGATTGTCCGCATATGAAGAGAAACACATTAGAAAAGATTTACCTTTGTATGCAATATGAACTGCCCGAAATTACAATGGAAGAAGAATTAAGAATAGCAGCTAAAAAACCAATTGATAAGATGCTGGAGTTAAGTAAAAGCTTTGGTATGTAAAACAAAGGGGCTAGATAGAAATCTTGCCCCGTTTTTAAAATCCAATATCCTATGAAAAACCAAGTGCAAGATAGAAATGTTTTTTAAGGAATAAAAGCAAAACAGATTTTTTGTTTTTAAAAAAAACTGTTAAATGAACCCCCTCGCTTTTTCCAGGTCTTCAGGCGAATCTATTGAAATACCCCAAGGCTCTGTAATTGCCATTCTGATGGGTATTCCATTCTCAAGTAACCGTAATTGTTCCAGTTTTTCTGCTTTTTCAAGTATAGAAGGTAAAAGACCGGTAAATTTTAATAAAGCTTCTTTACGATAACCGTAAATGCCAATATGTTTATAATAAATAGGTTGAAACTTGTCATCTCTTAAAAAGGGAATTGCACTACGGCTGAAATACAATGCATCCATGTTTTTATTTACAACCACTTTTACAGCATTTGAATCAGCAATCAGTTCTTTGTTTGTAAGTGGGTGCATAAGTGAACCCACTTCAACCTTATCATCATGAAACAGTTCACATAATTTTTTTAGTGGATCTTTTTTTACAAATGGTTCATCACCCTGAACGTTTATTATCACATCAACATCCATTTTTTCAACTGCTTCTGCAATTCTATCGGTACCACTTTCATGTTCTTTCTTACTCATAATTGCTTTTCCCCCATGCTCAATAATTTCTTTGAAAATAATTTCATGATCGGTTACAACAAACACATCTGTAAACAAACCGGTTGCTACTGTATTTTCATATGTATGAAGAATAACCGTTTTGGTTCCCAGCATTTGCATAAGCTTTGCCGGAAATCTTGTTGCTGCATAACGGGCAGGAATAACAGCAATTATTTTCATATCCTTATTTTTTAATGAAGGTAATAAAGCAAAAAGTATTTAAAAGAAAAACCCCGGTAATCTCCGGGGTTTTCAATTTTTATTTTATCATCAACTGAATAAATATTCAACATCTTCTCTTGTAAGGCTTTTAACAAAACCACCATCATCAGCAATCAGATCTTTTGCAAGTGAGCGTTTACGATCCTGTAACTGAATAATTTTATCTTCAATAGTATCTTTACAAATCATGCGATAAGCAAAAATATTATTTGTTTGACCAATACGATGCGTACGATCAATGGCCTGTTGTTCTACGGCAGGGTTCCACCATGGATCTACGATATATACATAATCGGCCGCAGTTAAATTTAAACCAACACCACCGGCTTTTAATGAAATTAGAAACACCCGTACATCTTCGTTTCCCTGAAATTCTTTCACCGCTTTTTCCCTGTCGTGAGCAGCTGTACTTCCATCAAAATAAACGTAAGGGATTTTTAATTCTTCAAGCTTTGCTTTTATTAATGCAAGCATTCCCAAAAACTGTGAAAACACAAGTGCTTTATGATTGCCCATGTTTTCTTCCAGCTCCCTGGCAATTTCATCCAGCTTAATAGAATGGTTGGGTAATTTTTCCGGTTCGTTTAAGATAGCAGGTGAATCACAAATTTGTCTCAGTTTCATTAAGCCTTGTAAAATGGTAAGTTGTGATTGGCCAATGCCCACCTCTTCAATAGTACCCAGAATTTTTGAACGGTATTCATTACGATAAGCATCATAAATTTTACGTTGCTCATCTTCCATTTCACAATACAGAATGGTTTCTGTTTTCTCGGGCAAATCTTTTGCAACCTGTTCTTTGGTGCGGCGGAGAATAAAAGGAAATAATAATTTACGCAAATGATCCTTTTGCTCTTTTTCACCAAACTTATCAATAGGTGTTGCAAAATCATTACGAAAGTGTTCAACAGTACCCAACATGCCCGGGTTTAAAAAATTCATTTGTGCATAAACATCAAACGTATTGTTTTGTAAGGGTGTACCGCTCATGCACAAACGATGTTTACTTTTTAACAGGCACGATGCTTTTGCTACTTTACTGTTTGGGTTTTTAATTGCCTGGCTTTCATCAAGTATAACACAATCAAAATTCTGTTCGCTTAATAATTTTATATCGCTGCGTAGTGTTCCATAAGTGGTAATTACAATATTGTATGAATCAAAAATGTTTTTATCCCTTGTGCGTTGTGCACCATGATGAATTTGATATGTTAATGTGGGGGTAAATTTTTTAATCTCATTTTCCCAGTTATACATTAATGTAGTAGGACAAGCAACCAGCGCTTTTAGCTTTCCGTTTTTTTCACAGAGGTGTTGTAAAAAACCAAGCGCCTGAACCGTTTTACCTAAACCCATATCATCTGCAAGAATACCACCCCAACCCACTTCACTTAAAAAATTTAACCAATGAAAACCGGTAACCTGGTATGGACGAAGAATGGGCAATAAATGTGCAGGCGGATCAACCTGTTTTATTTGTTTAAACTCTCTCAGCTTCTCATACTTTTCTTCCAGTTCAATCATTAATTCAGCTTCATCCCTTGTTTCATATAATTCATCAATAACGCTGATATGATATTTTGATAAGCGAAGATTGTCGTGTTTATTTTCACCTACACGGAATAACATGGAGTAGCGCTTAATCCACTCATCGGGCAAAACACCCAATGTTCCGTCCTGCAGCTGTACCAAGCTTTGTTTATTGGCGAGTGCTTTTTTTACTTCTGCAATACTTACCTGCTGATCTCCAAAAACCACATTCACTTTTGCATCAAACCAATCAACTCCATTGCTTATGTATATTTGAGTTTTGGGTTTTGATGTATTAAAGCGGAAATTTTTAAGCACCTCCCAGCCCTCAACCGGTACTTTCATTTCTTTCATTGCATCAACAAACAAAAAGAACCAGTTGTTTTTTAAAACTTCTATCCCTTTTAATGCAAGCTGTGTTCCGCCTTCGGGTTTAATAAACTGTGAGTGTAATTTTTCTACCTTACCAATAAAATCATTTTCTTTTTCCCTGTTTCTGTTTACAATAACCAATCCATCTTCACCGGCTAAAATAATTTCATCTTTATCAGTAGAGCGTACTTTATAACCTTTGTAACTGAAAGTTGGAATCATAACCAGGTATTCACCACGTTCCTGTAATTGAAGAGTTACATCGGGTTCGCCCGATTTTACTTCTTTAATTAACGCTTTATCAAATTCTACATGATAATCTCTTGCAATTTTTAAAGCTTCTTTTTCTAAAAAAAGAGAAAGTTCTGAATTGCTGATTAAACGATTGTTGTTTGATGTAAAGTCAATTGCCAATTGAGCATCTTCCTGTTTTTCCCATGTTCTTGCTTCGCCGTTTAGTAAAAAAATTAAAGGGCTGTTCCAGTCGTTTTCATGAACATCAACAGCAACGCTATTAATTTTTACTTTACAACTCCACTCCCATTTATTCTGTTTTTGTTTTAATTCAAAAAAAGGTTTCAGAAAGGTTCCGGATGTAATAACGGGAACCAGGTTTTGCGTTTTAAACTGTTTTCCTTTCGGAAGAAGTAAAAACGGCGAACTGGTTTCGGCAAAAAGTTTTTGTATTCTGGGTAAATAATATTCAAGCATCAATGTTTTTGTATCATCAGTTAAATCTTCATCTTCGTGCTGAATAATATTTTCCCAAATACCGGCAAAAGGAGAATTACGATTTACATATTTATTTATTTCTGCAGGCTGTAAGCGCCTGAGTAAAAGCAATAGTTGCTTATCAACTTCAGAATAATTTTCAGTTTCAATAAACTTGGAAACATCCAGTTTTTCAACAGCGCCAATAAACCGCCCCTCATCATCACTTGTTTCGCCTTTAACCACATCAATACTGAAATAAGGAAACTGTTTAATGTTGTTGTTAAATACCACACCCAGCCGCACTTCGGGTTTAATTTCTTCTTCAACTTCTGTTTCTGTTGTAACTGTAACAGCAACCGGAACGGGCTCTGGTTTTTTAAGTAAACTTGGCTCAACTCTTTTTACATTTGGATCCAGCACACGTAAAAAGGGCTTGCCTTCTTTATAAATAAATTCAAATTTATCCTGCCAGCTATCTGTAATTGAATAACCATATATAGCAAGGAGCTTTCCTTTTTCTTTATCCAGATTACGAATACTGTCGAAATATAATGGCCCATATACATTCAACAGTTGAATAAATACAATGGCCTTGTGTTCACAAATAGCATGGGCACTTTCAGAACAGGTGCAAGAGGTATCAAAATTTCTTTCGTCGTTTTTTTGAATAGTTACCGGCCAATGTTCTGTACCCATTACAACTTCTGCTTTTACACACTCATCTTTAGCAGAAATGATAGAGGCTTTATTGCTGCGAAGAAAAATTTCAGCATCACTTTGTGCTGCGGCTGATGTAAGCGTACGGATGGTTTTCAGTTCAATGTTTTTCATTTTAACTACCGTATGACGCTGATCGTAACGGAGATCTTTAATGCCCAGAATGTTTTTATCAATTAAGTCCTGTAATTGAAAAAGCGATGCTACTTCATGTCTGCAGATGTCGCCCAAATTATAAGGACAGCTGCAACGCACATTCATAGCGTTTGCATCTTTATATTTCTGGATATATACTTTATAAAAAGTAGAATAAGAATCATCACGTACACGAAATACAACAGAACCCATCAGTTCATCATGTTCAACTAATTCAGAATAACCAAACGCATGAATTTTTTTTCCACGACGGATTACTTCTTCGGTTCCATGATTGTAAACAAATTTCAACAAGTGCGGTAACGCCATTCTCAGATATTATTTTTTACGAGACCCTTGTGAACAGGGCAATCCGCAAAAATAAAAGGATTTGCAGCAGAAATCACTCAAAAAAAGAAGGAAATAAAAACATTTGTTTCATTAAGGAAGTACAAAAAAATAAAACTATCTTTATGAGTTTTTCTTTTCTGAAAAACAAAAGAAAAACAAACGCCTAAACAGAATGAATTAGCATGCCATCTTTATATAATGGCAATACGTTTGCAATATCAGGAGTTAAACAAAAACGAATATCTTCTATTAATCCAAACCTGTCAACCAGGCGGTGATAATGTGTAAGATTAGGAGCAAAACCATACAAATCATTTTGTACCTGCTCATATAGTTTTTCTGCTGTTAATGAACTGTCACAATGAATGGTAAAATTTTCTTTAATGCGTTGTATAACCGCACCGGCAAACAAAGTATCTTCTAAATTATAACGATCCTTCCAGCCGGCACAACCAAGAATTACATTTTTATTTTGTTTAATCAGGAAATCACAAACTGCGGAAAGATTTGGGAAAGATCCTGTAATAATTGTATCGGCTTTATTATCTAAGGCCATTTGCAATAAACGGGTTCCGTTGGTAGTGGTTAGTACCAGGGTTTTGTTCTCAATAAAATCACGGGTATATTCTAAAGGCGAATTACCATGTTGTAAACCCTCGGCAATTTTTCCATCTCTTTCACCTGCTGCAATGCCATTTATTTTTTTACTTAAATCAACCGCTTTTGCAACAGTATCTACAGGAATTACACACTTGGCTCCATTATATAATGCAGATGCAATGGTTGATGTTGCACGAAAAACATCAATGATCACCACCGCCGAATCGTGCAGGCCATATAAATGTAAAAGCGCCGGAGAGATACAAGTAAAGAGAGAGGGTTTTTTGTCAGACATAAAATGCAAAAATAGGTGAGAAGATGAATTACCTGGTTAACAATGCTTTCCATTTACCGGTTTCGGCATATTTACAAATAACGCTGTTTCTTTTCTCCAGTACTGTTTTAAGATAATGGGTTAAATAGAATTGATTGAAAAGATTGCCAACTATTCCATAAGGCGTTTCAAAAAACAACTCATCAATCATAATGGTGCCGTTGTTAGCAGCTTTAAAATGATGCTTATGAACAAAGCTTTTAAAATCGCCATTTATCATACTGTCTTCAAAAAAATGTGGTGCATTCATGTCTGTAATCTTTATGGTCATGTACCGGATTTTAAAAACATGTTTAGCTTTCCACTTTACAACATCTCCTTTATTAATCAATCCTGATGTGGTTCCGCTAATGGCCTCTTGACTATAATCCTGTTGAGAAATTTTATGTAACCCAATATGCCTGCTCATATCAAATACAGCATCAACCGGCGCAGCTACAAATGTTGTAAGATGAATAACAGGCATTGAATCATTTAATTTTATAAAAGAAGTTGTTATAAATTATAAAAAAGGAACTTTTACAACTTTTGCTTTTAGTAATTTATCTCGCACCTCAATATAAATTTCTGTATCAAAAGATGAAAAATCAGATGTAACATATCCAAGCCCGATTGCTTTTTGCAAAGATGGCGATTGGGTGCCACTGGTTACTTTTCCAATTTCATTTCCTGCTGCATCTTTTATTTTATAATCATGGCGGGGAATACCACGGTCAATCATTTCAAACCCAACCAGCTTTCTTTTTACACCTTCTGCTTTTTGTTTTGCAAAAACTGTGCTGTAAGTAAACTCTTTGGTAAATTTTGTAATCCAGCCCAGGCCAGCTTCTAAAGGCGACGTTGTATCATCAATATCATTTCCATATAAACAGAAAGCTTTTTCTAAACGTAAAGTATCTCTTGCGCCAAGGCCAATAGGTTTAATACCAGCAGTAGCCCCGGCTTCAAAAATGGCATCCCATATTTTTTCTGCAGCACCATCTTTTTCTTCAAAATAAATTTCAACACCACCTGCACCCGTATAGCCCGTTGCACTTACTAACACGTTTTCTACCCCGGCAAATGTTCCTTTAGCGAAAGTGTAATATTTTAAATTAAGAATATCCATACCGGTTAATGGCTGCAAAATTTTTGTTGCATTCGGACCTTGTATGGCAAGCAAACAGGTTTTTTCGCTGATATTGTGCATTTCAACATTGTTGTTGTTGAATTTGCTTATCCAGTTCCAGTCTTTTTCAATATTGCTTGCATTTACAACCAACATATAAGTTTTGTTTTCTTCAATGCAATACACCAGGAGGTCATCAACAATTCCGCCTTGTTCGTTAGGAAAACAACTGTATTGTGCTTTACCTGCAGTTAGCTTTGAAGCATCATTGGTTGTAATTCGTTGAATTAAATCAAGCGCATACTCACCTTTTAAAATAAATTCACCCATATGGCTAACATCAAAAACACCGGCATTGTTTCTAACAGCTGCGTGTTCATCATTAATACCAGTATAAGAGATGGGCATGTTATAGCCGGCAAACTCAGCCATTTTTGCTCCTAAGGCAATGTGCTTTTGTGTAAAGGGGGTTGATTTCATTTTATACAAACTTATGTGGTTGCAAAAGTAAAGGATGCGAAGGAAACTGCTTTGCATTTCAGAATTAGTATTTATTTTTTATTTGGGCTTTGGCCAATTGTACATAAATCAACTACAGCTCCGGCTTTTCGTTATAAGCTGCGTTGCACTTCGCTTTTCACTGCAATCCGGCAGCCCATTTTGCTAAAACAATTTTATTCAGCTTTTTATAAAACAATCATTTCAATAGTTAAATTGCAATTTCATTATTAATTACAGAGCTAAAATATTCTTAACAGAAACACATGAAAACAAAATCAATAACTGTATTAATTGCTTTAATTTTTATTTTTTGTAACCCGTTAATGTCACAAACAAGAAGCGACACAATAGTCATAAAAAAGCTTCTCGGTGGATATCGTTACGAAATGAACGGAAGAAATTTAAGGCCCGTTGAAGTAATGGAACAAATTCATGAAAATAAAGAAGCCTTTCATTTGATGCAAAAAGCAAGAACGGGAAATGGTTTTGCAAGCGTATTAAGTTATGCAGGAGGATTTCTTATTGGCTGGCCAATTGGTACTGCTGCAGGAGGTGGCGATGCCCAGTGGGGAATGGCAGCAATTGGAGCGGGACTTGTGTTGGTTGCAATTCCCATCAGTATTCAATCAAATAAAAATGCAAGAAACGCTGTACAAACATATAACCGTAGCAAAAACGGGTTGTCGTATCTCAAACCTTTTGAAACCGAACTAAGATTCAAAGGAAATGGCATTGGCATACTATTAAAGTTGTGATATTGTTTTTTCAACACAAACAAGAAAGGGCAACTTTTTTATTTAATCACAACGGTGTTTAGCAACTTAACAAAGCCACTGCAAATATTTTGTAAATTCTGCAACAGCAATATGATTTAGTTCTTACTAAATATTTAGATTATTAACAGAGCTCCTGTCAGAACTTTTTTAGTGATCCACGCTTATAATTCTTGTTATTTTCCAACCCGCTTCTGTTTTATTCCATATGTGAATGAATTTAAAAACCCCGCAATCCAACTTTCCGTTTTCCATATGGCAGAATTTGTGTTGGGCAATTTGTACAGCACCATAATTTGCAATAGGATATACTTCCATGGTTTCAAACAAAAGCGTTCGCTTTAAATCTGGCACTTCTTTGGCAATTCTTGTAAAGGCGCTGATGTTATAAGACAAATCTGTTAATCCTGTTTTGTCATGATAAAACTCCAGGCTGCTGTCAAAGAAAGTTACAAAACGGGAAATGTCTTTTTCATTAAAGGCAGCAAATAAAGAGCTATCTAATTTATAAATGGTATTGAAGAGGTCTTTATCTGCATGTTTTTGTGCGTTTAATAAAAACGAAGAAAAGAGCAAAATGGAAAGCAAAGCGATTTTTTTCATATTAAGAAATTTTGAAGCTGTTAAACAAGTAGCCGAAACAAAAAGCCCCTCCGTTTCGTTATAAAACTTTGGGGCCGTTGGCTGTTCCAACTTTAACCACGATGATTACAAAGCGTTTACAGTAATCGGAATTAAGATATCTGCTTTGTTATTTAAATTTATTTGTTCTACTATTTGTTTTGTGTTTTTCTCAGGCGCTTTTTGTTCTGATGGTTTTTTATAACGGTAACGAAGGGTATCTGTATCAGGTGTATTTTCCTTTATACTATCATCTTTATTTTCATTGTCGTTATTATCCTGGTTAGCATCTGTTTCTTTTTTAGGTTGAATGATGTTTCCATTTGCATCAAGCTTTCTTAAGCCATCTTCGGTCATGATATAATCTACATTTGTATCATAATCAAAATAGTCATCAAAGTCTACATCAAAATCGCTTCTGTAACGATTGTATTTGCTTGATCTGTTTATGCGTATTTCAAATGGATTAAAACGATTGGCAACCGACTCATCAATTCTTATTTTCTTTCCTACAGGTATTTTTATTTGCACTAATACTTTTTGTCCACGAAAACGATCCTTTTTTGAAATAGCCAAACCGCTTCCAAGATCAAGAACACTGTCTTTATAATTGCTGTTGAATAAAATATTCTCAGCCCTTTGTTCTGCATCTTTCCTGTTTTTTCCAAAACTGTATTTTAAAATCTTTACAGAGTAATTGCTATCTGTGCTTTTTTCAACTCTAACTTTTATGTTTGAATAACGCATGCTGTCTTCAGTTAAATCAAACCCTTCATCACTGTTACCATCAAACCAGGGATAGGTTCCGCTGTTTCTGATGGGCGGCTCAGTAGCCATAACAATCATTTTAGAATTGGCGGGTTGTGTAACAGGCAATACGTTTTCAGTAAATGAATCAGATCTGAAGTTTCTTGTTATTCCGGCAACCAGAAACGTAACCGAAACCCAACCAAGCAACCAAAGCGATCCGAATGTGTAGCCCAGGTATGGATTGCGGCGTTTGCTTCCGCTTATCTTTCTGATAACCCAAACAAAGATTGCTACAACAGGAACAAGCAGAAATAATATTAAGGTTCCCCAAAGAGCCAGGTTTTGTCCGCTTTCAAAGAAAAAATCTTTTAAAGGATAAGCAATGGTACCCGCAACCATTAATCCAATTAAAACCATTAATGCTATAAAGGCAAACACGCCGGCAATAAATAAAAAGAATATTTTAAACAACATGCCAATCGCATTGCCAGCCGAATGGCTTACAGTTGAAGCAATAGGTTTTGCAGCCGAGGAAAAATTTTGAGCAACAACCTTTATTTCTTCTCCCATTCTTTCTGCGCCTTCTTTTATTTGACTGCCGGCTTCACTTACTTTTTCTTTTACACCACCCATTTCTTCCTGCACAGCATTTTTAATACTGGCTACATCAATTTTTTCACCACGCATCTGCAACTTGTCAGTTGCAGATGTTGCCATTGGTAATACTACCCATAATACGATGTATGTTATGAAGAGCGTACCACCAAATCCTCCGGTAATAAATGTGGGTTCAAAATCAAACCACATTGATGAAAAAATGGAAGTGAGTACACCAAATACTAATGGTAAACAAAAAACCAATCGTGGAATCCACACAGCGATATTAAAATAGTTGGCAAGGCCGCTAGCCACACCTGCAATTACTTTATCATCGGGATTGCGGAATAAACGCTTGCGTACATTAGGAGCTAAATCTCTTGCAGGAAGAATGAGCCACATAATAATGTAGATAAGGATACCTGTTCCAAAACCAATTGTTATAAGGGCAAACAATATGCGGACAA
>Ga0209798_10000339_pt1 | contig 27409 bp, 24 predicted proteins | sample DOMMetBare3Fresh_FD_187475 | JGI IMG/M metagenome (GOLD analysis project Ga0209798, IMG submission 187475) | Wetland sediment microbial communities from St. Louis River estuary, USA, under dissolved organic matter induced mercury methylation -... | ecosystem: Environmental > Aquatic >... | reverse complement strand
ATGAACACGTTCAAGCCGCAGGCGGCTGCTGCCGCGGTGCCGGCATTCGATACCACACCCAGCCAGCTGGATGCCAAGACGCAGCGATTCGTCCTGCCCAATGGCATGAAGGTGGCGCTGCTGCCCAAACCGACGCGCGGCCGGACGGTGAAAGTGGCGATGCAGTTCCGCGTGGGCGATGAACGCAGCCTGGTGGGTCAGCGCGAGGTGTCGGAGTTCGTCGCTGCCATGCTCGACAAGGGCACGACGACGCTGTCGCGCCTGCAGATACAGGATCGCCTGGACACGCTGCAGGCCGAGTTGTCGATCGGCTCGTCCGGCGATCAGGTCGACGTGTCGCTGCTGGCGCGCCGCGACACGGTCGCCGACGCGATCGCGCTGCTGGCCAGCGTGCTGCGTGAACCGGTGTTCCCCGAGTCGGCGCTCGATGAGCTGAAGCGCCAGACCATTGCAGCGGTGCAGGCGCAGCGCGACGATCCGGAGGCAATCGTCGAAAACGTCCTGGCACGCCGCGGGGATCCCTACCCGCCCGGGGATGTGCGCCACGCCCGGACCTTCGACGAGATGCTGGACGAGGCCCGGGCCACCACAGTCGACCAGGTCAAGGCGTTCCACGCCAGGTTCTACGGCGGCGGGCAGGCGCGCTTTGCGGCAGTGGGCGACTTCGATCCGGCGGCGGTGCAGCGCGCGCTGACCCAGCAATTCGGCGATTGGGTGGCGCCGTCAACCGCGTCGCGGGTGGAACGCCCGCTGTTTGCCGTGGCACCTGGGCGCGAGGTCATCGCGACTCCGGACAAGCAAAACGCCATGCTCGGGGTGCAGATGCGCTGGTCGATCTCGGACAACGATGCGGTCTATCCGGCGCTGGCGTTGGCCAACTACATCCTGGGCAGTGGCGGTGATTCGAGGTTTTGGAAACGCATCCGCGAACGCGAGGGCTTGTCGTATGGTGTATGGAGCACTGTGAATTGGGGCGATGTCGATGTTCACTCGGTCTGGAACGGGGGCGCCATCTTCGCGCCGGCCAATCGCGACAAGGTCGAAACCGCGTTCAGGGAAGAGCTGGCCAAGGCCTTGCGCGACGGCTTCAGCGAGGCCGAGGTGCAGAACGCCAAGCAGTCGCTGCTGAACTTTCGCCGCCTGTCGCGGGCGCAGGACGAACGGCTGGCGCAGTCGATGGTGCGCGCACTCGAGCTCAACCGAACGTTCGAATTTGCCGACCGAGTGGACAAGGCCATTGCCCGCCTCACTGCCAGCCAGGTGAACAACGCGCTTCGCGTGCACCTGAAGCCCGACGCGTTGGCGTTCGTGCTGGCGGGGGATTTCAAGCAGCCTTGAGCGGTGGCGGGCGGCTCGATCAAGCCTCGCGCTTGAACGGGTCGCGATCGGACAGCTCGTCGACGTAGGCATCGATTCCCTGGCCTTCGGCCTGCAAGTACTGATCGACGGCCCGGGCGAACGCGGGATGGTCCAGCCAGTGCGACGAATGGGTGCGCACCGGCAGCAGGCCACGCGCCATCTTGTGTTCGCCCTGCGCGCCGCCTTCGAAGCGGCGGTAGCCGTTGTCGATGCACCACTGCAGCGGTTGGTAGTAGCAGGCCTCGAAGTGCAGGCAATCGACGTGCTCGACGGCGCCCCAGTAGCGCCCGTATGCGCAGCGTCGCTGCGGATCGACGGCAATCAGCGATGTCGCGATCGGCACTTCGTTGCGTTGAGCGATGAAGAGTACCCAGTGGTCCGGCATCGTTTGCGCCATGCTGCGAAAGAACTGGCGCGACAGGTAGGGCGTGGATCGATGCAGCCGATAGGTGTTGACGTAGCAGCGGTAGAAGAAGTCCCAGTCCGCGGGGCCGATGTCCCGGCCCGCCCTGACCGAGAAGCGCACGCCGGCTGCGGCAACCTTGCGTCGCTCCTGCGAAATCTTCTTGCGCTTCTCGCGTTGCAGTCGAGACAGGAATGCCTCGAACGTATCGGGTTCGCCGGACGACGCGCGATCCCAGTGGAACTGCACGTTCTGTCGAACCATCCAGGTCGAATCGGGCAGCGCGGCGCGGTCGTCGGCATCGTGAAACAGGACATGCACCGACGATGCACGGATTTCGCGCGCGTGGTCGCGCAGGGCATGCGCCAACGCGATGCGCGCCGGGGCGTCGATCGCCAGCAGGCGCGACCCGGGCACGGGCGTGAATGGCACCGCGACCAGCAACTTCGGGTAGTAGGGGAGGCCATGACGTTGGTACGCGTCGGCCCAGGCCCAGTCAAACACGTATTCACCGTAGGAGTGCTGCTTCAGGTACATCGGCGCGGCCGCACACAGCTGCGCCCCCGACGACAAGGTCAGGTAACGCGCCGACCATCCGGTGCGCGCGGTGGCACTGCCCGACGAGTGCAGCGCGGCGAGGTACTCGTGCCGCATGAAGATGGTCGGCTGTGCCTGCATGGTCAGCAGGGCATTCCAGAGCGTGGCATCGATGAGCGACGGATCGTCGTGGATCCGAATGACATAATCGTTTGACCTCAGTTCGCTCACCGATCAGCTCTCGTGTCAAAGGTTCGAGTCGCACTTGCGCAGATCGACGCCACTGTCGGCGATCTCGAGGGCAATGCCGCCCGCATTGTCGAGGCGGCGCGGCAGGCGCACGCACAAGGCGCCTGCGCGATGATCGCGCCCGAACTGGCATTGTCCGGCTACCCACCGGAAGACCTTCTGTTGCGTCCGGCCTTCATGGACGCCTGCGCCCGGCAGTTGGTGCGTCTCGCGGTCGAGTTGGAGGCTTTTGCCGGGATGGCCGTCGTGGTCGGGCATCCAGCCCTTGCTGCGGGTGTGCCCGCGTTGCGCAGCAAGTCGATCGCAACGCCCCAGCGATTCAATGCCGCATCCCTGCTCCAGGGCGGACGGGTGCAGGCCACCTATTGCAAACGCGAGCTGCCGAACTACCAGGTGTTCGACGAGAGGCGCTATTTCGTCAGCGGGCGCGATGCGAATCTTCCGGCCATGGTGTTCGAGTCCGGCGGCCGACGGTTGGGCGTGCTGATTTGCGAGGACGCATGGTTCGACGAACCGGCGTCGGCCGCCCGGAAGGCCGGTGCGGAGATTCTTTGTGTGTTGAACGCGTCGCCGTTCCACCTGGGCAAGGGCGAGGAGCGCGAGGCGCGCATGGCGCACCGGGCCCGCGTCGCGGGTTGTCCGGTGCTGTACGCCCACCTTGTGGGCGGGCAGGACGAGGTGGTGTTTGACGGCGCCTCGTTTGCGGTCGATGCGCAGGGTCAAACGCGCGTTCGCGGCGCCAGTTTCGAGGTCGGGTTGGTGCAGGTCGACATCACCACAGACGGCCGGGTCGAGGGACGCTGCGAGGTCATACCGTCGCTCGAGGAGCAAGCCTGGCGCGCGCTTGTCACCGGCGTACGCGACTACGTGGGCAAGAACGGGTTCCCCGGGGTCATCATCGGGCTTTCGGGCGGCGTCGACTCGGCGCTGGTGTTGGCGATCGCGGTCGACGCGCTGGGGGCCGACCGGGTGCGGACCGTGATGATGCCGTCGCCGTACACGGCCGAGATTTCGTGGGTCGATGCGCGTGACATGGCGCGCAGGCTCGGCGTGCGCTACGACGAGATTGCGATCGCGCCGATGTTCGATGCCTTCCGCCGCAGCCTGGCCGACGATTTCAAGGGTCTGCCTGAAGACGCCACGGAAGAGAACATCCAGGCCCGGATCCGCGGCACGCTGTTGATGGCGCTGTCGAACAAGCATGGCTCGATCGTCTTGACCACCGGCAACAAGAGCGAGATGGCGACCGGCTATTGCACGCTGTATGGCGACATGGCCGGTGGCTTCGCGGTCATCAAGGATGTTGCCAAGACACTCGTCTATCGCCTGGCCCATTGGCGCAATGCGCAGGCCGGCACCCGAGCGGACGGCAGCGTCGGGCCCGTCATTCCGGAGCGCATCCTGACCCGGGCGCCGAGCGCCGAACTGCGGCCGAATCAGACCGACCAGGACAGCCTGCCGCCGTACGAGGTGCTGGACGCCATTTTGGGGCGCTACATGGAGGAAGATCAAAGCATCGAGCAGATCGTCGAGGCAGGATTTGCCGCTGCCGATGTCGAGCGGGTCACCCGCCTCATCAAGGTCAACGAGTACAAGCGGCGCCAGGCGCCGATCGGGATTCGTATCACCCACCGGGCATTCGGCCGCGACTGGCGCTATCCCATCACATCGAAGTTCCGTGCTTAAATCTGGCTGACGCACGATCGCTCTCGGAGTTCAGGATGAAACAGATCACCGCCATCATCAAACCGTTCAAGCTCGAAGAAGTGCGCGAGGCGCTGGCGGAAGTGGGTGTTTCCGGTCTGACCGTGACCGAGGTGAAGGGTTTCGGCCGCCAGAAGGGCCACACCGAGCTGTACCGCGGCGCCGAGTACGTCGTGGACTTCCTGCCCAAGGTGAAGATCGAGGTGGTGGTGAAGGACGGCGAGGTCGATCGCTGCATCGATGCGATCGTCAAGGCTGCCAAGACCGGCAAGATCGGAGACGGCAAGATCTTTGTCGCGGCCGTCGAACAGGTCGTGCGCATCCGCACCGGGGAAACCGACGAAGCAGCCGTCTAGCGCAGCAGCGCCGGGTTCTAAACCCGACCGAAGTCGTCGGGTGCCACCGCCCGCGCGGCCTTGACGGCGATCAGATCGAGCAGCGACTCCGGATCCGTGGCCAGGTCGACCATGCCGATCTGCTCGGCCGTGACGAATCCGGCCGCGGCGGCGCGTTGCAGCATCTGCATCAACGGCTGGAAGTAGCCGTCCACGTCGAGCAGCGCGATCGGTTGGTCGTGGTACGCCAGGTGGCGCCAACTCCATACCTCGAACAGTTCCTCGAACGTTCCAATCCCGCCCGGCAAGGCCACATAAGCATTCGAACGATCGGCCATCAGTCGCTTGCGCTGGTGCATGGTCTGGACCACGTGCAGTTCGGTCAGACCGCGATGGCCAACTTCGCGGCGCATCAGCGATTCGGGAATCACCCCGATCACGCGGGCGCCGGCGTCGAGCGCGGCGTCGGCCACCAAGCCCATCAGACCCGCTCGGCCGCCGCCATACACCAGCTGCCAGCCACGCCGACCGATGGCCACACCGAGCTGGGTGGCTGCTCGCTGAAACGTCTGGCTCGTGCCGAGTCTCGAGCCGCAATACACGCACACCGAAATCGGCGTGCTCATGTCTGGCCCCAACGATGGACGAGCGCGGCGCACCAGACCGCCCCACACAGCAGCAGCGACAGCATCACGGCCGCGCTGCCGACATCCTTGGCTTGCTTCGACAATGGGTGCTCGTCGAGCGAAATGCGGTCGACGGTGGCTTCCAGCGCCGAGTTCAGCAATTCCACGATCAGCACCAGCACGACCGTGCCCGCCAGCAGCGCGGTTTCGACCCAATTGCCGGCGAGCCACCAGGAGGCGGGCAACATCACCGCGGCCAGGACGAGCTCCTGGCGAAACGCGCTCTCTTGCTGCCACGCTGCGATCAGGCCCTGAATCGAGAAGCCGGTTGCGCGCGCGAGTCGATCGAAACCCGTGCGGCCTTTGTGCGGGTTGCTCATGCGGTCGATTGTGCCGGCTTGGCCGGCGCGCTCCGCAGGTCGACCACTTGCGTGCCGCAGGCGACGTCGTGCAGGAACTGCCGGTCCCTGCGCAGCCCCGCGAGCAGCAGGTAACCCGCCATGCCGACCGCCAGCACGCCGAACGTCGCCGCGGTGCTGCGAATGCCGGCGTAATGCGACGACGCGAGCGCCGGGAGGAACCACAGCCAGCACAGCACATACCGCGCGAAGGCGCGGGTGCGCGAGACCGGGCCGCCGTCGCGGCGCACCACCCGCAGTTGCCAGGTCTTCATCGCCAGCGTTTGACCGCCCCAAGACCAGAACCCGACGAAGTAGATGCCCAGCACGATGAACAGGAAGGCCTGCAGTCCGGTTGTTCCCTGCAATGCATGGCGCTGCTGGGTGAGCGCCGAGTACAGGTAGCCGAAGACCATGACCACGCCGAACAGCAGCACCCCTTCGTACAGCATGCTGGCCATTCGGCGCAGGAGAGAGGGGCCAGGGCACGGCGAGGTCTGCTCCGCCTGGAGCCCCCCGCCCTCGATCATGGGTTCTTGGGTTGCGATGCGCCGGCGGCCCGCGTGGCGGCCCCTTGCGGGCCACGTTTGGGCAGCATGGTGGTGCGGTCGACGAAACCAGGCGTCGCGGCGATTTTGGGCATTCCGGTCTGCTGATGAGCCGGCGGCGCGGGTTGCCGAGTCACCAGAGTGGTCGTGGCACCGGGTGCGGCCTGAACCACGGTCGGGGCCACCGGCCTGCCAGGGGCCGCTGTTAGCGACGGATTGCCGATGATGTTGTGCTTGGCGGGCGGCTCACCCGGGACCGGCGGGCCACTGGGTGCCAACCGCGGAGCCGGCGCGGCAGGCGTGGCACGTGTGGCCAATGCCTTGCGCTCATCCTCGGGCAGCGCTTGGTACGCTTGCCATTGGGCTTGGCGGTCCTGAGGCGGGAGTTGCTTGGCTTCCTGGAAATTCAGCCGTGCCCGGCCTCGTTCGCTCGGGCTGAGCCTGGACCACTCTGCCATGCGCCCCTGCAGCCGCTGCTGTTCGTCGGCGGGCAGACGCGGAAAACGGCCGGCGATTTCAAGCCATTTGGCCTTGCGGTCGGCGTCGATCGAGCCCCACTCGCCCTGTAGCGGTGCAAGTGCCGACCGCTGCTGAGGTGTCAACGATTGCCAGCGTGGGCCGGCCTCCGTGGCGCGCTTGGCAACTGGCGTCGAAACCTGGGCGTACCCGGGATTCAGCATCAGGCAAGCCCCGACCATGACGAGCATCGCTACTCGCCTGCCGGCGGAGAGAGGATTCACCAGGCCCATCGCGATGGCTTACTCCAGCGGCTGGGGCGCCCTGAGGAACTCGGCGAAGCCTTGGTCGCTGTATGCCTGGGGGGGCAACTCATCGGCCAGCAGCGCCGCGTCGATTTCGGCTGCGGCGGAGATTTGCTGTTCGCTGTATCGATGCTGAATCAGCAACAGGCCACCCACCAGCACTGCCAGCGGCACGAACGATGCCAGGCGCAGCCACCAAGAGGGCGAGCCACCCAGCGACAAGGTGCCGGCACCCTGCGCGTAGACGCCCGACGCTGTTTGCGGCGACAACTTGCGCAGCGCACGCGCGCGCTCCAGCGCCTGCAGCCGTGCGACGCGAAGACGCTCGCTGATGTCGTGGGGAACCTGCTCGCCGCCTTCTGAGAGGTAGGCGGCGATTCTGCGGCCCAGACGGGCCTCCAATGCCTCTAGGCGCTGGGTCGACGCGAATGCGTTGTCAATCGTTCTGGAGGGGCTGTTGCTGCTCATAGTGTGATTCCCTTGGCGCGCAAAGCTTTGGCCAGCGCATGGACCGCCCTGGAGCAGTGGGTTTTCACACTGCCCTCCGAACAACCCATCGCCGCCGCTGTTTCCGCCACGTCAAGCTCTTCCCAGTAACGCAAGAGGAACGCCTCACGTTGACGCTGGGGCAAATGCTGCACTTCCGCGTCAATCAAAAGCAGGATCTGGGCCCGACCGACGCTGTCCGCCGCGCTTTCGGCACCCATCGAACCGTCCGCTGTCTCCAGAGTCTCCAGCAGATCGTAGTCGCCGCCTTCGCCGTCCGAGTCGAAATCCGAGAAGTTTTGCACCACCGCATTGCGCACGCGTTGCCGCCGGAACCAGTCCATCGTGGCGTTGGACAGGATGCGCTGAAACAGCAGCGGCAGCTCCGCTGGAGGGCGGTCGGCATACTTCTCGGATAGCCTGATCATCGAGTCCTGCACGATGTCCAGCGCCGACTCATCGTCGCGCACGGCGTAGACCGTTCGCTTGAAAGCCCGCCTCTCGACGCCCTTGAGGAAATCGGAAAGTTCTTTGTCTGTCGCCAAGTGGGAAGCCCGCTGCGCCTGCGTCCGGCCTTTTTTGGGCCGCGCGATTATCGCATCGGCCCTGCGCGCGTCTGCGGGCCTGGGCGGCGCGTCGCTCCGGTGCAATAATGTTGCTTCGCACAACAGCTTCATTCGGTCCGAAGCGGTGACCCTACCGGGGTCCCCAATTCGTGGACCGCTCAGGCTCCAAATCCGCCTCACGAGGGCGAGAAGAGGGGCACCGATGGTTTTTCGTCAGAGAAAATCACAGAGGTTCAAGATGGATATGTCTACCGCGGACATCAAGCGCGCCGCGTCAGCGCCGCAGCAATCCCCCAACGTCGAGCCCAACGGCTCCGAAATCCTGGTTCGCTGTCTGCAGGCCGAAGGCGTCAAGTACGTCTGGGGCTACCCCGGCGGAGCCGTGCTGTACATCTACGACGCGCTGTACAAGCAGGAGACCATCCAGCACGTGCTGGTGCGCCACGAGCAGGCAGCGGTGCATGCCGCCGACGGTTATGCCAGAGCCACGGGCGAAGTCGGCGTGGCACTGGTGACCTCCGGCCCGGGTGTTACCAATGCCGTCACCGGCATCGCCACGGCCTATATGGACTCGATTCCGATGGTCATCATCACCGGGCAGGTGCCGACGCCGGCCATCGGGCTCGACGCGTTCCAGGAATGCGACACGGTGGGCATCACGCGCCCGATCGTAAAGCACAACTTCCTGGTGAAGGACGTTCGCGACCTCGCGCTGACGCTGAAGAAGGCTTTTCACATCGCACGCACCGGTCGACCTGGACCGGTGGTGGTGGACATCCCGAAGGACGTGTCGTTGAAGACCGCCGCGTTTGCCTACCCGGAGCGCGTGGAGATGCGCTCGTACAACCCGGTGCGCAAGGGGCATGGGGGACAGATCCGCAAGGCATTGCAGCTGTTGCTCCACGCCAAGCGTCCGTACATCTACACCGGCGGCGGCGTCGTATTGGGCAACGCGTCGGCCGAGTTGCGCGAGCTTTGCGATTTGCTCGGGTTCCCCTGCACCAACACACTGATGGGCCTGGGTGCGATTGCGGCCAGCGACCCCAAGTTCCTGGGCATGCTCGGCATGCACGGAACCTACGAGGCCAACATGACGATGCAGAACTGCGACGTTTTGCTGGCCGTCGGTGCGCGCTTCGATGACCGGGTCATCGGCAATCCGAAGCACTTTGCCTCCGTGGAGCGCAAGATCGTCCACGTCGATATCGATCCGTCGTCGATCTCCAAGCGGGTGCGAGTCGACATCCCGATCGTCGGCGATGTCAAGGACGTGCTGCAGGAACTCATCTCGCACTTGAAAGAGGGAGCCATCCGTCCCGATGCGACGGCGCTGGCGGCGTGGTGGAGCCAGATCAATGAGTGGCGCCGTCGCGATTGCCTGAGCTACAAGCGAAGCGCAGACGTCATCAAGCCGCAGCAGGTGGTGGAGACGCTGTGGGAACTCACCCGCGACATCGATACGTACATCACGTCCGACGTCGGCCAGCACCAGATGTGGGCGGCGCAGTTCTATCGGTTCCAGGAGCCGCGCCGTTGGATCAACAGTGGCGGCCTGGGCACCATGGGCGTGGGCCTGCCGTACGCGATGGGTATCAAGCTCGCGAAGCCCGACTCGGAGGTGTTCTGCATCACCGGCGAAGGCTCGATTCAGATGTGCATCCAGGAGCTCTCCACCTGTGCCCAGTACCGCACGCCGGTGAAGATCGTGTCCTTGAACAACCGCTACCTGGGCATGGTGCGCCAGTGGCAACAGCTCGACTACGGCGGGCGCTATTCGCACAGCTACATGGATGCGCTGCCGGACTTCGTCAAGCTCGCTGAAGCCTACGGCCATGTGGGGCTGCTGGTCGAGCGGCCAGCCGATGTGGAGCCGGCGCTTCGCGAGGCGATCCGATTGAAGGACCGCACGGTGTTCCTGGACGTGCGAACCGATCCCACCGAGAACGTGTGGCCCATGGTGCAGGCTGGCAAGGGCATCAGCGAGATGCTGCTGGGCTCAGAGGACTTATAGGAGCGCGCGGCGGCGCGACGGGCGACGTTACCGCGTCGACTCGGTCCGCTGACACGCAAACCCGCGAAGTCCGGAATCCGAACCAATCAACTCGAAGAGCGTGGCCAAAGCGCGGCGGTTATCGCTGCCGGCGCCCAAGAGCGCGAAGGACGATTTCAAATGAAGCACATCATCGCGGTCCTGTTGGAAAACGAACCGGGCGCGTTGTCGCGTGTCGTTGCCCTGTTTTCGGCGCGCGGCTACAACATCGAGAGCCTGACGGTGGCACCGACCGAGGACGCATCGCTGTCGCGCATGACCATCGTCACCACCGGCTCTGACGAGGTGATCGAACAGATCACCAAGCACCTGAACCGCCTGATCGAGGTGGTCAAGGTGGTGGATCTGACGGAGGGCAGCTTCACCGAGCGGGAGTTGATGCTGATCAAGGTCCGTGCCGTCGGCAAGGAACGCGAGGAGATGAAACGGATGGCCGACATCTTTCGTGGCCGAATCATCGACGTCACCGACAAGAGCTACACGATCGAGTTGACCGGCGATGCGGCCAAGCTCGATGCGTTCATCGTTGGGGTCGATCGGGCGGCCATTCTGGAGACCGTGCGCACCGGAACGAGCGGCATCGGGCGCGGCGAGCGCATCCTGCGGGTCTGACCGACGGACCCGCGCAGTGATCAAACTGATTTCATAGGAGAGACGAGACATGAAGGTTTACTACGACAAGGACGCCGACCTCAGCCTGATCAAGGGCAAGAACGTCACGATCATCGGCTACGGCTCGCAGGGCCACGCACATGCGCAGAACCTCAACGACAGCGGCGTAAAGGTGACCGTCGGACTTCGCCGTGGCGGGGCGTCGTGGTCCAAGGTCGAGAAGGCGGGGCTCAGGGTGGCCGAGGTCGCGGACGCGGTGAAGTCTGCGGACGTCGTGATGATCCTCCTGCCGGACGAGCAGATCGGTGCCGTCTACAAGAACGACGTCGAGCCTCACGTCCGCAAGGGCGCGTCGCTCGCCTTCGCGCACGGGTTCAACGTGCACTACGGCCAGGTCGTCCCCCGCGAAGACCTCGACGTCTGGATGGTCGCGCCCAAGGCGCCGGGCCACACCGTCCGCAACACTTACACCCAGGGAGGCGGCGTGCCGCACTTGATCGCCGTCCATGTCGACAAGAGCGGCAAGGCGCGCGACCTTGCGCTCAGCTACGCCGCGGCCAACGGCGGCGGCAAGGCCGGCATCATCGAGACCAACTTCCGTGAAGAGACCGAAACCGATCTGTTCGGCGAACAGGCAGTGCTCTGCGGCGGAACGGTTGAGCTGATCAAGGCCGGCTACGAAACGCTGGTCGAGGCCGGCTACGCGCCCGAGATGGCGTACTTCGAATGTCTGCACGAGCTGAAGCTGATCGTCGACCTGATCTATGAAGGCGGCATCGCGAACATGAACTACTCGATCTCGAACAACGCCGAGTACGGGGAGTACGTGTCTGGTCCGAAGGTCATCACCGCAGAAACCAAAGTCGCGATGAGGAAGATGCTCGCCGACATCCAAAGCGGCGAGTACGCAAAGAGCTTCATTCTCGAGAACCGTGCCGGTGCACCGACGCTGTTGTCGCGCCGCCGTCTGATGGCCGAGCACTCGATCGAGGTGGTCGGCGAGAAGCTGCGCGCGATGATGCCGTGGATCAAGGCCAACAAGCTGGTCGACAAGAGCCGCAATTGATCAACGGCCCTCGCGCGCGAGCTTCAAGCGCATGAACGACCCCATCCATACCCAGGCAGGCGCCGGCGGCGACACCACAGAGGCGCCGCGACCGAGGCGCAAGGGCATCTACATCCTGCCCAATCTGTTCACGCTGGCGGCACTCTTCGGCGGGTTCTACGCCATCGTGATGGCCATGAACGGCCGGTTCGAGAACGCCGCCATTGGCATCTTCTGCGCCATGGTGCTCGACAGCCTGGATGGGCGCGTCGCGCGCATGACGAACACGCAGAGCGCGTTCGGCGAACAGATGGACAGCTTGTCGGACATGGTGAGTTTCGGGGCGGCGCCGGCGCTGATCGTCTACGAGTGGTCGCTGAAGGGGCTGGGCAAACTGGGCTGGATTGCCGCCTTCGTGTATTGCGCCGGCGCCGCGCTGCGCCTGGCACGGTTCAATACCAACATCGGCATCGTCGACAAGCGCTTTTTTCAGGGACTGCCCAGTCCGGCTGCGGCGGCGTTGGTCACGGGCATGATCTGGGTGCTCGACGACTACGGCATCAAGGAAGCGGCGCGAATCGACTGGCTGGCCTGGACCGCTTTCGCTGTCACGTTGTACGCGGGTCTGACCATGGTGACCAACGTACCCTTCTACAGCTTCAAGGATGTGAGCTTCAAGCGGTCGGTGCCGTTCATCGTCATCGTCGCCATCGCATTGGCCATCGCGGTGATCAACATTCACCCCCCGCTCGTGCTGTTCGCGCTCTTCTGCATCTACGGGTTGTCCGGCTACGCGGTGTACGCCTACCGAAGGGCGAAGGGCAGGCCGGTGAGCGTGATCGCCACATCGACCGATGAACCGGACGAAGAGGGTCTGCACCGCTGACTTGCATGCGCCGGGGCTTCGCGTGCTATAGTGATTTGATGGTCATGGAGCTTGTTGCCGGATTGCTACTGCTAGGAGCGTTCAGGGCGCGCTGACCAGACTCGACCTCGTATTCCTTCTGTTCAACGGCCCGCTTGTGATCTCGCAGCGGGCCGTTGCCGTTTTGGTCGTTGACACTTACCAAGGGGCACCTCGTGGCTGACAAACTGATCATCTTCGACACCACGCTGCGCGACGGCGAGCAATCGCCTGGCGCTTCGATGACGCGAGACGAGAAGCTGCGCATCGCGCGTCAACTCGAGCGCCTGCGCGTCGATGTAATCGAGGCCGGCTTCGCTGCCTCGTCAAACGGCGATTTCGAAGCGGTCAAGGCCATCGCGGCTGCCGTGCGCGACAGCACCGTTTGTTCGCTGGCCCGCGCCAATGATCGCGACATCTCGCGAGCTGCCGAGGCGCTGAAGGGGGCAACGCGGGCGCGCATTCACACCTTCATTGCGACGAGCGCCCTCCACATGGAGAAGAAACTGCGCATGTCGCCCGAGCAGGTGCTGGAGCAGGCCACGCTGTCGGTCCGATTCGCCCGCAACTTGTGTGATGACGTCGAGTTCTCCCCCGAGGATGGTTACCGATCGGACCCCGACTTTCTGTGCCGGGTGCTCGAGGCCGTGATCAAGGAAGGCGCCACAACGGTGAACATACCCGACACCGTGGGCTATGCGGTCCCCGAACTCTACGGCGGCTTCCTGGCGATGCTGCGTGAGCGTGTGCCCAACTCGGGCAAAGCCGTCTGGTCGGTTCATTGCCACAACGACCTCGGGATGGCTGTCGCCAATTCGCTGGCCGGCGTGAAGATCGGCGGCGCGCGGCAGGTCGAATGCACCATCAACGGACTTGGCGAGCGCGCTGGCAACTGTTCGCTCGAGGAAGTGGTCATGGCCGTGCGCACACGCCGCGACTACTTTGGACTCGATCTCGCCGTCGATGCCACTCAGATCGTGCCGGCATCGCGCATGGTCAGCCAGACCACCGGCTTCGTGGTCCAGCCGAACAAGGCCGTGGTCGGCGCCAATGCGTTTGCGCACGCGTCGGGCATTCACCAGGACGGCGTGTTGAAGGCTCGCGATACCTACGAGATCATGCGTGCGGAAGACGTGGGTTGGTCGGCCAATCGCATCGTGCTGGGCAAGCTGTCGGGGCGCAACGCATTCAAGCAGCGTTTGCACGATCTTGGCATCGAGCTCGAATCCGAGGCTGACATCAACGCTTCGTTCGCCCGCTTCAAGGACCTGGCCGACCGCAAGAGCGAGATCTTCGATGAGGACATCATCGCGTTGGTTGGGGAGGAAAGCGTCGCCAGCCAACACGAGCACTACCGCCTTCTCGGCCTCAAGCAGCAAAGCGAAACCGGCGAACGGCCGCATGCTCGTGTGACCTTCGCGATGGGCGACACCGAGCAGCACGCCGAGAGCGACGGCAACGGCCCTGTCGATGCCAGCCTGAAGGCCATCGAGTCGCGGGTCCATTCGGGCGCCGAATTGGTGCTGTATTCGGTCAATGCAATCACCAGCGGGAGCACCGAATCGCAGGGGGAGGTCACCGTGCGCCTTCAGTTGGGGGGGCGCATCGTCAACGGCGTCGGGGCGGATCCGGATATCGTCGTGGCCTCGGCCAAGGCCTACCTTGCAGCGTTGAACAAGCTCCATCACAACGCCGACCGCGTGGCTGCACAGGGTTGAAGTGAGATTTGCACGGCCCCAACCGTGCAGAATCGTCGCTCGCATGTCACTTGAGGAAAACTACCTAAGCTTTTGATATTGCGCGCTTTTTTTCGGTCCGGTAGACTTACCCCGTCGGCAAGTTGCCCGATGCGTCCGTGACAGCGCATGCAAAGAATCAATCGCGAAGCGTCGTTGGGGTTGTCGGTGGCCGGTTGGATCACCGCCGCGGTGGTATTCGTCTGCGGCATGATGCCGACGGCCAATGCCGCCAGTTCGACGACGAGCCGCAGCAGTGCCAAAGTCGCCGGCGGTGCGGCTCCGCAAGCGGCGCAAAAGCGCCGCAAGGTGCGTGCCGTCCCGGCGCGCCCGTCGGCGGGGCAGCTTCAGGGATTGCGGGCCACCGAAGATCCGCTGGATCTGAAGTCGAGCGTTGCGCTGGTCGTCGACCAGGACACTGACGAAGTGCTGTTCAGCAAGAACTCTGAAGCGGTCCTGCCGATCGCCTCCATCACCAAACTGATGACTGCGATGGTGGTCGTCGATGCACAGCAGGCCATGGATGAAACGCTTCGCGTCGAACGCGTTGCGCTGGACACTCCCAAGAACAACCGGTCGCGACTCAAGGTCGGCGCCGAGTTGTCCAGGGCGGAGCTGATGCACCTGGCCCTGATGTCGTCGGAGAACCGCGCGGCCTTCGCCCTGGGGGCGAACTATCCTGGGGGTATGTCGGAGCTGGTGACGGCGATGAACCGTAAGGCAGTCGAGCTCGGCATGCAGGATTCGCAGTTCGTCGAGCCGACCGGCCTGTCGAGCCGAAACCAGTCGAGCGCGCGCGATTTGGCGCTTCTCGTCAAGGCGGCCTATGAGCATCCCACGCTGCGCGAGTATTCGACGTCGCCAGACGCGGCGATGCCCGTCGGACGGCGCATGGTCCAGTTCCGAAACACCAACTCGCTGGTGCGCAGTCCTATCTGGGAAATCGGGCTGCAGAAGACCGGCTACATCTCCGAGGCCGGACGTTGCCTGGTCATGCAGGCGCAACTGGCGGGTCGAAAGTTGATCATGGTGCTGCTCGACTCCACCGGACGCTATACGCGAATTGGCGACGCCGAACGCATTCGGCGCTGGATGAACAACAGGATTCAGCCGCCGCAGTCGGTCGAGGCTGAGGCCCTGCCGCAGCGCGTTGAATCCCTATCGGCCGCGGTTTCCGAGGGCAGTGGAGATCTGAGCCGCAGTGGCTCGGACTCGTTCTAGCCAGGATTCCTCCAGTCGATCGGCGGGCGCCGACACCGACAGGCCCGCCACAAGATTCGACTGATCGTCGAATATCCCTGCCGCCAGGCAGCGGACGCCCATCTCCAATTCCTCGTCGTCGCGCGCCACGGCGCTCTGACGCACCTGAGCCAACTCTCGTTCCAACCGCCCCAGGTCGGTGATGCTGTTGCGTGTGTGACCCGCCAGCCCCGTGCGCGTGGCATAGGCACGCACGCGCTGTGGGTCGTCGAACGCGAGGAAGAGCTTGCCCACCGAAGTGAGATGCAATGGCGCGCGGCCACCGACCGCCCGCACCACCTGCATGCCCGAGCGTTCGCTGTAGGTTCGTTCGATGTAGATGATTTCGTCGCCCTGGCGGACCGACAGGTTCACTGGTTGGTGCGTCAGCTTGTGCAGTTCGCGCATTGGCCCAATGGCGGCATCTCGAACATCGAGCCGCGCCTTCACCAGATTGCCCAGTTCGAGAAGACGCATGCCGAGTCGGTAGCTGCCGGCCTCCGGCCGATCCACAAAGCGGCCGATCACCAGGTCGTTGAGGATTCGGTGCGCCGTGGACGGATGCAAGCCGGTGCGTTCGGTCAACTGCTTGAGCGGCACCGGATCCTGGTGCGACGCGAGTACGTCGAGCAGCCCGAACATCCGCTCGATGACCTGGATCGCCGGGGTTTGGCTGCGTGAAGCCGGAGATGACTGCTTTCCTGCCATGGAATGCATTCTTGCATAGCGGAAGACCCCATCGGCTCACGCCGAACTCTGGGGCGTGTTCTTCACGGTGCAGGCCCGGCAGACGGCGTCAAGACCCGATCGCACCGAGCCCTCCAGCGTCGAAGGATAGGGCCCCGCGACATAGTCTGCCGCTGCGAATAGCCTCGGCGCGATTTCGCAACTGGGGCGCCGAAGGTTGGCTGTGCATGAGAACGTCGCTCGACGTTCGGCGGCGGCATGAACAATCGGGCACTCTCCGCCCGGGAAGCTGCCGGGGAATGCCGACAGCGCTTGGGCCCGCACGGTGTGCGCAAGATGATCCAGACCCCGGTCAAGCCAGGCCCGTGCGCCGCTCACCACAAGGGCCAGCGCCGATTCGGCGACTCCCAGCGAGCCGAGGTCGAAGGCGAACTGCGCCGGGGCGTCGGATCGCATGTGCAAGGCCATCATCGGTCTCGGCAGGGGAGGGCCGCGGCGCTCGAGATAGACCGTGGCAATCGGCTCATAAGCCAGCGACGCGGCATCTGCCGACCACGACGGATTGATGGCCTGCGTGAGGCGTGACGCCTCGTGCGCGGTGCAGGCCAGGATCACGTCGCGAAACGGTTGGCCGTCCACCTGCCATTTGTCGTTTGCGCGCAGCACGTCCTGAACACGATGGCCGATCGCGATGGCCACGCCACGCTGCTCGAGCCATTGCTGCGCTGGGCGTGGAAATAACTCTGACAGCGTGACGCGAGGCAGCAGCAGGTCCGAGCCGTGCGGTGCGCCGAACAGCGCGTCGGCCAGCACACGCAAGAACACGCTTGCGCTCGCCAGGTCGGGCGGTGTGTTCATGGCGGCGACGCAAAGCGGGTCGATCAAATCGGCGCGAATCCGCGGCGGCAGATGCGCGCACAGCTGCCGCACGGTGGACACCCCCGGGTTGCGCATGCCGCCGCGCCACCAGCCGAAGGCCGTTCTAAGCAATTGCCATCGCTCGATCGGTGACCAGCTGCTGGCGCTCAGAACGCCCCACGCGAAGCCGAGTGCGGCGGGACCACGCGCAACCTTCATTCCGCTGCCGTCCGGGTAACGAAGCTCCAGCGGCACGCGCATCAGAAGTCGATCCGGGTCGGCGCCGACATGCACCATCAGCTCGAGCGTCTCGCGGTACGCGCCGATCAGGATGTGCTGACCGTTGTCGAGCGTCGGCGCACCGTGGGGCAGGGTCACGCTGCGTGCTCGCCCGCCAACATGGCCCGCCATTTCGAACAGCGTCACCTCGCGGCCCAGGTCGCAGGCCCGCACGGCCGCGGCGAGGCCGCTCCATCCGGCACCCACGATGGCCAGGGACCTGTCGTCGGGCACCGTCAGGCGCCGCGCCAGTGGGTACGCGCGGCGATCCAGAGTTTGCGCACGGGCGTCAGCGAGGTTCGCTGGTGCAGCACGCGAAATCCGTCGGCCTCGATCTCGCGCAGCAGTGCCCGGTAGATGTTGGCCATCATCAGGCCCGGCTTCTGAGATCCGCGGTCTTCGTCCGGCAGGCCCGCCAGTGCATCGTCGTACGCCCGATGGGCACGTGCGGCCTGAAACCGCATCAGCGCCAGGAACCGGTCGCTGTAGCCCCAAGGTGCCTTGCGCTCGAGGATTTCATTGGCTTTGACACCGAATTGCTGCAGATCCGACATCGGCAGATAGATGCGTCCGCGCCGCGCGTCGTCGCCCACGTCGCGGATGATGTTCGTGAGTTGCAGCGCCAGGCCAAGCTGGTGTGCGTAGGCGATGGTGCCCGGCTGCGTGCGGCCGAAGATGTTGGCGGCGACCTCGCCGACCACTCCGGCCACGTGATGACAGTAGGTCTCCAAGCCCGCGAAGTCGAGGTAGCGCGTCTGGTCGAGATCCATCTGGCAGCCGTCGATGACTTCGAGCAGATGGTGCGGCCCGATCCCGTAGGTGGGCGCATGCGGCAGAAGCGCAACCATGACCGGATGACTCGGACTGCCATGGAACGACGTCGCCACTTCATCACGCCACCACTGCAGTTTGCGGGCCGCTACGCCGGTATCGCCGACCTCGTCGACCACGTCATCCACCTCGCGGCAGAACGCGTAGAACGCCGTGATCGCGGCGCGGCGCGGCGGTGTCAGGAACAGGAACGCGTAGTAGAACGATGAGCCGCTTTGCGCAGCCTTCTTCTGCACGTACTGCTCGGGCGTCATCGCAGGGCTTCGGGCCGAAACTGATCGGGCGAAAAGCGCATGGCGCGCCACAACAGCAGCGGCACGTCGCGTGAAGTCAGGCGAGGGCGTCGCGCATGCGAGCGGAAGTCCATCTGGCGGATTCTCTCAAGAATGCGCCAGCCGCCATGCATGACGACACGCAGCTCCCAGCCGGCCCGGCCGGGAATGCGCCGCGGCAGTCCGACGCCGGACGCCATCAGGTCAGCCGCCCAGAGCACAAGCTCTCGAACCAGCTTGGCCGCCGCCGGTCCGCCCTGCCCGTCGGCAAGTTCTGCGGCGCTGACACCGACGCGCCGGCAGTCCGATCGAGGCAGGTAGACCCGGCCACGCGGCAAGTCGACGCTGAGGTCTTGCCAGAAGTTGATCAATTGCAGCGAGCTGCAGATCGCGTCCGATTCGCGCAGCGCCTGACTGTCGTCAATGCCGTACAGGTGCAGAAGCAGCCGCCCCACGGGATTTGCCGATTGCCGGCAATAGTCGAGCAACTGCTCCCGATCTTCGTACGGTGGGTTTTGAGCGTCCTGCTCGAACGCGTCGAGCAGCGCTTCCAGCAGTGGCACGGGCAATGCGAACTCGTTGATGGCGCTGGCCAGTGGCGCGAACACCGAGGGCCATGCGTCGTAGGGCACCGTTTCGCCGGATGGCGCGCGTTGCGAGTGGGCGATGTGGCGCAGCGCGTTGCGATAGCGTCGCAAGGCGTCAAGGCGCTCGCCCGCGCTCGCCGGCCCTTCGTCGGCGATGTCGTCGGCCGTCCGCGCAAACGCGTAGATGCAGCGGATCGGATCGCGCAGGCGCGGTGGGCACAGAACCGACGCCACCGGGAAATTCTCGTAGTGCGCGGATCCCACCGCGGCATTGTCCATGCCCTGTGAGCCGCTGCGATTTGACAGGCTGATCATGGTCAAATACAGTACTGACCGGTCAGTCATTAACAGTGCTACCGCGACTCGGCGGACGCCGATCAACCCAAGATGAAGCATGTTCGACATTTGTCGTTGCCGGTGATCGCGGGTATCGCGCTGGTCGCTTGTTCACCACCGCCGGCTCCGCCCGAACCTGTCCGCGCGGTGCGTACGATGACCGTCGGGCTCAGCCAGCCTGGCGGCAGCGTTGAATACGCGGCGGAAGTGCGGGCGCGCACGGAGTCACGACTGGGGTTTCGCGTTGCCGGCAAGATCGCCAGCCGAAGCGCCAATCTGGGCGACAGCGTGCGCGCCGGACAGGTGCTTGCGCAACTCGATCCCGCCGATCTTCGGCTCAGCCTGGAGGCGGCTCAGTCGGCGCTGACCGCGGCGCAGGCCAGCTACGAGTTCAGCGCTGCCGAGCTGCGGCGTTTTCGCGAACTGAAGGACCAGGGCTTCATCAGCGGATGGGAGCTCGAACGCCGCGAGACCGCGCTGGCATCAGCGCGTGCCCAATTCGAGCAGGCCAAGGTGCAGGCCCGTGCGCAAGGCAACCAGGCGCGATACACCAATCTGGTTGCCGATGCCTCCGGGGTCGTCACGGCGGTCGAGGCGGAGCCGGGTGCCGTCGTGTCTTCCGGCACCCCTGTGGTCCGGCTGGCGCAGGATGGCGCCCGCGACGTGGTGTTCAATGTGCCGGAAGACCGTGTGTCCGATGTGCGTGCGTTGCTCGGCAAGGCTGCCGCGGTGCAGGTCTTCCTATGGTCGGACCGGGCGACACCCATTGCCGCAACGGTGCGCGAGGTGGCCGCCTCGGCCGACCCGGTCACCCGCACCTTCGTGGTCAAGGCCGACCTCGGGCGGGCCGCTTTGCGCCTTGGCCAGACCGCCACGGTCAAGGTCGCCGTGGCCAACGTCGGCGGTGCCTTGTTTCGCCTGCCGCTGGCGGCGATCGTCGAGCAGCACGGCAAAGGGGCGGTGTGGGTGCTCGACCGCGACAGCATGACCGTGAATCCGCAGGCGGTGCAGGTGGCGGGCGCAGACGGCAATGATGTGTGGGTCGCCGCCGGCCTGGCCGAAGGCCAAGTGGTGGTCACCGCCGGCACGCACGTGCTGCTGCCGGGCCAGAAGGTGCGGCTGTATCAGGATCCGAAGGCGGCGCCTGCGTCCGCCACGGCGCGCTGAACAGCGATCCAGGCGATGTCACCGGCAACCGACCACAGCCCGCCCGCGGGTCAGCGCTTCAACATCTCGCGCTGGGCGCTCGAGCATGCGGCATTGACGCGCTATCTGATGGTGGTGCTGCTGGTCCTGGGTTTTGCCGCCTATTTCCAGCTCGGCCAGGATGAGGATCCGCCCTTCACCTTTCGCGCCATGGTGGTTCAGGCATTCTGGCCCGGAGCCACCGCGCACCAGATGGCCGAACAGGTGACCGACCGCATCGAGAAGACGCTGCAGGAGGTGCCGTATGCCGACATCATCCGCAGCTACACCAAGCCCGGTGAATCGCTGACGTTCCTGCAGCTCAAGGACAGCTCGCCACCCAAGGAGGTGGCCGGCGTCTGGTACCAGGCGCGCAAGCGAATCGGCGACATGCGCGGCAGTCTCCCCCAAGGCGTCGCGGGCCCGTTCTTCAACGACGATTTCGGCGATGTCTACGGGTCGATCTTCGCGCTCGGAGCTGACGGCTTCAGCGACGAGGAATTGCGCGTCTTCGCCGAAGACGTGCGCTCTTCACTGTTGCGCGTGCCCGACGTTGCCAAGGTTGATCTCTTCGGCGCGCAGTCGGAGAAGCTCTTCGTCGAGATCTCGCATCGTCGCCTGGCCCAATTGGGCCTGGACATGAACCAGGTGCTCGCGCAGCTCGGCGCGCAGAACGCGGTCGAGGGTGCCGGCGTCTTGAACGCGGCCACGCAGAACCTCCAGGTGCGCGTGGCGGGCGCGTTCGACTCGGTCGAGGAGCTGAAACGGTTTCCGATCCGCGCCACCAATCTGACCTCCGGGGTGGCCAGCACCTTGCGCCTATCCGATCTGGCCGAGATCCGCCGTGCCACCTCAGATCCGCCGACCACCAAGGTGCGGCATCAGGGCAAATCCGTGATCGCGATCGGCGTCTCGATGGCCAAGGGCGGCGACATCGTGGCGCTCGGCAAGGCGCTGCGCGCCAAGACCGATGAACTGCGCAACGAACTGCCGATCGGCATCGAGTTGTCGCAGATCCAGGACCAGCCGCGCGCGGTATCGCGCTCGGTCGGCGAGTTCGTGCGCGTGCTGGTCGAGGCCGTGGCGGTGGTGTTGCTCGTCAGCTTCATCAGTCTGGGTCTGCACACGCGACCCTTGCGCATCGACATCTGGCCCGGGCTGGTCGTGGGTATCACCATCCCGCTGGTGCTGGCGGTCACGTTCGTCACCATGTACTACTGGGGCGTCGGGCTGCACAAGATTTCGCTCGGCTCGCTGATCATCGCGCTGGGCCTGCTGGTGGACGATGCGATCATTGCCGTCGAGATGATGGTGCGCAAGCTGGAGGAGGGTTACGACAAGATGCGCGCTGCGACGTTCGCCTATGAGGTCACGTCCATGCCGATGCTCACCGGCACTCTCATCACGGCGGCGGGCTTCCTGCCGATCGGTCTGGCGCAGTCGATGGTGGGCGAGTACACCTTTGCGATCTTCGCGGTGACTACCGCGGCGTTGCTGATCTCGTGGGTGGTGTCGGTGTACTTCGTGCCGTACCTGGGATCGCTGCTGTTGCACACGCGCAGCAAGGTCGGCGGCGGGCAGGCGCACGAGCTATTCGACACGCCGTTCTACAGCCGCTTCCGGCGCACGGTGAACTGGTGCGTCGATCACCGATGGATCACGATCGGCCTGACCATCGCCGTATTCGCGTTGGGCCTGGTGGGCATGGGGCGCGTGCAGCAGCAGTTCTTCCCCGACTCAAGCCGTCCGGAAATCATGGCCGATCTCTGGCTGCCCGAGGGAGCCACGATTCAGGAGACCGAAGCCATTGCCCGTCGGTTCGAGGCGCGCATGCTGCGCGAACCGGGCCTCGAGGCGGTGAGCGTCTGGATCGGTGCGGGCGTGCCGCGCTTCTACCTGCCGCTCGATCAGATCTTTCCGCAGTCCAACGTGAGCCAGGCCATCCTGCTGGCCAAGGGCATCGAGCAGCGCGAGGAACTGCGCCAGCGCCTGCCTGCCCTGCTGGCGGAGGAGTTCCCGGAGGTGCGTGCCCGGGTCAAGCTGCTGCCCAACGGGCCGCCGGTTGCCTATCCGGTGCAGTTCCGTGTGGTCGGCAGCGACGCCAAGGTGGTGCGACTTTGGGCCGACCGGGCCAAGTTGATCCTGCAGGCCGATCCGAGCATGCGCGGGGTGAACGACAACTGGAACGAGTCGGTCAAGGCGCTGAAGCTCGAGATCGACCAGGACAAGGCACGCGCCTTGGGCGTGACCAGTCAGTCGGTGGCCCAGGCATCGCGCACGATCCTCTCGGGCACCACCATCGGGCAGTATCGCGAGGGCGACAAGCTGGTCGACATCGTGCTACGCCAACCGCTGGAGGAGCGCAACGCGATCACCGACATCGGCAACGCGTACCTGCCCACCAGCAGCGGACGCTCGATCCCGCTCACGCAGATCGCCACGGTCGGCTTCGGATTCGAGCCCGGCGTGATGTGGCGCGAGGGCCGCAAGTTCGCCATCACCGTGCAAGGCGACGTGGTCGACGGCGTGCAGGGGCCGACGGTCACACGGCGCGTCTGGCCCAAGCTCGCCGTGCTGCAGGCCGACATGCCGGCGGGCTACTCGATCCAGATCGCGGGGGCGGTGGAGGAAAGCAGCAAGGGGCAGGGCTCGATCGCGGTGGGGGTACCGGTGATGCTGTTCATCATGTTGACCCTGCTGATGCTGCAGCTGCAGAGCTTTTCGCGCGCGGTGCTGGTCTTCCTCACCGGGCCGCTGGGCCTTGCCGGCGTGGCCGCTGCGCTGCTGTTGCTGAATCGACCGTTCGGATTCGTCGCCCTGCTGGGGGTCATCGCGCTGGTGGGCATGATCATGCGCAATGCAGTGATCCTGATCGACCAGATCGAGCAGGATCGTTCGCGTGGTGTTGACAGCTGGACTGCGATCGTCGAGGCCGCGGTGCGGCGATTCCGACCGATCGTGCTCACCGCGGCGGCCGCGGTGCTGGCGATGATCCCGCTGACGCGCAGCGTGTTCTGGGGCCCGATGGCGGTGGCCATCATGGGCGGCCTGATCGTGGCCACCGCGTTGACGCTGCTGTCGCTGCCGGCGATGTATGCGGCCTGGTTCCGGGTTCGCCGGGCCGACGGCGGCTAAAATCATCGGTTCTCCGAACCTGGACTCCAGCGGCGACGCCAACGCGCGCCCCTGAAGGCGCAGGTCGTGGCGAACCCGGGCGCGGGTGGCGAAATTGGTAGACGCACCAGGTTTAGGTCCTGACGCCCTTACCGGCGTGCCGGTTCGAGTCCGGCCCCGCGCACCAGAATCCTTGAAAGATGAGCTCCAAATGGCAGTCCAAATAGAAACCCTGGAAAAACTCGAACGCCGCATGACATTGACCGTGCCGGCCCTGGAGATCAACACGGAGGTCGAGACGCGCTTGAAGAAGCTCTCGCGCACCGTGCGCGCCGACGGCTTCCGGCCGGGCAAGGTGCCGATGTCGGTGGTGGCGCAGCGCTACGGCCATTCGGTGCAATACGAGGTGATGAACGACAAGATCGGCGCGGCCTTCACCAGTGCCGCCAACGAAGCCAAGCTTCGAGTGGCCGGCACACCGCGCATCACGCCGAAAGAGGGCGCACCCGAGGGCACGATGGCCTTCGATGCCACGTTCGAGGTCTATCCGGAGGTCAAGGTCGGCGACCTGGCGGCCATCGAGGTCGAGCGCGTCACCTGCGACGTCTCGGACGCGGCAATCGACCGCACGATCGACATCCTGAGAAAGCAGCGCCGCACCTTCGCCCAGCGACCTGCCGCCGAGGGCGCCGCGGAGACCGACCGCGTGACGATCGACTTCGATGGCAAGATCGACGGCGAGTCCTTCTCGGGCGGCCACGCCGAAGGTTTCAACTTCGTGATCGGCGAAGGGCAGATGCTGGAGCAGTTCGACAAGGCCGTGCGCGCCATGAAGGTCGGCGAATCCAAGACCTTTGCGCTGAAGTTTCCGGCCGACTATCACGGCAAGGATGTCGCGGGCAAGGAAGCCGACTTCATGGTCTCGATGAAGAAGGTCGAGGCGCAGCACCTGCCCGCAGTGGACGAGGCGTTCGTCAAGTCGCTCGGCATCTCGGCCGGCACCGTCGATGCGCTGCGTGCCGACGTCAAGAAGAACCTGCAGCGCGAAGTCAAGTTTCGCGTGATGGCTCGCAACAAGTCCGCCGCGATGGAGGCGCTGGTCAAGGTGGCCGAGCTCGACGTGCCCAAGGCGCTGGTTGAATCCGAAGTGGAGCGCATGACGGAAGGCGCGCGCGAGGACTTGAAGAAGCGCGGCGTCAAGGATGCCGAAAAGGCACCCATTCCCGCCGAGATCTTTCAGCCACAGGCCGAGCGACGGGTGCGTCTGGGCCTGGTGGTGGCCGAGCTCGTGCGTCAGCACGCCCTGCAGGCCAAGCCCGAACAGCTGCAGTCGCACATCGAGGAGTTGTCGCAGAGCTACGAGAAACCAGCCGAGGTGATGCGCTGGTACCTGTCGGATCGCAACCGCATGGCCGAGGTCGAGGCCATCGTGATCGAGTCCAACGTGACCCAGTTCATCCTCGGCAAGGCCAGGGTCGTCGACAAGTCGCTGCCATTCGACGAGTTGATGGACGCCTGACCCGCTGTCAGGCCGCGCAATGAGGCTGAGGCGGCGGCGTCGGCCGGCGACCCGGTTTCGCCGCCGGCGGCACCTGCCGCAGCGGCACGACATAATCGCCCTCGGGTTTGAACATTCGCTGTCGAAGGACCTCTGATGAGCGCGTTGGAAACGACTGGACTGGGCATGGTGCCCATCGTGATCGAGCAATCGGGCCGCGGCGAGCGCGCCTACGACATCTACAGCCGATTGCTGCGCGAGCGCATCGTCTTCCTGGTGGGTCCGGTGAACGACGCGGTGGCCAACGTGGTCGTCGCGCAGTTGCTGTTCCTGGAGAGCGAGAACCCGGACAAGGACATCTTCCTGTACATCAACTCGCCCGGGGGCAGCGTCAGCGCGGGCCTGTCGGTCTTCGACACCATGCAATTCGTCAAGCCGGACGTGTCGACGATGTGCCTGGGCATGGCCGCCAGCATGGGATCGTTCCTGCTGATGGCCGGCGCCAAGGGCAAGCGCCTGGCGTTGCCCAATTCACGCATCATGATTCATCAGCCTTCGGGCGGCGCGCAGGGACAGGCGACGGACATCGAGATTCAGGCGCGCGAGATCATCAAGACCCGAGAGCAGCTCAACCGAATCTACGCCGATCGCACCGGTCAGACGTACGAGAAGATCGCGGCCGACATGGAGCGTGACTTCTTCATGTCGCCAGAGGAAGCCAAGACGTACGGGCTGATCGACCAGGTCATCGACAAGCGTGCGTAATCCACGCCCCGACGGCCACCCCTTCGGGGCGTGGCGGCGGTCGGACGGCCTGGGTTTGGGCTTGGTCTATCATTGATCTCAAGGGAACCCAGCGGGCGATTCGCACGTACACACCCACATGGCCGACAAGAAGGGCGCCACCGGCGAGAAGGTTCTGTATTGCAGCTTCTGCGGCAAGAGCCAGCACGAGGTGAAGAAGCTCATTGCCGGCCCTTCGGTGTTCATCTGCGATGAATGCATCGAGCTGTGCAACGACATCATCCGCGACGAGGCCCCGCCCGACGGCGCGGGCGCCAAGGCCGCCAAGTCGGAACTGCCGACCCCCGCCGAGATCAAGAACAGCCTCGATCAGTACGTGATCGGCCAGGAAGTCGCCAAGCGCACGCTGTCGGTGGCGGTCTACAACCACTACAAGCGTCTCAAGCATCTTGGCGGCAAGGATGATGTGGAGCTCACCAAGAGCAACATCCTGCTGATCGGCCCCACGGGCTCAGGCAAGACGCTGCTGGCGCAGACGCTGGCGCGGCTGCTCAACGTGCCTTTCGTGATCGCCGACGCGACCACGCTAACCGAGGCCGGCTATGTGGGCGAAGACGTCGAGAACATCATTCAGAAGCTGCTGCAGAACTGCAACTACGACGTCGACCGCGCGCAGCGAGGCATCGTCTACATCGACGAGATCGACAAGATCAGCCGCAAGTCCGACAACCCCTCGATCACGCGCGACGTGTCAGGAGAGGGCGTGCAGCAGGCGCTGCTCAAGCTGGTCGAAGGCACGATGGCCTCGGTGCCGCCGCAGGGCGGGCGCAAGCACCCGAATCAGGATTTCCTTCAGATCGACACCACCAACATCCTTTTCATCTGTGGCGGCGCGTTCGACGGCCTGGAGAAGGTGATCCAGAACCGCACCGAGCGCTCGGGCATCGGCTTCGGCGCGACGGTGCACAGCAAGAGTGAGAAGCGTGCCGCCGATCTGTTCCGCGACGTCGAGCCAGAGGATCTGATCAAGTTCGGCCTGATCCCTGAACTGGTGGGCCGGCTGCCGGTCGTCGCCACGCTCGGCGAACTGACCGAGGACGCCCTGGTGCGGATTCTCACCGAGCCGAAGAATGCGCTGACCAAGCAGTACCAGAAGCTCTTCTCGATGGATGGCGTGGAGCTGGAGATCCGCCCCTCCGCGCTGGCGGCCATTGCCCGCAAGGCGCTGGCACGCAAGACCGGTGCTCGGGGCTTGCGCTCGATCATGGAGCACGTCCTGATTGACACTATGTTCGATCTACCCACGCTCGATGGCGTGGCCAAGGTGGTGGTTGACGAACACATCGTTCAGGACGGGGCCAAGCCCCTGCTGGTGTATCGGGAACAAGCCAAGGCCAGCGCCTGAAGTCCCGGCGGCAATTGCCGATACTTGAGTTTGTTGTCTCAGGCCTCATGTCGGC